>OCTW011598355.1_pt1 | contig 10441 bp, 6 predicted proteins | sample 1539671 | NCBI WGS metagenome assembly OCTW01 (sample SAMN02144230, study PRJEB22623) | gut metagenome | biome: sheep rumen | host: Ovis aries | place: New Zealand
TGAGCGGTATATGTCTCTGGGAGTATTTCTCGGAGTGCTTGACGGCTGTATCGGGCACCTTCCAGACCAATGCAAACTTATTCGGCAAAGTCTATTTCCCCCGATTGGTATCTCCGGTATCGGTAGTAGCCTCGAAATTATTCCGATTCTCGCTGCAATTAGGAACGTTCGTGCTGGTGTATCTGCTATTCGTTATAAAAGGTGTGGATCTGCGGCCGAATTGGTATCTGTTGCTCTTCCCGGTCATCGTACTGATTATTCAGGGCTTGGCATTGGGATTAGGACTGATCATATCATCGCTGACGACCAAATACCGCGATCTGACGAATTTCTTCGGCGTGTTTGTTTCGCTATGGATGTACGCCACGCCTATCGTCTATCCGCTGAGTTATGTGACCAATCCGACGCTGCATAAGATCATGCTGCTGAACCCTATGACGGCGCTGATCGAGACCTTCAAATACGGAGCCTACGGAGCCGGCGAGTTCAGCTGGAGCGCATTAGGCTACAGCTGCGTATGCATGCTGGTGTTGCTGGTAATCGGTATAGCGATGTTCAACCGCAAGCAGAAGTTCTTTATCGATACGATTTAAATCCCTTTACCGGTTTTTATTTCAGAGACATTCCGGAGGCGTTGTATTCACGATTGCCGACGCGGATGATGAGTTGCCCGTTGCGGAGGAGCTTATGAGCCTCTCCCTGTCCGTCTTGTAAAGGGAAGGGAATTTGATTGAGTCCCTGTTCTTGATGCTCGACGAAGGTACCTAAGTAATACGGCGCGCACACATCTTGCGGAGTTCTGCCGGCAGTAGCAGTAGCGGTCTTGTTGATCGCATGGCCGGATGTGGATTTGTCTTCTTTCCAGAACCCGCGGTTCTGCCAGGAGGGGATGACCGATCCTTTATCTCCGTTTCCTGCTTCCTCGGGGAACCAATAGTTGATGCCATTGACATTCGGAAGCGGCTTGAGGGCATCGACAAGGTCTTTAACGAAGGTATATTGGCCTGCTACGTCGCATGTCCATGCATCGCGTGTGTCATAATTGACGCCGGAAGAAGGCCACCACTGGAAGTTATAGGCGCACTCGACGATATGCACACGTTTGGTAGGGAAGACAGTGTTGAGATTATTGATAGCGGCGACGAGGTTGTTTTTGTCTTTTTTGGATGCTACTTGCGCAGCCGTCAGATAACCATGCCAGAAGGGATAGTAACTGAGCCCAATGATGTCAAAATTCACGCCACCATTAACCAGTTTGTTATAATAAAAGTTATTATAGCCTATATTAGTCGGCCGATCGGTATGGATGATGATTTGGGCATTCGGACATTTCTCCCGTACGGCGTTACAACCGGCATTCAAGAGCCCGAGATAGCTGGTCCAGTTATCACCGCTTTGTTGGTATGGATGTACCTTGATGCCACAAAGACCGTACATGATCTCATTACCTACCTGCACGAGATCAGGCGTAGCGCCGGCAGCATTGAGGGTATCAAGCACGCGGCGTGTATATTCCGCAATATGCGCAGCCATGGCTTCATCCGAAGCGCCTTGCCAAGCTGCAGGAGCCTGGATATGCGTGGCATCCACCCAAGTATCGGAATAATGGAAATCGAGCATGAAGAACGCCCCTGCGTCCTTGATGCGCTTGCCGAGCGTCTTGACATAAGCGAGGTCCTGACAAACGGAAGGATTAGAAGTTCCTCCATGGTCTTTCTTTGTGGGATTGACAAAGAGCCGGACACGGAAAGTGTTCCATCCGCAGTTGTTGGTCAGAAAAGTAATCAGATCAGAGATATTATTGCCATAGACGTCTTTGTACGGCGAGTTATGTTTCTCATACAAGGGCAGGGCAGAGATGTCTCCGCCGACATAGCGTTGAGGTGTTTCCTCCGCCTGCGCACAGAGGCAAGCGAGGGCGCAAAAGAATAAGGTGATAGTCTTTTTCATGTATATTTTTATTAATTGTTAATCTGCTTATGGACGTACAATCCCGGGAGCATGGTCTTCTTGATGCCATCGATACACGGTCCGAAGAGATAGAGGGGGTAGGGACTCCACTTGTCACGGGTCCATTCTACCGCATATTTGCGGGGACGGATATCCACCGATGTGGGATTGCTCTTCGGCAGGAGCGAGTTCGCTGCAGAAGTAAAGAAATCGGCATGCTTGGTAACGATCTTATAAGGGATGTTATCCTCCTTATGCACCTTGATATCCAGACCGTGGTATTGCATGCAGAAAGCGCCTTTGGCAATCGTTTGATCTCCGGAATAGTCGGCATCGAGTTGGTTGACATGAATAGCGCAGGTGATACCAACCAACGGACGGATGAAAGGATTCATATTCTCTAAATCGAGATCCTTCCCGTGGATAGAGAGGTCGAAAGAGGATTTCCGATTCATGTGTATATCATAGGAGGCCTCGACATGTCCTTTGGCGCCAAAGGGCGCTTTCGCGCGGTTATGCCAAACGGCTCCCGGTTTATTGGTGACATTGGTCATAGTGGCATGCATCGGGCCTTTGAGGTTCAGCTTGCCGCAGTTGATATCGGTGGTATAGAGTTCGACGTCTAACTTATGGGTCACGGAGGTGACCTTCTTGACAGCAAACGTGACGGGGACAGTACGTAGGAACTCCTGGGGCGTCCCGAACGGTACTTTAGGAGCCAGCCGCGCGTCGCGGATGACGTGCATCCGGCGTACATCGGCATTGATCTCATCCAAGGTGTAGTCCTGCGATAGCGCCTTATGAATAGGATTGAAAGGCGAAGTGGAGACGGAGTTGAGTTCGAGATCGATCCATGTGACCTGTTCGCGCAGCAGCTTCACCATCTTCGTATGGGAAATAATATTCCGGATACGCGTGTAGCCGAGGTTCAGCGGACCTTGGTTCGCGGTAGAGAGGTTTTGTACTTCCATCGCCATCAGTCCGTCCGGCAGGTTTACTTCCGCGGCCGCAAGCGAGAGTTCATAGACCGAGTCGTTATAGGTAAAGAGCGAGTCTGCAAAATCATACGCCATGTCATGGCACTCCAAAGAGAGCGAGTCCGCCTTGAGAACGAGCGGCGAACAGGTGCTATGCAGGCGCGCGGAGAAACGATTGATATCAAGATGGCGTAGGCGTAGGTTCTGCAGCCATATAGAGGCATTCTCGAGCGTGGTATCTTTCGGCAGAGTAGGTAAGAGAGACGCAGGGTTCTTCTCATCCACATAGACCACCACCTCGGGGTCATCGAGCGAGACAGCGAAGATCTCCAGGCGGCGGTGCTTCAAGAGCGCGCGATAATCGATATTCCATATTGCGAGGGTAGGAATACGTACCGCCAGACCGGGTGTACGATTCAACGAATCGGCATCCTCCATATGCAGGCTATGGGTAGAGAAGGAGATATCTTTCACAATCGCGGAACCGGAGATGAGGTTGAGGTAGATATTTCCCACCTCAGCATCGGCATCCGGGATGTTCGCAAAAGCCTTGCTGACTTCTTTTTTGACCAGGGTAGAGGCGATGATATCTGCGCTCAGAAAAAGCACTACGCCTAAAGCAACGATGGAAAAGAGGAGCCAGAGGGTGATTTTTGCAGATTTTTTCATAGCATTATCTCCATTAAAGGAATTCGTACAAAATCCCGTTCCTGCCACAGCGGATGAGGGAGGGTTAATAATGATGGATTAGTGATTGGTGATTGGTGATTAGAAATCTGTAATTTAATCTCCTTATTCTCCTCATCAAAAGCACGGATGAGATCGATATCTATCGGGCGGTCATGATAGATGCCGTTGATCGACTTATGGGTGCGTCCGAGGGCTTGTTCAATTGATTGGGCAGCGCGGAGCATCGCCATGGGATCTAAATCCGTTTCTACCAGACAACAGAGGTTACAGAACTCATTCGGACTATCGAAACCCCAGGGAGCGGAATAGAAGAGAGAAGAGCTGCGAATAACCGAACCAATCTGCTGCTCTATCATCGTGAGCGCTGCGCGGAGCGTTTGCTCACGGTCTCCCATATTACTTCCCAGAGAAAGATAGTAGAGCATGGGTAGCTTTGACCATTAACGGATAGACGACGGAGGTCTTGACCACCGGCGCATCATCCAGATAATGAAGGCTGTCATTGGTCCGATCCATGATAAACACGGCAATCAGAACTAACAGCCCGTATTTCGCTAAACCGAAAGCTCCTCCTAAGATGCGGTTCACCCAACCCAGATGGATAGCACGGATGAGTTTGTATAACCATCGCGCCAGAATAGACAGGACAATCGCAATCGCCAGAAAGAGCATGGTATAAGCAACGACATCGCACACGCCTTTGGGCCAAGCAAACTGCGCGAGCAGAAAAGCAGAGATAGGCGGAGCCCATAGTTTGGCACCGACTACTCCGAGTATCACCACCACGATGGCGATGATCTCGGAGATCAGTCCGTGCATCAGACCTCTGACGAGGCCTACGATAAGCGGCAGAACCAATATGACGTCCAGCCAGTTCATCGGTTAGTCTTCCGGTTGCGGAGTACCTAATTTCCACTCCGTAGGAATCCATCGCGGATCGGCGTCCTCTTTCTGGCATTCCGGCAGGATATCGCCTATGTTGCAAGGGGTAATGGACCACTCGCCGCCATCCGGATCATATTTGCCATTATCCATGTAATAGCCCAAGACACCGGTGATAGAGCCAACATATTTGGCAGCCGGCAGATAGTAATACGCATAGCGGGCATACTCGGAAGAACTGATGAGCACCTTGTTGCCAGAAGCATCCTCTACATAACGCGATTGCGGGTAGCCTACGTTTCCGGTAGTAGGGCCAAAAACGCATGCGTTCTTATCCAACTCCGGGTTACCGAGATCGGTCGTGTCTGCCTTGTAACGGTTACAAGGGGTCGGACCCACATTCAGTTCATCATAGTCGCCGGAGAAATGCACGTCGGTAATCTTCACCAGGCGTCCATCTACCTTACGTGCGGCTACGATGTCGGCGTAATTGTTGAGATACTTGGTCTTCATTTCCGCCAAGCTCATCGTCTCATAGACGAGTTTGGCCTTATCCGGAGTGCCTATCAGGCGAGCGGCTCTGCGGAACATACCGGAAGGAATACGTCCGGGCGCCCAACCTGTTTTCTCCGAGTAGGAGGAGGCGAAGATATTGTTGTTATACGTCGGCACGCAGAGTTGCGGTTCGTTGGCATAACGACCGATAGCCAAACCATTGCAACGAATGAGGATCTCTTGTCCTTGCGGGAACTGGCCGTTTGCCGAACCCATATCGACAGAGATACGCAGGCACTGCTGGTCAATGGATGCTCCACCGTTCTCCCAGTCGTTCACCTGCTGGATCACCAACGATTTATAGAAGTTGCCTCCGTAATCATCGGTTGCCACGCGTCCGCGGATATAGATACCCGGGCCGTGGGTAGGTAAGGTGTCGATAGAGAAGAGCTCCAGTCCTTTATAGGAAGAACGCGTACGGTAGAGAGATGAGTCGCTCTTGAAGTTACCTTGCTCCGTCATGAACGGCTCTGAGATGAGCGAGTTGATATTGTAGATCTTATACTGTCCATCGGGATTCTCTGCCTTGAGCATTTCCGCCAAAGCAGCCTCATCCGTAGGAGCAAACACATCATTTTCCGTCAGCGCCTTAGGCTCACAGGAAGTCAAAACAAGTACCAAAGTACCAAGTATCAAGTACAAAGTATTTCTCAACGTCTTCATAATGCTTAGAATTTATAGGTTACAGAAAGGAAGAAGTTAACGCCCCATGCGTAGTAGTACTTAGACGGGTATTTCCAAGCATTGGCGGAGATAACTGAGTTCTGATAGTCCTTCTCGCCTTGACGTACGTTACGCGGCAGACGGGCCTGTTGGTAACCGCCGGTCTTGAAATGCGTGTTGTTCGTGAGGTTCGTCACGGAGAGGTTGATAGAGAGCGATTGACGGTTAGGCAAGTACAGCAGTTTACCTACCGAAGCATCGATGAGGAAGCGGTTCAGCGGGTTGGTAGCCGCCAGGGACTCCTGATCTACCATTTTGTTGAACGGATATTTGAGAACCGGCACACCATTAGCATCCAGCACAGCGTTAGCATAAACAGGGTTGCCGTTGTCGTCCATCTCCACCTGCAGATCTTTGCCATCCGTCGTCTGAATAGCGCGGGTGTTGGCATCGCCATACCATCCGTTAACAGCGTAACCGTCTGTGCGTACACCTGTGTACAGACCTTGCATACGACGGCTCGGAGCTACAGAGAGGTAGTTCCAGTCGTGGTAGCTGACGGTGACGTCGGCAAACCACATCTTCGGATGGAAGAACGAGAGCTTGAGGCTGGCGTTGACTTGCGGTCCCGTAGAGAGGTGTAAACCTTTGAGCAGCACTTTGTCGCGCACCTCGAAGATATGCTCTTTGGTAGCAATATCCTGGGTCATCGGCATGCCGTTTTCTGCAGAGGTGATAGAAGCTGCGTCGCTGGTATAACGGTAATCGCCTACGGAAGTCACACCGGTGAGGGTGAAGTAGGTACCGAGTTTAACCGCGATAGCTGCCTCTACACCCATATAGCGCTTATCGATTTCCGACAGAGCCTGGTTCACAAACGTACGCGTCTCGTCGTCATAGAAACTGTTCAGTTCCGTTCCGTCCCAAGACTGGGTGAAGAATCCGGTGACACGACCGCGAATGATCGGGTAGTTGAACTCATAGGTCAGATCGGCAGAAACGACTTTCTCGTTAGCGGCATAGAAATCCTTGAGGCTCTTCGCTTTGTCATGGATATAAATCTCATCCAGCACGCGGTCGTGGATACGCTGAGAGATATAGGCATTGCGTGCGTACGGAGCGCGCGTCTCTGCCAAAGCGTTCAGTTTCAGTTTGTTACGTCCGTTGATCTTATACGTAGCACCTACCTTGAAGGCCGGATCTACGAAATGGTGGGTATTACCATAATACCGCGAGCGGACTTCTTTGTATTGATCCGTATCATCACCTAAGTACTTATACATCGTACCGCGCTGGAAGGCCAGAGTTGCCAGGTACGCCTGACGGCCGTTAACCATGCTGGTCACACGCTGCATGCTGTTGTATTCGATAGCCAAGCCATAGTACAGATCCACCTCGTTGAAACTCCATTCATTCTGGAACCAAGTCTTGAGGTTACCCATGTTGATGCGGTAGTCGTAACCGAAGCGATCACCGGTCTTGATCACTTTATTGGGGTGATACAAGTCGTTTTGGATAACCGTCATGATCTCATCCTGCGTGTATCCGCTATTGGAAGCCAACTCCTTCATATCACGATCCGCAAAAGCATCTATATCAATCCATTGGTTCGCACCAAGCAGATCATCCATGGTCTTGTAGTGAATACCCTGAGAGAACTTACCCTCTACGCCCAAGGTCATCTTCAGATGGTCATATTGCGTATTGACGTAGTTGAAGGATGCCGAAGCCTCCTGGATGTCATTATGACGACGCTCCTGGAAATAGTGCGCAGGACCATTGGGATTGAGATAATTGTTCGCGAAGTTAGCGGCATAGAGATTCTCCCAATCGATCTGCGTGGTCTTGTTGTCACGTGCTTTCCAGAGGTCCACCAGGTTGTTGTATTGCGCCTTATTGACTGACGGACCGACCATATTTCCATCATTGCCGATGAAGCCGGAGCCCATCACATTGCCATTCGCGTCTTCGCCGATGAACAGACCCCAAGGGTATTTCTGTCCGGCAGCGTCATAGAGCTGATCTTGCGAGGTCTCGTTATAGGGGTTTGCAATCTGTCCGTCCCATAAGTACGACGGCAGGTTACGATAGTAATCCGGACGCGGATCCGGAGCGTTGAAGAAGTTCAGCGCCGAGTTGGAATACATGGAGTAGTGGTATCCCGCAGCAGCTTTGATCTTCTGTTGGTCGTCAATCTTATACTCGTAAGCGGCAATCACCGTCGGGTCGTAGGACTTGACGATACGGGAGTTACGCACCTTGCCGTTCTGATAGCCCCAGTAGGGGTTGTAGTTAATCGAACCTGTGAGGTCATATACCTCTTGGGTTACTGCTGCGTTCTGGCCGCGCTCGGTAGGAGCACCGAAAGTGATCAGTTTCAAACGAGCATTGTCCCAGATACGCTCTGCGGTGAAGAAATAACCGAGAGAGTAGTATTTGATACCCTCGCCGATGATGCCTTTGTTATCGATATACGGGGAGAAACGATAAGCCAACTGCGCTGCAAAAGCCCATCCGTTGGAGAGCACACCGCTGGAGTAGGTAGCGTTGACACGCGCTTTGTAGTTACGGTTGGTACCGGCTACACCGACTTTCCATCCCTGTGCATAACGGCTGGCCCCCATCAGGTAGTTGGTCGATTGACCCAGACCACCAAAGGTGAAGTTAGTCGCCTCTATCGGGTTCAACACCTCTTTATAACGGCTGGCATCGTTCAGACCACCCATTGCCGAGTAGTTGAACTGACCGCGCTCCTGGGAGTTGAAGTTCAGACCCTCGATGTAGTAGTTCTCCATATTCGATTGGTATCCACGGTTGCGGTAGCGCGCTGTGGACCAGGCAAACGAAGTGTTGGAGTTGAATACATCGGTGGACGCGGAGGATGAGGATGCCTGAGATTGCGAACGACCTTCATCATCGTTCATCTCTTCTTCCGTCAGGTTCAGCAAGATCTCGTTTTGCGTCTGCGAGACGATGTCTTGTTGCATCGCAACAGCTTCCATCTGGTTCGCTTGATTGTCCTTCAGGTTAATCAACTCGAGCGCAGCGACGTAGCCGTCAGCTTCAATCACCACCTCTTCGTCCATCGCCTCCAGGTAGAGTAGGGAAAACTCTCCGGCTGCGTTGGTCGTCGTTGAGATGTTTTGGTTAGCGAGTGTGATGCGCGCACCCACAATCGGGTTCTGGGTCGCTTCGTCAATCACTCGTCCCTTGAGAGATGTCTGTGCAAAGGCGCTTAAGCCGATTGCCAACACAAACATCAATGAAAAGAGTTTGTTTCTCATAACGATTGTTTGTTAGTGTTTTTTATGATATTATTTTATTAAAATTCTGCGGTTTTCGGCGTACGCGGGAAGGGAATCACGTCGCGGATGTTCTGCATGCCCGTGACGAAGAGCATCAGTCGCTCGAATCCCAAACCAAAGCCCGCATGGGGCGCTGCGCCGAAACGACGGGTATCCAGGTACCACCACATATCCTTCATCGGTATATGGCGACGCTCGATCTCGTCATTGAGTTTGTCTAAACTCTCCTCGCGTACCGAGCCACCGATGATCTCACCAATCTGCGGGAACAGCACATCGGTGCCCTGCACGGTCTTGCCGTCCGCATTCAGTTTCATATAGAACGCCTTGATATCTTTCGGATAATCGGTCATGATCACCGGTTTGCCGAAATGCTCTTCTACCAGATAGCGCTCATGCTCGGAGCTCAAATCATCGCCCCAGTTGCAGGGGAACTCAAACTTCTTACCGTTCTTAATCGCCTCCTGAAGAATGCGAATACCCTCTGTATATTCCAAGCGGACAAATTCGGTATCTACAACCGACTTCAAACGCTCAATCAGACCTTTGTCCACAAACTGGTTGAGGAACTCCAGATCGTCCTGGCAATGCTCGAGTGCCCAACGGACGCAGTACTTGATGAAGTCCTCCTCGAGGTCCATCAACTCATCCTTCTGGATAAACGCCACCTCCGGCTCAATCATCCAGAACTCTGCCAAGTGGCGCGGGGTGTTACTGTTCTCTGCGCGGAAAGTAGGACCGAAGGTATAGATCTTACCGAGCGCCATGGCGCCTAACTCTCCCTCGAGTTGGCCGCTGACGGTCAGCGCTGTCTGTTTGCCGAAGAAATCATCGGAGTAATCAATCTGGCCGTTTTCGTCCTTCTTGAGGTTATAGAGGTTCTTGGTTGTGACCTGGAACATCTGACCGGCACCCTCGCAATCCGACGCGGTAATCAGCGGCGTATGGAAATAGAAATAGCCGTGCTCGTGGAAATAGGTGTGGATCGCCATTGCCATGTTATGACGGATGCGGAAGACCGCGCCAAACGTGTTGGTGCGCGGACGCAGGTGAGCTACCGTGCGGAGGAACTCCATACTCAGACCTTTCTTCTGCAGCGGATATTTTTCCGGATCGGCGGTGCCATAGACCTCCAACTCCGTCAGTTGGATCTCCACGGCCTGACCTGCTCCCTGGCTCTCTACCAGGATACCCGTGGCGGAGATACACGAACCGGTCGTAACGGGTTTCAGTTGCTCCTCGCTAAACTTCTCCAGATCCACTACAATCTGAATGTTCTTAATGGTTGAGCCGTCGTTAAGGGCGATGAACGAGACGTTCTTGTTGCCACGACGGCTGCGAACCCAGCCTCGCACGTTAATCTCCGACCCGAAATCGGTGCGTTTTAACGCGTCTATGATTACTGTTCTTTGCATATAT
>OCTW013368208.1_pt1 | contig 10441 bp, 2 predicted proteins | sample 1539671 | NCBI WGS metagenome assembly OCTW01 (sample SAMN02144230, study PRJEB22623) | gut metagenome | biome: sheep rumen | host: Ovis aries | place: New Zealand
TTAGTTGTCTGAAGTTGTCATTGTTGTCTTTCAACATTCCGGCGCCCCATGATTACGGTCGTCAGACCGAATTGTTGTCCATAGTTGTCATTCGGCTTGATAGAGCATCAAGTTGTCCTTAGTTGTCAGAAGTTGTCATTGTTGTCTTTTAACATTCCGGCGCCCCATTTGGCGTTTAACATTTCCTTCCCCGCCGCCGAGATTCACGAAGAATTCCGTATGTTTCGCGAAAAGCAAGAAAATCCGTAACACGTGTTTAATACATTTAACTTATCTTTGCAACGGATTGGGTATAATTATGTACAAAGCCCATACTGCCTTTGTTGGTAAAATAGGAGCGTAGAGCCTCGCGCTCCGTATGTGGAATGAAAACCGGAGAAAGCGCATGCACAGAGGCTTGGCATGCATAGATGTGGACCGACAGAGTATAACCAACAGCGCGCTTGCGCGCGTACATATACTAAATTAACGGCTATAATACCGAAATAGAAAAATATATATAAAACAACATTAATATTAACTTAAAAAAACAGAAGTATGAGACAAAACATTATCTTCTCTACGTTAGCCGTAGCGGTGGCTCCCGCAGCCGCCATGGCTGCTCCAGGAATCTACATGAGCGAAAAAGGTGTCGCTATTGCAGTGACTGACGATCCAAAACAGCCTGCATTTGAGTCGTCACCCGTTCAGTTGCCCCAAAAAAATGACGACGACGGATTGCGTGCTTTTTATCTTAAGTATGACTTTGCCCATTCTAGCTTGCCTACGGGTACTAAAGTTAGAATCTATTACGGTGATATACTGCTTTCCGAAAGAGACGCTAGCGCAGAAAGTAGCGTTTGGCCAATTACGCCTAAGACTTTCGTCGTTCCTGACGATTTCCCCGAGAGTGCCACGCTGAAACTTACAGTACAGCTTCCTGACGGTGAAAAGACTGGTTCGATTTCAGATATTCGCTTGACGGCAGAAAAGAAATACGTTAATAAGCATATCTTGTCTGGGTTCTACACCAAGGTTCAGCAGTATGCCACGACGATTCAGACTGCCGGTTACACGCTTAGCAATGACGATAACGCCGACCTGCTGCTGATGCAGGATCTCTCTGTAGAAGGCAAAGAGGAGAAGACCGTTGAGAACTACCAGAAGTTCGACATCTTCAACGGCACCGGGACCATCGAGACGGCTTTCAAGGAGCTGCAGGCCAAGATTGAGAAGGCCGAGATCGACAAGGCTGTGGCCGCTGCCGAGCAGGCTATCGGCGACATCGACGCTGCCGAGCAAAAGCTGGGCAAAATCGTCGACCCCGATAATAATTACAGCAACGAGGCCAAGTTGATTGCCGAGAAAATACTTAAGGACATCGAGGAATCTAAGACCAAGAAGCAGGACCTCAAGGAAGCCGAGGACGGCATGAAGGAGTATAATGCCGAGAAGCTGGCCGATTTGCAGAAGAAGGCTAACGACTTGAAGGCTCTCGATGCCTATATCGCCTGGCAGCTGAAAGCCAGCGACACGCAGATTGCCATCGACCAGTATAAGGCTCTGCTCGACGAACTCGACGCTACCGTGAACACCGACGTCGTACTCGACAAGGACGGTAAGTTCACGGAGGGCGGCGCCGGCCTGGGCGCCTACCAGCTGCTGGCTTTCCGCAACTGGATGGGACGCCTCAAAGGTAAGCAGGCAGCCCTCGATGCCTTCATCGCTAAAGGCGCTGAAAACTACAAAGCCTATGAAGACGGCAACGCCACCGAGTTTGCCGTTCCTGAAAATGTCAAGGGCGGCGACTGGCTGAAGAATGGCGAGGGTAACTACATTAAGTCCTTTACCGATCCTATCTATGATGGTTATGCCTGGCTGAATGGCACCGATGCTTATGTTGCTACTTTAAAGGCTAATAAATATACTGACGAGCAGATTAACAATACGATTAACGGCTTAAAGACCTCTGTATTCGGCGAGACCAAAGCATTTGCAAAAATCGAAGACCTGCTCGGAACTGAGAAGACACCCGAAATAGGTTCTGACGGCATTCCTAAACATATAAAAGACGGTAGCGTCTTGGGTAACATTGCCTATGTTAAGGGTTGCGCCATGCTCTACACCCAGAAGAGTGCACAGGTGTACGACGAGGTTATTGCCGCCGAGAAGGACTACAACGAGCGCATGACGCTGCTGGGCGCTGAGTTCCAGAAGTATAAGTACACTGTCGGCGGGGAAGAGAAGGTGGTCTTCGAAGATGCCCTGCCTACGGTGCGCGAATTCTTGTATCAGTTGATTATGAAGGACACCCGACCCGGCCATGAAGGCACGCCCGGTGTACTTACTATCAAAGACGAGCTTACCGCTGTTAAGAAGGCTGGTGGTGACATCAGTTATATCACAGGTTATGAGAATAAAGGCTTCGGTAAGCAGCCTAATCCCGACTTTACTAAAGATGGGGACTACGTGCCCTGGCAGGAATGGGAAAACCTTCTGCTCAAGACGCTGACCAAGGACGCTGACAGCTATGCCGTCAAGTATGTCACCGGCTGGGCCAACTATGCCAAGAGTGCCTACGAGCGCTATACCGACCTGAAGGCTCTGGTAACTGGTACCACCGATAAGGATCACCAGCTGCAGGCTATGCTCAACGCCATGCTGCCCGGCGAGGGAGACCCCGCTCTCGACGCTACGGTGAAGGCCAATCTCGATGACATCCAGAAACTCATCAACGAACTCTCGACCAAGCTTGACGAGGCCGTCAACAAGATTGAGGATGTTGACGTCAGCGGCGATAAAAACCACCTGGACAACTTCCTGATTAACAACCAAGACTTCGACAAGACGGCGGCTTCCGGTAAGTGGAACGACGCTGGTTACGGTGAAGGCAGTGCCGACGAGTATCATTCTTATGCCAACATCATGGCTAAGCTTCAGAAGATGAGTAAGGCCATCGAGGAGCTGGGCAAAATCGATCTTCTGGCCAAGCGCTTGAAGGATGCCAGCGACGCCCTCAACGCCATGACGCCCGCCACCTCCGACGACCCGTCGGCCACGCTGTACACCGGTCGCTTTGCCTATAAGGCTACTGACTTCTATGGCTTTAAGGACATCGACGATCCCACGACTACTGCCGACGAGGCTGCAGCTAACGAGGGCTGGGCAAAGGTTATTACCGACTGGCTTAAGGCTGCACGCGCCAAGCTGATCGGCGACCCGACCTTAGACTACACGCAACCCAGCTTTGCTGACGGCGACGATAATTTCTCTGACGGCAACGGCGGCTTTGTGAAATACGATGACATCAACAATGACATCACGGCATTAGTGACTGGCGGTAATGGCTTCGACGGTGTCACTAACTGGAAGGCTCTGCTCGACCTGGTCAAGGCCGATTCTGTTCGCATCGACGAGATTGAGAGTCAGGTTAAGGATCATGGTATCTACACCGACCCCACTTACGACTATAAGACCTTGATTGAAAACTGGCGTCAGGAGATTGCCAACTTCTTCGAGCTGTATAACTGGTATGCCAGTACCTATCCTAATACGGATGAAGCTCACTGGCTGGATTTGAAGAATGCTTCTTATACTCCGCTGACACTGGCAGATGATGCTCAGATTGCCACTGACAAGGCTGCTAAGGAGCTCGCCGTGCTGAAGCAGCAGGTTGACGACCTCTATGCCTATTTGTATGGTGACAACGGTTACGACGAGACAGGCTCTACGCCCGGCTACATCGATACCGTGCTCGGCAAGTATGCTCAGGTGAAGGCCGCCTACGAAGGCAAGATCAAGGACAAGAATGCTGCCGATGTGTTCGGCTCTAAGGCTAACAGTGCCGACCGCGGCAACGCCGAAACCTTGGCTGCCATCATGGATTCTACCAACGGCGTTATTAAGATTATCAAAGAGACCACCGGTGGCAAGGCCAAAGGCGACCAGAGTCAAGCCATTAAGGATTATGAGAATTTGGGAACAACGCCCACTAAGGCTCAGCTGGATGTTGTCTACGACAAGCTGCTGAAGTTGCGCGACCAGCTCGACGTCTTCTACAAGACCATGGAGGAGGGCGAGAAGATCAACGACATCACCGCTACCGAGGGTAAGCCCAATGCTATGCTTGACGGCATGGAGACCATGCCTACCAACCTCGGCCTGCTGCAGCAGCTTATTACCAAGCTGGCCGACAACAAGGCTGCTTACGACGGCATCCTCAACGTCAAGGGACGCTTAGAGCAGAAGGCCGAGAACGTGAAGAAGGCACTCACCGACGAGTATGAGGAGACCGACCAGAGCAAGGTTCTGCTCGACATCGTGGAGCACTACTTCATGCCCATGACCACCGCTGAGAACACCAAGATCTTGAAGCTCTATAAAGACATGAAGGCCGTCAGCGAGGGTCCGGAGAGCACCCGCAAGGCTGATGAGGAAAGCAAGTATGAGGTTTACGTCAATGGCGATGTGAACTACATGACCAAGGAGAACAAGGAGCAGGTGGTATACTGGAAGTTCTACGACGCCCTCACGGAACTCACCGACCTGTTCGGTGCCTTCGACACGGGCTATCCCGACTATCTGGCCGCCAAGAACGCCAACAGCTTCAACAACGTCGTGAAGGGCGAATACGACAAGGCCATGACCAAGTACAAGGAGATTGTGTTCAACCTCAAAGAGTTCAAGATTCCTAATGACGAGTACCTCAAGCAGAAGTACGAGCAGGCCTTCAAGACTGCCACAGAAAAGATTTACCAGGCTCCCGAGCTGCTGCTCAAGGCTAAGGCGCTGGCCGATGCCAACATGGCCGCCGCCAACAAGGCTAAGGAAACCTATGAGCCGGTGGACAAGAAATATGTCAAGGTTGAGGACGAGGCTATCTATAATAAATATGATGGTGTTTCTCCCTTGCAGTATAGCGACCAGGGTCGTATCGGTATTATCCAGAAGGCTTGTGAAAACTACTTCGCACAGTTCACTGAGGCTATGCAGAATGCTGTAAAAGAACGCTGGGCTCAGCTGAGGACTACGACTAATGATGCGATTAACGATGCACAGGAGGTCATCAAGAACTACTATGCTACGCCGAAGCCTGTCCTCTTCAAAGACTATTACGCCACCGACGGCACGAAGTATGTCGACGAGGATACGAAGTACGACTACCTGTATGAGTCGAAGGGCGTCTTTAAAGAAGCTGACGATCTGCATAATAAGATCACGGCTTTAGACTGGAAGACCTACGGGGACTTCGGGGAATTCGACACCCGTATCAGCGGCGAGATCCTCGACGTGGAGGGGAATGATGTCATGAACAATGTGTTCACGGGCATCAACAAGCACCTGAACGTCAAGAAGAACGAGGCTGCCAATACCGACCTGACCAACCGCATCGAGATTGCGCGCATCAATAAAGTCAATCCCAACACCAAGGCGCTCAAGGGCGATCCCGAGCAGAAGGACGGCAACGGCAATGCCATCGACCTGAAGAAGGAGTACAAGACGAAGTACTTCGGCTTCGGACCCGAGCCCGACATCGACGGATACTACTATAGCTACAAGCGCGCGCTGGGCGAGACGGCCTACAACCTGCTCTGCGCCGAGTTCGACGAGCTCGTCGACGAGACCGTCAACGATGCCGAGGAGCTCAAGAACAGCTACTATGAGGCAGTGCAGCTGCCCCTATACTACGACGAGGAGCTCGCTACCGACGTCAACAGCCGCCAGAAGGTGATCGATCGCATCGATGCATACACCGACGTTAAGTTCAATGCCATCCTCAACAAGTTCCTCAACGGATTCGACTATACCGATCCCGAGACGGACCTCACCACTCACTACGAGGGCTACAAAGACTTCATTGCACGGGCCGACTATCATGCTGCCATGCGCAACTTCAGGGATCGCTTCGCCACGGAGAAGGCCGGCATCGAGAGCCTCTATGCTGGTACCGACCCTGCTATCACCAATAAGCTCAAGGTTATGGAAGACCAGTTCAAGCAGGAGGAGGAGAAGGAGGGCAGCGTAGACATCTTCTCACTGACCGACCAGCTCGACGACCTGATTGCCAGCGACGAGGGTGTCAAGAAGATGGACTATGACGCCATGATCAAGGAGCTGACCACGCTGAAGAATGAGTACAACCAGATGGTGGCCAATTATAACAAGGCTATCGACGCCGAGACCGATGCCGACAAGAAGGAAGAGCTGAAGGCTGAGCGCGACGCACTCATTGCCAAGTTCGACACCGCCGGCGACGCTCTGAACATCGACGAGAACATTGCCAAGCTCGAGGACTATGAGAAACGTCGTAGCCTCTATACTAACACCACCAGCGACAAGGACAACAACCATCTGTCGTCGCAGGAGCTCTCGATGGAGGACGATGCCACCTACGAGGACTATGTGGCCGTGGAGCACAACGTGGGCCTGATCAAGACCGAGATTGCCAAGATCGACAAGACACAGACCGACGAGACCATTGCCCAGATGGGTCAGGACCTGCTCGACGCCCTCCAGGATCTGCAGGACAAGGTGTCGGCATATATCAACCAGGCCAGCGGCTTCAGCGTAGACCAGCTGCTGACGGCTCCCGTCAACCCGAAGGACGAGGCAGATACCTACAAGTTCGACGACTTCGGACTCTATCAGTTCTATCTGCCCGCAGAATTCAAGGGTGTGGAGTTTAAGGGTTCCTATCTGAAGGATGCTATCGGCAAGGTGGCCGAGAGTGTACAGAAGCATATCGACGCCAAGGACATCCTGCTGTTTGCCGCCAACCTGCAGAAGCAGATTAACGAGTTCAACGCCGGCGGTAACGTCGACATCGACGACATCGACCTGAAAACTAACAGCAACATCGACGATGCTGTCACCAGCGCCTATGAGCGTAACCTGCAGAAGGTGAAGTTTGCCGAGGTGCAGAAGGCTCAGCTGGAGCGTCTGCAGGCCGAGTACGATGCCGTGGCCGCCAAGGTGCAGCCCGCCAAAGACGCCATCGCCGGCCTGGGCGAGTTCCAGGGCGACTTCAGCAAGGTCAACGAGGAACTGGCCAAGATTCAGCGCCGCATCACTGTTTACTATCTCGCCGACAAGCAGATACTCGAGACCGTGACCATGACCAAGGACAAGGGCGCCGCCATCTATAAGATTAAGAAGTTTGTCCAGAATTCCGCTGAGGTTACCGACGAGTGGATTGCCAGCAAGGGCCTGACCGACGTCTACAACAAGAAGACCGGCGAGGTGTCGCTGCCCGGCAACATCGGCCTGACGGCCATCGAGGCTCTCATTGCCGAAGAGGTGCAGAAGTTTGTCACTCAGGTGGCCGATGCCAAGTATGCCGAGGCTCTGGATGCTTACACCGCAGCCCTCGACAAGCTCAACGACACGCAGATGCGCTATGAGGACAAGGAGGCTCTGCGCGGCAAGCTCTATGGCGCTACCATCGCCAACACCAACGACGGCGGATTCCAGGAGCAGCTCCAGGGCACCGGCGGTCTTGAGGCACGTAAGGCTACGCAGACCATTGAGACCATCGACAAGTATGTGGCTGATGTCGACGCCTTCGTCAAGGCACTGCTCGGCACCGACGACGAGGCCGGCTTCGTCGACGAGGTGGCTGGCAAGACGGCAGGCGACCTCGACGGCAACGGCATCATCAACGTCATCGACCTCACCGACCTGCTGAAGTATGTCACCGATCCCAAGCAGCAGAACGACCTCGACAAGGAGATGTTCGCCGCTCGCGACCTCAACAACGACGGCTATATCGACGTGGTTGACCTGGGTATCATGGTCGACATCATCACCGGCCAGACTGACTACCTGAAGGCTCAGGGCGTCTTCGCAGCACGTGCCCTGCACAATAGCAACGAGACGCTGCGCGCCGATGTCGCCGCCACCAACGGCAACACCCAGCGCATAGCCATCAGCCTGAACAACGAGCGCGACTACACCACCTTCCAGATGGACATCACCCTGCCCGAGGGCATGCGCCTCGTGGGCCAGAGCCTCAGCGACCGTGCCAACGGCCAGCAGCTCTACGCCAACGAGTGGGACGGCAAGACCCGTCTCGTGGGCTTCACCATGTCGAAGGCTGCATTCACCGGCAACGACGGCGACGTGCTCTACCTCGACGTAGAGACCGACGAGAGCTACAAGGGCGGCAGCATCCGCTTCGAGGACATCATCTTCGTCACCACCGAGTCTGAGGGTGTGCGCTTCAGCATGAAGGGCGAGGCTACGAGCATTGCCGACCGCATTGCCGACACTGCCAAGGAAACCATCTACAACCTCGGCGGTCGCATGATGAACAGCCTGAAGAAGGGTGTCAACATCCTCCGCGGCAACAACGGTGCCAAGAAGGTTATCAAGAAGTAAAAATCATCTATCGTAACAGCGTGTGGGGCGGTACCCCCGCCCCGCCACGCTGCTACATATAAAAAGCATTGAACAATAACTAAATTTTTACACTGATATGAAGAAAAAATCATTTCTCGTAGGTGCACTGTTGGCTCACAGCATGTTCACCTTTGCCGATGTGAAATTCAGCGTCGCTGACCTGACCATTGCCGCCGGCGAGCAGAGAACAGTTGCAGTTAACGTTGAGCTGACGGACAAGACTGAGTTGTCGGCCTTTGAAATGGACATTCAGTTGCCCGCAGGCCTTACCTTCAAAGGCTTCGACGAGGTGATGACGACCACCGATTACGGCTGGGTGCTCTCGCGCAGCAGAATCACTGCCCCTGGCGACAAGTACGACAAGTATAAGTTCGTGGGCTATGCCAAGCCCGGCGCCAAGCTCACCCCGGAGTCGGCTTCCAATATCCTGGCATTCAACTTCGACGTGGTGGCTTCCAGCACCTTCGATCCCAAGACGGCCGGCGACATTGAGATTCTCGACCCGCTGCTGGCTACCGACCTCGACAAGCCCGCTCCCAAATATGCCATCGACGGCAATATCATTAAGGAGAACGGCGATGTCAATGGCATCTATCGTCTCAAGGGCCTGATTAATGTGGTGACCATCAACGACGGACAGACAGAGGTGAAGTTTGACCTCACGCCGAAGCATGTGAAGACGATTACCGTCGAGCTGACCAACCCCAAGATTGAGGACGACGGCTCAACGCCCGAGGATGAGTCGCTGCTCGGTGGCGACCCCGACATCCGCGGACTCCAGGGTGTTATACATCTGCCCAAGGGCTTGAAGATTAAGGGGCTGGGTACTCTTGCCTACCGTACTGTCAATGAGGACCTGACGCTTGGCGTGCCTCAGGAGGTAAAAGACGACAATGGCAATGTCATAGGTACTGATGTCAGCTTCGTGCTCTGGGCAAACACCGCTCCCCTGCGTGAGTCGAACATCTACGACTCACCAATCTTTAGCTTCGATGTAGAGGGTGAGGGCGTTGACGAATACAACAGCTGGGAGTCTGTCATTACCATCGACAACTTTGTGGCTTCGAAGTTCAAGGACAGCAGGCGCTATATCCTCGACGACGTGATTACCATCAATGTTGACAACCCCAACCAGGTGGCTAAGGAACAGAAAGACGGGTGGGATGACGCCGTTAAGAACTACCGCGACCAGCTGGCAGCAAAGATCGCCGACATCGAGAAAGACAACAGCAACGTTGACCAGTATATAGGCATTACCGATGCCGAGGCCGCTGCCGCTGCTGCCATCGATGCCTACGAGGCTGCCATCAAAGAGCAGTATGAGGCCGGTGTGCTGCACGAGAAGACCGCTGCCGACTTCCAGGCTGAGAGCGATGCCGTCGAGAAGCTGCTCAACGAGACCATTCCCGCCAAGCTCGAGGAGGCTATCAACGCCGCTGCCGACAACAACAAGCTGGCCCAGGATGCCATCGAAGGCGTGAACCCCGCCATCCCCGTGCCGCCCGCCAACATTGCCAAGGACGACACGCCCGCCACTGACGGCGAGCCCGGCACTATCGAGAAGGCCAAGAACGCGTGGACTGCTGCCAAGAAGGCTTTGGAGGAAGCCCAGAAGAAGGCTGCCGAGGAGGGCAAGCAGGCCGACGCCGACATCTACAAGGCTGAGATTGAAGCCATGCAGGCTGCCGTCGACAATATCCAGAAGGCTATCGACGAGGTACAGAAGAAGGCTGAGGCCAACAAGACGATGGTCGCAGAGCATAAGGTTAAGTATGCCCTGCCTGCCAATGTGGCTGCCGACGACACGCCCGCCGAGGGCGAGGAGCTGGGCACCTATGGCAAGGCGCTCAAGGCTCTTGACGATGCCGTTGCCAAGGCTGCCGAAGAGGGCACTCAGGCTAAGGACGGTATCTACAGCGACGCCATCAAAGCCCTCTATGAGGCTCAGCAGGCTGTCATCGCCAAGGGTGATGCTAACAACGCTCTGCTGGATGCTGCTGTTGAAGCTGCCAATGAATTTGCTGAAAGCGTGGCCGCCGACGAGAAGAACGGCTGGGTGAGCGCC
>OCTW013372813.1_pt1 | contig 10441 bp, 6 predicted proteins | sample 1539671 | NCBI WGS metagenome assembly OCTW01 (sample SAMN02144230, study PRJEB22623) | gut metagenome | biome: sheep rumen | host: Ovis aries | place: New Zealand
TGGGCTGGCTGTGCATCGTGCTGACGGCACTGTCGCTCATGCTGGCACTGGGTGCAAAGCTTGACGAAAACCTGGCAAAAGAAACAGCCGGATTGTCGGGCATTCTGGCATACGTGACAGATATGTCGCTGCCTTTCCTGCTGATTGCAAACTTTTCAAAGATCCTGAACAACAGCGAGGGGTATAAAAAGCAGCTGATCAAAAACGGCGCCGCGGCGCTGGCCATCTTTGCAGTGAGCGCCGGATTCTTTTCCCGTTATGTTGTCGGCACGGCCGGAAAAATGGTGACCGATCCGGAAGATGTACTTCCTTTGATGACGCAGCTTTTCCGCACATACAGTCCGGGAGGCTTTGTTGCCTTCAATCTGTTCATTGACCTGTTCCTGTGCACGCTGTTTATGTTTTTCCTGAACGCGCGCCCGAAACGTGTGCTGACCGGGAAAAAGGTGCTGATCCTGCGGGTGCTTGCACTGCTTCCGCTGGCGTGGGAGGCGGCGTCCTGGATCCTGAAATGGAAAAGCGCACAGGGGAACATTACGCTGCCTTTCTGGTGTTTCCCGCTGCTGACGGTCAAGCCGCCTGTAACTTTCGTGGTGTTTATGCTGCTGGCCGTGCACATGAAAACGCGGGAACTGCGCTTCTGCCGCCATGGACGCAGCCATGAGGAGTATCTGGCATTCCTGAAGACGAACCGGAACTCTTTCCATTTTTCGGTCTTCCTGGCGGTGATTCTGGTCCTGGCCGCCCTGGCGGATTTCATCATCCTGATGGTGCTGATGGGAGTCCAGGCAGGATCGCTGGGTACGCTGGCCAATGAGGTGGAGACAAGATTTATGGAATTCAGCAGCGCGGCGGTGGCTGTCGGTTTCGGCGGGGCGGTTTCACTGCTGTTTGTGGCGCCGCTGGTACTGCTGTATTCCTATACGAGGGAACCCGCAAACAAAATGATCAGCATGCTGATCCCGGCAGTCGGAATCGTGCTGATCCTGATCCTGTTTCTGGAAGGAATTCATCAGGGCGTGGGATACCTGCCCTTTGAGCGGTTCAACCTGAAGGAGATGATTCAGGAGGTTTCAAGCCTGACTCAGACGGTCTGATCCTGTTCATTCTCTCCCGCTGCGTCGCCGGAATCCGTTTCCGGCGACGTTTTCATTTCCCCGTAGAAATTGACAATGATTGATGTGATCAGGGCGACGACGATGATCCCGTAAGCACCGAGTATGACGGAAAGCACCCGTCCGAAATCAGTCACAGCGGTCAGGTCGCCGAATCCGATTGTGGTGACAATGGCAAAGCAGTACCACAGAGCGTCTTTGAAGTTTCCCATATTCGGTTCAAAAAACGTCAGGAGCATGGAGAATGTCACAATCAGAAGCAGAAGGCCGAAGATAATCTCCGCTGCATGGGTTTTTGCGACAATCTTTCTCAGCACGGAGAAACTGATCCTGGAAAATACAATGGCCATCAGTGCGAAAACCGAAACCAGGAAGAGAAGACCGCACATAAAAACAAGGTCAATGGCACAATAGCCGATTCCCACTACGGCCAATATATTCGGGATGATCGTAAGGACCCGATGATCGCGTACAACGGCGAGAATCCGTCCGGCAATCAGGGCAATGGCGCTGATAACGGAAACAATCAGTGTTGAAGTCGTCGTATAGCCAAGCAATAAGGGCAGCAGGCCGCAGACCAGGAAAGCTGCTGCCTGTGCGGCAGACAGCCGGAAAAATCCTTCTCCTTTGTTTTCCCGAAGGCGGAAGCCGCGGACAATCCGTGCCGCGGAAAGCGCCAGGAAAAACAGGCACAGAAAAACGACGGCAGTTGCCGGATTATATATCTGCTGAAGCTGTTCCACTGCCTCAGCGCCTTCTTCAGTAACCTGCTCCGTGGGAAGCTCCTTTACCATTGTCAGCAGCACGAAGGCCATGCCGAAAGACACCAAACCCAATGGAAGAGAAATCAGGTTCAGGATACTTTCACCGATCATGAGGGAGTTGGCAGCCTTTCGGGTGATTGACTTAGCCATCATTGCGCACCTCCATCTGTTCATCCTTTTTTTATTCTTTCTCAGGTTGCTTTTTCCCTTCCGGGAGCAGTCTGACGGCAAACTGCAGGAGGTTCATGAAGAAGGAAATGCTGGAAGCCTTATCGTAACCGTCAAACAACACGGCGTCTGTGAAAGGTGACTCGGCAGTGATTTAATGGTAGTACGAATTCGTGCGAATATGCGCTAACCCCGCTAATCTGCGCAACCAGTTTACAGACGCGCTGTTATTTGACGGATACAGTCGAACCCCTGTTCCGCAACCGATATATCGCAGCCCCGATTTGGTATGATTCCCCTTTCTCATTTGAACGGCAAAACTATATTTCCCGGATCCATACCGCCATTTCGCCCGGTGCGCGGTTGGCCCAGGCGAAATAGGGAATAAACGTCAGCTGCGTTTCAGCTGTTTCATCCGCCCGGCAGGCCGGCGCGTAAAGCTGTCCTTCCGCAAATGATCTGCTCTCGCGGAACGCGCGGCAGCGGATGGTCCGGATGCCGCCGAGCAGCTGCGGTTCGTCGCGCACTTCAAAGACGGTATTGAGCGGCAGGCGGAGCAGATGGAGACCGCTTCCGTTATCGGCTTCCTCCAGGCAGTAAACCAGCGGTCCGCGGACGACGCACAGCTTTCCGGCATCTTCCCGCACGGCAGGATTCGCCCTCATCAGCAAAACAGGCATCTCCAGGTCCAGGCCGACGATATCATTCTCCCGCCATAACCGATTCAGTTCAATATATCCCGAGACCGGCTCAGAAGGCACGCTTTCGCCGTTCACCTTCAGCTCATAGCCCCGGCACCAGCCGGGAATGCGGACAGCGATGCCGTACTGTCCCGGCGTATGCACAGTCAGGCGGATCCGGCCGTCCCACGGATATTCGCTTTCCACGCTGAGGCGGACCTCAGTATGCGCCAGTGCAGCGCAAACATCCCCGCTGATAAACAGGTGCATATACAGCGTATCGTCTCCGGCCGAAAAGGCATAGGAGGGAAGTGAACCCAGAAGGCGCGCGAGATTGGGCGGGCAGCAGGCACAGCTGAACCATTTCTGCCGCCGCGGCTTTACATGACGAAGCCGGTCGTCCTTTTCGCAGGCTTCGGGCACGACTTCAAGCGGATTGACATAGAAGAACCTTTTCGCGTCCAGCGACATACCGCTCAGGACGCTGTTGTACAGCGCGCGCTCGAGGACATCCGCGTACCTGCCGTCCATCTGGGCGTTCAGCATGCGCCGGGCAAAGAAACACAGCCCGATCTGTGCGCAGGTTTCGCCATAGACGGCATCGTTGGGAAGATCATAATCGTAGGTAAAAGCTTCCCCTATGTGCGTGGAACCGATCGCACCGGTGATGTACATCCTGCGGCTGGCCATATTGTCAAACAAAGCCCGGCAGGCTTCAAGCAGGGAGGGATCATCTGTTTCCGCCGAGACATCCGCCATGCCGCTGTACAGATACATGGCGCGAACCGCGTGCCCCTCGGCCGCGGTCTGTTCGCGCACCGGCTTCCCGGCCTGGTAGTACTGATAGCGCATGTAAGTTTCGTTCCAGATGAAGCTGCGGTTTCCGTCGCGCCTCGCTTCCTCCTCGAAATACAGCGGCGCCTGTCCGCGCCGGTCGATAAAATACCGGGCCAGCATGAGATAGCGTTTTTCGCCGGTCTGCCGGAAGAGCCTGACCAGCGCCATTTCGATAATTTCATGCCCGGGATAGCCATGCAGCTTGCCCTCCTCCGGGCCGAAGGTGCGGTCAATCAGGTCCGCGAAACGGCAGGCCACGGACAGCAGGCGGGTGTCGCCGACGTTCCGCGCGAAAGCCACGGCAGCTTCAATCAGATGCCCCGCGCAGTACAGTTCATGGTTGTTTTGCAGGTTACTGAAGCGCTTTTCCTCCGGGTGGGTCTGGTAATAGGTGTTCAGGTAGCCGTCCGGGGCCTGCGCCTGCACGATCAGGCGGATGGCGCTGTCCGCCGCCTCCCGCAGCGCGGGATCAGGCGTTACGGAAAGCTGATAGGCGACGGCTTCCAGCCACTTATAAAGATCGCTGTCCTGAAAGACCATGCCGTGGTATTCTCCCCGGCTGATCCCTGCCGCGAGGCGGAAGTTTTCGATGCAATGGCTGGGCTCCGTATCCTCCAGGAGGTCGTTCAACGCTTCCCATTGGTAGGGAAGCATCTGCGTCCGCACCAGGTCAATCCGCGGCGCAAAAAAGCGGTCGGTGATTCGCATGCCGGACAGCGGCAGCGGCTTTACCACAGGGTTCATTCCAAATTCCTCTCTCGTTCAAATCTTCCGGGATGGCGCGGCGGAACGGGCTTCCGCGCGGCAGCCTTTTCCTGCGGATGGTTTTTAAAAAGGGCCGTGGAAAAACCACGGCCCGGGAAGGCAAGGATCGTATTACTTGAGAATGCTGTCGATGGTTGCCTGCGCTTTTTCCGCGGCCGCAACGGGATCAGTGCCGGTCATCACTTCGTTGAAGGCCAGCGAGATCGCGTCGGAGATCTGCGGCCAGGTCGGCAGCGGACCGCGGGCATTGGCGTATTTCATTTCATCGACGAACACCTGGTAGACGGGATCCCCCTCGAACTGGCCTTCCGCGATGGTGGAGTCGGAGGAGATGTAACCCATGGCATTCATCATATACAGGCAGACATCCTTGCTGGTGGCATACTTCAGGAATTCGATGGCAGCTTCCTCATTTCCGCCGGCGATGACCGCATAGTTCTCGCCGCCGAGGCCGGAAGCCTGCACCTTGTCCTGCGGAATCGGCGCCACGTTCCACTTGAGGTCCGGAACTTCGGAACGCATGGTCGGAATCTGCCAGGTGCCGTTAATCATCATGGCCAGGTTGCCGGAAATGAACTGGTTCATCGTGTCGCCCTGGGTCCAGTTGATGGCTTCCTGGGTCATAGCGCCTTCGTCCACCATTTTCTTCACCTGCGTCAGGGCTTTGATACCGCCTTCGGAGTTCATTTCATAAGCGGTCGCTCCGGCAGACCATACCCAGGTCAGGAAGTTGAAGGTGCCTTCCTCGTTCTGCAGGGAGGAATGGGCAAAACCGGAAACCTTATCGCTGGAGCAGGCTTTTGCTGTTTCCAGCAGCTCATCCCAGGTCGTGGGCACTTTGCAGCCGGCGGCAGCCAGCATGTCTTCGTTGTAGAACAGGACCAGGTCGTTGCTTCCGAAGGGCACGCCGTACAGTTTTCCGTCGAGGGTGCAGGAGTTGACGGGGCCCGGATAGTAGGTGCTCACGTCAAACTTGCCGGTAATGTCGGCGAATACGCCCATCGCGGCGTACGCGGCGTGGTCGGGGTTGTCCAGGATCACCAGGTCCGGCAGGGCGTCCGCGGCGGCGCCGATGGACAGCTGCTTTTTGAAATCAGCGAAGGGAACGTACTTGGCGGACACCTTGATGGCGCTCTGGCTGGCGTTGAACTCCTCGATGATGTGGCTGAGCGCCTTCTGGTGGCCCTCGGTCTCCCAGTAGTACCAGATCTCGACGTCGCCGGAAGCTCCTTCGGCGAACGCGCCCGCGGCGGCGATGCCGGTCAGCAGGCAGACAATGAGCAGGATACCTAACAGCTTCTTCATTTTCTTGACTCCTCCTTCATTTTTGTCCATTCTCCGGACTCTGGCCTTATTATGTTTTTGAACAGGAGAAAAAGAAACTCAAAATTTCTTAAGAAAGGGGGAATAAACTAATGTTCCGTGGAATCGTTCCCGGCCGCCGGGGAAACCGTGATCGGGAACCGGATGGTCACGGTCGTTCCCCCGTCCGGCACGCTTTGCACGCTGACCTCGTCCTGCCCTTCGCAGTAGCGGTGCAGGCGGAGGAAAGCGTTTGACAGGCCGATGCCGGCCTTGTCCCGGATCTCCTTCACATCCCCGCTGCCGAGGGCTTCGAGGATCTCCGGCGAGATGCCCTTGCCGTTGTCCGCGATGGTGATGGCCACCCGGCCGCCCTCCGCCAGCATGCTGACCTTCAGCGTATACGTTTCCCGCTTGGTGTCGAACCCGTGCACGATCGCGTTCTCCACGAAGGGCTGGATAATCAGTTTATGCACCCGGACGTCCAGGATTTCCGGATCGGTCCGGATTTCGAAGCTGAATTTGTTTTTCAGGCGGAACTGCTGCAGGTAAACGTATTTCTTCAGCCAGTCGACCTCGTCCCGCAGGGTGACCGGCTTGTCGCTGTTGCTGATCGCGTAGCGCAGGATCGAGGCCAGCGTGCTGATCGCGTTGCTGATATCGTATTCGTCCTTTTCAATGGCGATCCAGTTGACGGTGTCAAGGATATTATAGATGAAGTGCGGGTTGATCTGCGCCTCCAGCATCCGGATTTCCGCTTTCCGGCTGTTTTCCTCCTCTGTTTTTTCACGCAGGAGCGCCTTTTCCAGGTCGTCGATCGTGCGGTTGTACTGCTTCGCGATCACGTCGATCTCCGAAAGCATTTCGCCTTTCCGCGGCAGCCGGGCGGGGATGCCCGCCTCGTCCGTCCGCTGCATGCCCTCCACGATATCGTCGATATCCCGCGTCAGTTTGCCGGAAATCTTGCTGATGATGAAAAGCGCGGCGAACATGAGCAGCACGCCCATCCCGACGATCTGAAGCAGCTTTTCCACCAGGCTCTGCACGTAACGCCTGTTGTCGTGAACGCGGATGATGTTCCAGCCCAGGATCCCGTTTTCCAGCCGGTCGACGCCGCTTCCTGCGGCGGGCGTGAACGAAGTCCCGATCAGGCTTTTATCGGCGCAGCTGACGATCCGTCCGGTTTCGTCGGTGATGTAGACCTCGCTGTCTTCCGTCTTGACGGTCCGCATCACTTCCTCCAGGAGGCGCTCGTCGACGCTGATCACGATGACGCCGTAGAGCTTTTCCAGCTGTTTGTAATTGACGATGCGGTGCGCGATGTGAAAAAGCCAGTAATCGTGGTTGGCGAAACGCGTTCCGAACTCCGTGGGCCAGACGTGGTTTGTATAATCAGCCGAAGCGATCCGGTACATTTCGTCACTGCCCAGGCTGAAACGGCTGATCCAGGAGTTTTCATGGATGGTGGAGGTCAGCTGGTCGTAAGTAATTACGCGCCCGTTGTCCATGATGACCATGATGGATTTGATGAACCGGTTGGAGTTCAGCACCGTGCTCAGGTAGCGGCGCATCTTGCTCACGCTGACGGCCGCGTCCTCGCCGTTGTTGATATTGTCCGACCAGACGACCATGTCGTCGTTGGTATACATCTGGTAAAGCAGGTTTTCATATTCGCTGAAGCGAATGCTCAGGATGCTTTCCGCGGCTTTCATGTTGATATCCGCCAGCTCCTCCGTGCCGCGCCTGAGCGTGACGGCGAAGCTGTAAGCCATATAGGCGCAGATCAGCGTGATCATGACCGCGGTCAGGATGCTGAAGCGCTTGATCAGCATTTGCCGCATGGAGCGTTTTTTTCCGCCTGCCGTTCGCATCGTATATCACCTCTGAAAATCTGGGGACATTGTACCGCAGCCGCGCGGAAAACACAACGAAAATCCGGTGCGGCAGCGCACCGGATCCGAAGGCTGTATCCTTATCCCTTGACGGCCCCCGCGGTCATGCCGGCAATAATGTACTTCTGCATGAAGACGAAGATGATGGCGACCGGGATCATGGAAACCACCGCGAAGGCGGACAGGTAGCTCCACTTGGTGCCGTACTGTCCCATGAAGTTGAAAATCCCGGCTGTGATCGGGCGCATCGGCTGTTCCAGGATGAAGGTCATGCCGTAGGCCAGGTCGCCCCAGGCGTACAGGAAGGAGAAGATCGCGCAGACGGCCACGCCCGGTTTCGCCACCGGGACCAGGATCCTCATGAACGCGCCGAACCGCATGCAGCCGTCGATATACGCCGCTTCCTCCAGGTCCCGGGGAATGGAGGCGAAATAGTTCTTGAGGATCAGCACCGAGAACGGGATGCCGATCGTCGCGTCCGCCAGGATCGGCGCGCCCCATGTGTTGTACAGGTGCATGTTCCGGAACATGATGAACATCGGTGTGAGCAGCACGGAAACCGGGAGCATCTGCGTCACCAGGAAGCCGAGGAGCACGGATTTATGGCCCTTGAACCGGTAGCGCGCGATGGCGTAGGAAGCGGGCACCGCCAGCACCACGGCGATCAGCATGGAACCCATGGAAATGACCAGGCTGTTGAAGAAGGACCGGAACATGTTGAAATCGCCGGTTTCGATCTGCGCGATGTAGGATTTCAGGTTGAGCGTATGCGGATAAAGCGTCGGCGGGTTCTGGAAGATTTCGGCTTCCGTTTTCAGGGACGTGTTCAGCATCCACAGCATTGGGAAGAGCAGCACCAGGGCGATCAGCACCGCGAGCGCGCAGAAAAGGAGATTCCGGCCGCGGCTCATTTTGACGTCATTCATAGGCTTCCTCCCCCCTGGAGGTAATCCTGACATAGACGACGCCGACCAGGAGCAGGATTACCAGCAGCGCGTTGGCGACGGCGGAACCCTTGCTGTACAGGAAATTGTCGAAGGACAGTTTGTACGAGTAGGTGGACATCAGCTGTGTGGAATTGACCGGGCCGCCCGACGTCATGACGTAGACGAGGTCGTATACCTTGAACGTGTAGATAAAGCCGAGGACCAGGATGGACTCGATGGTGGAGCGCATCAGCGGAAGCGTGATGCGCGTGAACTGCTGGAAGCGGCCGGCCCCGTCGATGGACGCGCTTTCATACAGCTCGCCGGGAATGGACGTCAGGCCTGTGGAAATGAGGATCATGTTGAACGGGATGCCGATCCAGATGTTGGTGATAATGACGGGAATCATCGCGATGCCCTGGTCCGTCAGCCATTCAATGTTTTCAGGTACGATCCCGAGACCGGTCAGGATGTTGTTGACGACGCCGACCTTGGTCGAGAACATGAATTTGAACATCAGAGCCGTAACGGTCATCGGGATCATCCAGGGCATCATCAGGATCCCGCGGACCGGCCGGGCGATGGAGAACTTCCGGTTGAAGAAAAGCGCCAGCGCAAAACCGATCAGGAACTGGAAAACCAGGCAGCTGACCGTGAAGACGAACGTGTTGGCGACAGATTTGAAGAAGACCTCGTCGTGAAACAGCTGCACGTAATTCCCGAAACCGATAAAATGTTTCTGTCCGCGCAGGAAGTTCATCACGTCGACGTCCTGGAAACCGAGGATGATATTATGCACGATCGGGTAGCCGACAAAAACAAGCATGTAGACGACCGCGGGCAGCGCGAAAAGCAGGCCGATGTTGTCGTGCCTGAAGAACGCTTTGATCCGGTTCAAAACGATTCCCCCCTTCCATAATTCATGATAGCCGTTTTGAAACCGGGATCAAAGCGAAAAAACTAAACAAAGAGGAAAAATCAAAAGTCGTTTGCAAAAAAACGCTCCACCGGTATGCGGTGAAGCGGCTTCGCGCCGGGATCAGCGCGAAGCCTGGTCGTTCTTCCGGTATTCTGCGGGCGTGAGCCCGGTCGCCTCCCGGAAAACCTTGCTGAAGTACTTCGGATCGGAATAACCCGTCTTTTCCGCAATTTCGTACAGCTTCAGCTGCGTTCCGCAAAGCAGTTCCTTCGCCTTGTCGATCCGGACGTTGCGGATGTAGGTGCTGAAGGACATGCCGACCTCGCGGTGGAAGAGCGTTCCGAGGTATTCCGGAGTCACCCGGAGCCGGCGGCTGATCTCGTCGAGGGTGATACCGTCCTGGTAGTATTCCCGGATCAGTCCGATGGCCTTCCGCACGGTCAGGTGCGATACGCTGCCACCGGCCTCCGCCGGCGCCAGGCAGGCGGTGATGCCTTCGGCGACGCGTTCCAGCTCCTCCCGGGTTTTCGCGTCCATGATTTCAGTCAGAAGCTTCTGGCGGTCCACCGTCTGGTCCGGGTTTCCGCCGGTTTCCTTCGCGAAAGAGATGATGAGCCACAGGAAGCGGACATAGCATTCCTTGATTTCCCGGGGCTGGTAAACCTTCCCGTCCCGGAAACAGGCGCCGAATTCCCGCAGGACCGCGGCGATTTCGTCCGCGTTGGACGCGTACATGGCGGCCCTCATCCGGTTCTCAAGTTCCATCGGATAAATGCAGGATTCTGTTTTGACCTGCGCGACCTCCGGCCAGCGGATGACGGTCCTTCCGCCCTGCGCGATATTCCAGTCCAGGTAGGGAAACATTTTTTCATAGGCGTCGTGAAGCGAAAACGGCCCGGTCGTTTCCGCGCAGCAGACCGCCGCGACCGGCCCCAGGTCGTCCAGCCGGCTTTGCAGGATCGACTGCACGCCGCCGGGGCCGGCATAATCATACGCAACGGTTGCCAGCACCTTGCGGTAGGAGAAATCAACGGTCACAAACCTGCACTGGGAAAACAGGGGAAGAACCCGGC
>OCTW011591939.1_pt1 | contig 10439 bp, 8 predicted proteins | sample 1539671 | NCBI WGS metagenome assembly OCTW01 (sample SAMN02144230, study PRJEB22623) | gut metagenome | biome: sheep rumen | host: Ovis aries | place: New Zealand
GGGGGAGCCAGAGGGGGTCTGACCACCAAAAGGAATCAGCCTATACTCATTCGTATCGCAATCTAAGAACAGAAGCTGATTCTTCTTGCCCAGTGCGATACATGCCTGGTCAAGTAAACCATTATTCAGTCCGATATATTCCCGTTCCGCCTCCGAAGCAATCTTCACCACCTCAAACGGCTGCAGCGTAATATCATTCGCCTTAGCAAACGCCATCACATACGCAATCAAAACAGCAGCCGACGATGACAGACCACCCACAGGCAGCGAACCCTGGATGACGCCAGTGATACCCCGCTTCAATTCAAATCGCTTCCACAGCGCATACTTAGCACCCCGTGCATAGTCACCCCAATGATGTTCCTTCACCTGACTCGGTGCATCAATGTCAAAGTCCACCGTCCCTTCAAACGTCCTCGACTCCAGATGCACATGATTCTCCCCATAAACAGGGGGATTAAGGGGGTCTTTTTCTCCCCCTAAACAGGGGGAGCCAGAGGGGGTCCACCACAAATCAACGCCTTTATCTATTGCGAATCCCGTCACCAGACCATGCTGATGATCCACATGCGCCCCAAGGGGACATACCCGATATGGGCTAAAAATATGATACTGATAATCTTTCATTGTGTCCACAAAGACTAACAGTTCTATCTCCTAATATTTATAGCGTTTCTCAATGACCCTCCAGTCAATAATCTGCCAAAGAGCCGAGAGATGAGAAGCGCGGCGATTCTGATAATCCAGGTAATACGCATGCTCCCAGACATCAAAGGTCAACAGCGGCTTCAGTCCCTTCACCACAGGATTGGATGCCCCTTGCTCCTGCGTGATGACCAAGTTGCCATCAGCATCTGCCGATAGCCATACCCAGCCAGAGCCAAACAGACCTACGCCTTTTGCTTCAAACTCAGCCTTGAAAGCCTCCACACTACCCCACTGCTTCTCTATCTGTGCAGCAAGTGCCCCCTTAGGAACGTGAGCTGCCTCACCGATAGGTTTAAACTGCATGAAATACAACTCGTGGTTCAGTATCTGTCCTGCATTGTTAAATACCGCCTCAGCCGGAGCCTTTCGCACAATTTTCTCCAGAGCCATATTCTCATACTCACTATCTGGAAGCAGTTTGTTGAGATTATCAACATACGCCTGAAGATGTTTCCCATGATGGAAACCTATAGTCTCTTTACTAATCACTGGCTCCAATGCATCTGGAGCATATGGCAATGCCATCAATTCATATTTATCCATATCAATAGTAATATTTAGTTCTTCCTTCTTACATCTTACATTATCCTTCATCCTTCAAACATCAGCCATCGTCAGTTCCTGATGCTTGTCTCGCCTGCCTTGGCATTCTCAACTATTGATTATTGCTGACTCATATTATTCGTGAAACAGTCCCCCCGTTCTTCCTACCCTTCTTTCAAATATTGCTTTGTATATGTGAAATCCTTCACCACAAAGTCTATAGTTTCTTAAACAAATCCATTATCGTTTCCAATTGATCCATCGATGTATTAATATTGTTTCTTAACTCAGGTGTAATTTTGGGGTTGCTGGTCAATCTTCTGAAGTCTTTTATCTGTGAACGAATCATAGCGTCTGTTTCTTTTGCTTTCTTATCCTCAACTTTCGCAATAGCCGTTATCAATGGAGTTAGAAACTTCTTGATACTTCCCAGCACATTAATCAGGCCTGTAAGAACATGCAGTTCAGACATCAAATCCACACCCTTTAAACTCTCTATTATTCTTGGCACATTACTCTCATGGGTATATCTGTCCATCAGATGAACATACAGGGCACGTTTCTCCACATCCTCCTGTTTTATTAGTGCTTCCAAATCTTGACGGATTGCACACGCCTCTCCCATAAGCGCCACTTCACCGCTTGGTATCGCAGAAATGATTGTATCCCATAACGCATTCTGCTTCTCCGCCTCATTGTATCCTATCAAATGTCCCAATATAGATACCTTTGAAATAACAAGTCGTCTTAATGTCAATGCATGTTCTATTTCAGATTCAGCCTTCAAGAACGCTCTTATGATGGATGCCACATCAGCAAAGACAATCCTTATCATCATACTGATGTTCAAAACAAAGGACACATCTACAAGCGACTTGGGGGTCTCTGTCACTTGTGCTCTTTCTGCCAACAGCTCTTTCAGTCTCAACAGTTTCTTTTTCTCCAGTGCTGCCCAGTCAACTCTATCAATCTCTTGCAATGGAAGATTCAGCGCATCTTGTAGTTTCCCTGTTTTCATTAATTCCTCAGCCATCATATCGTAAAGATGCAGAGAAATAATGTCAAAGTGATAATCCCTGCCATTGTCCTTCGCCGGCAGACTATGCCCTTGTGCTGACTCTACATACTCAATGGTATCGCTCATCATCACAACAACCAATAGAGCATCCATCCAAGGTGTAACCAAGCGCAGTGGCGTGTCTTCCCCTGTCTCTTGTACTTTTCTTAACTGGTCGTAGACCACCAGCGACTCGTCATCATAATGATAGGTGACATTCCTGCTCATTCTTTCATCATTGGATGCAGCAATGGCATTCAACGAGTCGGTAATCTTGTCGTACACCTCCACAAGTCCCTCGTATGCTTTTGTAAAACGCTCTTCTGTTGCATTTGTTACACATACTTTCAACGCCAAGCCTATCCTTGTCCAGATGGCATCTTTCTTTTCTTTTCCAAAGCCGCAAATCAGTTGGTAGCCCTCTATCCTGATTCCCTCTAAGTTCTTGATGTGGTAGCATTTCTCAAAGGTATGTTTACTACAGAGACAGGCTCTTATGCTCGTCAAGAGATCTATCATCACAAAACGGAAGTCGCGTCTTAACTCAAGCATGAGTTTAAGAATGTCTGACGTACTGTTATCACATGCCGCCAAATGTTTGTCGTCAGCACACACTTTCGAATATAAATCCTCTATCGTCTTAGAGGCATTCAAAATCAGGTCGTCAACAGTTTCCTTGGATGCTTCCTTCATAACACGACCTAACCAAAAATAGTGGTAAGATTCGCTCTTCTCTGTTTAGAGCAATCCGCAAGCTGTTCAAGACTAAATATCTGAGATAATCCCTTGTGCGCTGCGAACTGATACCAGACCATCCAGAAAAGCAGATCCGTCATTGTGACCAGGTAATAAAAGTTATGATATGTCACCTGCTTGGCCATACTGCTTTTCAACTGTGAGAAATAATCCCCATGATACCTTTCACAACGCGACACATACAACAAACATGATATTATCAGTTCAATTCGCACCTCTAAGTCAAGCGGCTTGAAATGCTCCCCATTCAACTCAAAGAACTCCCCATTCAAGATAGAGCGCATCTTGCTCACGGCACGTCGATGGTCCGCTATAGGCAGATTCCCTTCTGCGTCAAAGTATGTTCCGTAAAAAGCATCATATAGTTCTTCAGACAGCAGCTTCTTGGCCCTATCTTTTATTGGTCCTAATTGCGGCAATACGCCCAACTCCCTTTTCACATATAGCCGCACCACCATAAATCTCAAAGTTGTATCTGGGATAGAAGACATCAACTCCTTGAATTCCGCATCCAGCTTATTGTCCGACTTCAACAAATTCGAAATCGCCTCCAAGCTTATCTTGTTAAACATCACTACGTCACCGATGTTTTTGTTCCCCAAGACTTCCCTGCTATAGTATTTCGACAAGATTTCAAATGACCGCCAAACTACATCAAACGCCATATCCGGCCTGTAAGGCAGTTCTTCATACAGGTCACAATACATGGAGTGAATCTTGTTAAGCACAGGGTTTTCAAACAGAAATTCCGTAACAGGGTCTTCCTTCAGGTGCAAGGGTGTAAAAATCTGTAAAAGCCGTGCATCTTCCATTTTCTTCTTCAGCACATTCTGGGCCTGTTCCATCCATACATCAGTACCCTTTGCTTGCCTGTTATGGTAATTCACCCTCTTTTGTGTCCAGGCCAGCTCTTGCTGCCCCTGCGGACTCAAATTATCATACTTCTTCATATCTCTCTCATTCTTTTATTTACGTTAGCCACCAATTGTATCGCTTCCAACAAGTGAAGCAATTGCATATACACCATAAAACCGACATCCATCAGCCTGAAATCATCATGCTCTTCGCTGTTGGTCTGGTCATAATGGTATTCCACTATTTGTGTCTGCACCTGATAGGTCACACCGTTATGCTGTATAGCATTCCTTATATGTTTGTTCAAAATGGGTTCGTATGTCTCTTTCAATGCAGCGTCTTGATTGATGGCTCCCAGCCGCCCTGCCGTATTGAGATTTGCAAAGGTCACCAGTGTTCCAGGCCTTGGAATACCATTCACCACAAACACATCAGCATCCCCATTCTTCATGGCATTATTCAGACCTACCATAAATGGCAATATGTGAACCAAAGCCTCAAACATATCAGCATACCACTTATCCAACTTCTGATAACCTACAGTCATCGTATATAGTTCTTGGCCAGTTGGCGGTTTGTAGCACCCAATTGATGGATAGAATAATGAAGGAAGCAACAACTGTATTTCACCCACTATCTCGCTCACTATTTCAAATGCCTCTGTCATAAGCCAGGCGTTCGTGTTCATCACACCTTCTTCCGCTTGGTGCAACTTCTCAATCTGCCTTATATCTGCTTTCTCCGTGAAGTCCACAAACTGGTTGAAGAGCTGTTTCATGCTGGTATCCTCATAACTGTCTAGTGTTAAGTTACGATACGTAGCATAATGCAGCCCTACAAAGGCCTCAATACAATCCGCATCACTATTCATCGGTTTATAGTTTGGTGCTTCGCATAGTTGGGCAAGCTTATTAGAAAATGCTTTCACATTGATAGGGCTGTGCTTCACAAGAGGTAACAAGTCCTTCAAATAGTGACGGTATGGAATAAGGCTATGCAACAACATTCCTGCCCATTTCCCTATCGTTAACGTAATGTCAAATCTCCCATAAAAGTGGCTAAGATTCATAAATGGCGATGAAGCCACCATTCTCCCTGCCAATCCAAGTTTCTGGAAATACAAGGCATTCGTCAAAGGCAAGACAGCTGAATAGCCCATAGTGATACACTCATCCGCTTCATCACACTTTAGTTCCGTGGGCTGCAACCCTTTTGAATTGAAGTACATATCCATTTCATTGCCACAACTTGGGCAACTGATATGGATAGGCCAGTCGTACAGTGTATACGTGTTATCCATCTGTAACTTTATGCAGAATGTCTCCTGACATATCGGGCATTTGAAATACTCTCCTATCGTCATTCTTTAATCCATCCTTTCTGTTCTTCGGTTAAGACAAACTCCAAATTAATCCTCTTTTTCTCTTCTTCCCATTCAACGTTATATTCTTCATGTCGTCCAAGAAAATTGCAATAGGTAATAGCCAGACCCGCATCATTGCTGTGTTCGTTCATCAGTTTCCATAGCATTCTCTTCGCTGTCTCTTTTTCGCCAATCTGTTCTACACACAGCGCCCAATAACCTTCTTCCAGGACATCCAAGGGTTTTCCTGCCAAAAATTGATACACAAGTTCATTATAAACTTCTCTCTCATCGTGTCCGTTCAGCACGTTCATCATACTCCACATAAATTCTAGGAACCTATGATGCTGTAAATAGCCTGTAAGTTCTTTCAGTCCCTCATCCCCACTCAAATCTATTGAGGTAGCATATTTCCGAAAATGATTCACTAACAAATTGTCAAAGGCTTGATCATAGTTTACCCACAACCTTTGATGGAAACTGCAATCCGTAAACCAGAAGGCAGACAACGACAATACTGTGATAAACTGTTCCGTCTCATTTCCTATCCCATCTATATACACTCTTATTTCATCGTCCAAAACCGGGTTCTGATGCAACTGATAAGGATTTCTTGTTCTCTCAATTATAGAATGTAGCAGAATCAAGCCACCATAGATTCTCTCAAACAGGAATCCGCTGTTCTTGAGCTCATTTATCACTGCCAACATCTTCCCCTTTTCATCAAAATGTGCATTGGCATATAATGGCGTGAGTATATACTTATGGATGTTATGCGGATTCCCTTTTACAATATCCCATAGTTCCAAAAGAAGCTTCTGGTTCTTATCACACATCCCTTGCTTTGCCCAGTATAATTGGTGCATATAGAAATACCACTCCGCACCCGCCATACCATTTTGGCATTTAGCCTTCAGTATGGTCTTCAGCGCAGAATATTCCTTACCTTTGGCATTGAAAAGAAGATTGCGTATCTTTTCTGAAGCCAAACCGTATTTGTCCGTTCCCTCCCCTTTCTCAATGACTCTAACCGCCTCATCAATGGTGATACTGCTGGTCATATACTGGCTGTAATCAATCTCCACCTTGTCACCATAAAACGACTTGGCTCTTGACCCTTCTATCTGCACATCATAAATCACATGGTTCAGCGGTAGGTTCAAAGGCGATAACATCACATGAGTATTCAATATCTCCTTGAACGTACCCACCCATTTGTCATACAGATCCAACAGCGGCTTTACATCATAACCATCTATACGCCCGTCCAGTCCTGGCACATCTGCTGTATTGTCAAGATGACTGCAACAGAAATTCCTGATGTCCCATGCTTCTTCTACAATTTTGTCTGAATCTGGCAGTGCTTTCAGATGTTCAAACAAAGCCTGCGCCTTCTGTTTGGATTCTGCAGTTTTGTCATCATTAAACAAGTCGTTCAGATGTTCGTCCAGTGCTTTCTCTGAGTGTGGTGAGTCGGGGTCTACGCCTTTGGTCACAAGATTATCGTAGAAGTTCATCACATGGCTGACCAACATCCGTTTAAACATTCGCTTTACGGCTGCATTCTCATACGCTTTTTCATACAAATAGCGTACGTCCTCTATAAACATCTGTAGCGTAATAACATGCTGCACTTTTCTTTGTGGCTTAGTGCACATCAAAACACTAATACCGTTGGTACGCGACACATTCAGAATGTCGTTATACAGTCTGGCTCCATTGTCCTTATATAGCCTCTGGCAAGCCGTCACTATCGTTTGTTTGTCAATCTTCGTTAGTTTGTCAAACTGCACTTCCTCACCATACTTCTCTGTAGCTATCTGATATACTATTTCCGCATCTTCTATAAGTATTACGGTGGTATCATAGTCTATACTTTGAAACAATTTGTTGCGTTCGTTCTGGTCATTCAACTCATTGTTCTGTTCCTCATCCACCATTTTTTGGAAGTGGGCACCGAGTTTGTTTCTCACCGCGGAAAACTTATCATGAAAATCCTGCGAGTACGCCTCAATATAGGCTTTCTTTGAATTCCTTGTCTGATTATATACAGGCAGCATCAGCACAAAGTCACTCATTCTCATTGCCGCATATATAGATAAGAGATGCGCTAATTGATTATCAGCACACTTCTCATCCAAAATCTCCTTCACGTAATGCATTTCCTGTAAACACAGGTGCATTTTATTGATAGTCTTTTGCTGCATATACTATCCAGGATTTACATTCAACTTTTCACTCTTCATTTTTCCCTCTAACCTGATTGTGCATCTTTCTACCCCGCCTCACAAACTCCTTACACGTCCGCTTATACCCGTTCTTATACAAGTAGAACATCAACAGCCGCAAGTACGACGAAGGATGATACTCGCCCTCGTTTTCCGGATACTTCATCAGCACCTCTGGTATTTCCTTCAATGCCATCTCTTGTATATCCGAAATCTCCTTTTGCTCTATGGTGCTTCCAACCACCTTCTTAAACTGTTCACAACTCTGGCGCAGTTTAATCGTACTCACAATCGTAAAGTTATAGATATCCATCTCAAAATCCAGCGACAACACACGTAGTGAGCGCTCATCAAACACCTCTGCATACTGATTCTCCGATAGTCCGAACTCCTCACACACCGCTCTGCGAGTCCATTCCGTCACAAAATCCTCTTGGAAATCCCGCTGATCCACAAAGTCCGACAACTCCAGTTGTTCGCCAATGCTCACCGCTTTTGTCGTGGGATAGTCATTGCTCTTCTCCTTGCTTATTTCTGTTATCAACACGTTTCCATCCTTTGTTTCAATCACCAGATGCAGGCACAAACTGTTTGGATAGTTTGCCACCCTTAGGCCACTATTCATGTGCTCGCTGATAATGCTCTCACGCCACATATCTTGCTTTTCAACCGCATTTTCTTCACCATAATACCTGTTATGCCACACAAACTGGCACTGTCCCCAGGATGTTTTCCTCAATTGCAGCGTCAAGATTGGGTTACTCTTATTAAAGTTGGCCCCATATCTCGTCAGCATATACCTTGGCAGATCATTTCCCAAACTTCTGATTCTTTTTAACGAATCAGATGCTTCAAAAACCTTATACGCAGCCAGTAGTTCATCATCAGCAAACTCAAATGGCGTATCGTTATAGTCCACCACCCTCACGTTTTTGGGTTCTATACCAATCACGATGTTCGGAGCTGTCCACAGCGTGCGGTTTTGTCCCCACACCAGCCCTCCGGCAATCTTCGCGTGGGCCGATTCATTCGAGTGCGCCTTCATCAGTTCCGTAAAGGCCGCTACAGGCTCCTGCCTTTTGGTGTAATACTCCGATACTACCAATAGGATGTAATACACCGTCATAAGCACCGTCAGCACCAACAGAATAAAAACGGGAGCATTCCCTAAGTCCAACATCTTCTGCCAGAAAGTCTGCTTCCCACTGATCACCTCCCCCTCCCCGAGGTAGTTCATCACCACAGAGACAAGATAGATGATCCAGTATTCCAACACTGTGCTTCTCAGCCCGTATAGTTTTCTGTATAAAGTTTCCATCGCTTTTATTCAAGTATTAGCACATTCACATGTCACCGCAGGTTCTCAAGTAAGTCAACCTATATCACCTCCCCTGCATACTGCATCTTCTTCCCTAGCACAGTACTGAAAAACATCTGGGAGTCCTGTGTAAATGATTAACTGCTGCAGTAATGTGGCGAAATCCACTAACTATCATAAATCCCACGATACATCCAAGGGTATTATGCATCACGTCATCCACCTCCGAGAAGCCTCTCATAAAGCAGAACTGTAGTGCCTCTATCGTGACAGAGATACTACAGCCTATCAAAAGTACGATCAACCATGTCATCGACTTTGTCGCTTCGCTCGTCGAAGAACCGTTAACCTTGAACCATGAACCATACTTAGACCATGAACCTTTAACCCTTAACAGTGAACCAAGTATCATTCCGACAGGAATGAATACGATGACGTTCATGATATTCTCTATCAGCAAATCTGGTCTATCGTAACTCCAGAAGGGATGGAAGTCATATTGTCTTGTTGTTCCTGTGGTTCTGAAGATGACAGTTGAGCAGAAGAGGAGGAAGATATATTCTATCAGCAAGAGCGTTGCGAAATAGCGGAGTCCTGTTTTGAACCCTTTCCATACGATGAATACCACCAGTCCTATACAAAATATAGACAGGAGACCCTCATAGACCTCCTGCGGTATATCATGATATAGATTAATGATATACTGTCTAAACTGCTCCTTCATACATCACTTTATACTTATTTCCACTGCTCTTCAAAGACATTCTGATGATTAATACCAAGCATCATCACATTCTAGACACCCGTTCTCGATGGCTACCTATACTGCATGGACATTACTTAACTATCGATTATTCCTATTTCATTATGAATATTTTGGAATTTGTGTTTTAGGTTTCACCTTTTGAATCAGATTTTGACCTCCTATGCCACAGACCTGTACCCCTGGCACTTTTGATATTCTTCCATTGTCCTCCCAAGAGCAGCCAAGAGGTCAAATTTTACTTCCCATACGCCCCATCCTTCGCTTCGAAGATCGTGGAAGGCTCATGTACTACGATGCTATGCCATACACCTTTGGGTATCTGGATGCCATATTTCTGTTCTCTAGGGCAGATGCGGAATCTTGCCACCTCTGCGAAGACCGTCTCATCTGTTGCCGTTTCTCCATCATGAACAGGACCACCTGTATCAACTCCAGGCAGTTCTTCGTAAAAAACCTCATCCAGACAGCCCTCCAAGCAGATGACAGACTCACTTGTTTTCAGATGTCGATGGATAGGAACATGAGTACCTGGTTCCAATGCGTTCAGCATCCGTTGAGACGTATCGTCAGGAGTTGTCCGCAGATCGTAGTTCTGCCTTAGACGTTCATTCTCCTTTGCTTTCTGATGTAACTCAGATAGCAAGTTATCGTTAATCATCTCTATCTTCATGATTCTTCACTCTTCATTTTTCACTCTTCACTCTTGCAAGGTATTCCTCATGCAAATGATAATATTTCATCTTGAACAACACATACGCTACAGCCAAAATCAAAGCGGTCACCACCAGATAAATCCAGTGTGCCACAATGGTATTCGGAATTAGGTAAATGAATCCGAGTGAAAC
>OCTW011170622.1_pt1 | contig 10438 bp, 9 predicted proteins | sample 1539671 | NCBI WGS metagenome assembly OCTW01 (sample SAMN02144230, study PRJEB22623) | gut metagenome | biome: sheep rumen | host: Ovis aries | place: New Zealand
GCTGCAAGTCATGCGTTAGGAAAAGCCACATACTGTGTTATCTTCGATGAGGTCAATTTTGGAAACGCTGGCGTTAAGGACGTACTTAAAGCAAAGAAAACCATGAAAGAGAAGTACGATACACTGGTAGCCCGTGTTACAGGTACTTTTGTCAAGAATGGAGAAGTTTTCGGTAAAATCTATGTCATCAGCTCTAAGCGTGAAGATTCTGACTTTATGGAAGAATATGTTAGGTCTCAAAGAGAAGCTGGGAATCAACATATGTATGTGTTTGATAAACCTCAGTGGGAAGTATGGCCAAAGTCTAAGTATTCTTCTAGTAAAACCTTCAAGATTGCTTTAGGTGGAAAACATCTACGCAGTTTTGTTGTAAGTGATGAAATGAATACGCCCGAAGGTCTTGAGGAATTACGAAATTCTGGATATAGACTGCTGGATGTTCCAGAAGATAATAAAACTAGGTTTTTGTCTGATTTTGATGTTGCATTGAGGGATATAGCCGGAATTACTGTCCAAGGTTCTTTCAGCTTCATTACGCAGGATTTACTTGATCAGGCTATAGGTGAACGTAAAAATCCATTTTACAAAGACATTATTGAAGTTGGTACTCAGGACAAGCTGTCGATAGAAGAGTTTTTTCATCTTGAATGTGTGGATTCTCGCTTGATACATATGCCGATGTTTATTCATCTTGACTTATCGCTTACTACTGATAGATCCGGTATTTCTGGAATAGTGATATCTGGACGAAAAGACATTGACCTTAAAGGAAAAGTGATTTCAGTCCCAACTTTCAGTCATGTGTTCTCAATTGCTGTACAAGCTCCGAGAGGTGACAAAATATCCTATATGAAAATCAATCAATTCATCTGCTGGCTGAGAAACGTCTGCAAGTTTAATATTTCATGTGTTAGCCGAGATCAATTTCAGAGCGAATATATGGCACAGCTTTTGGAAGCACAGGGATTTAATACTGCAAAAATATCACTGGATCGCACATCTGATGGCTACGATGCTTTGAAATCCGCTATTCTTGAACAACGTATAGACCTACTTCATGTGGAATTGCTTGAAACCGAACTTACTCACCTAAAACGTGATCCAGGAACAGGTATCTGTGATCATGAAGTTGGTGGTAGTAAGGATATGAGTGATTCTGTGGCAGGAAGTGTTTGGAATGCTATTTTACTCAATCCTGGTGTTCCTGTTCCGGTCAAAGCAAAAGTATCGGCTATTGCTGCTGTAAATGGATTATCAAAGAAAATGAACCCTGGAAGCCCAAGCAGCTTAGGCGGTGCATTTTCTCTAATGTATAATAAATTCAAATAAATGGAGGAAATCTACTATGAACAAAAATCTTAAACCTGGAGATTTTGTTACTCTGGTACCATTGGGACTTCCCATGACATTGCAGTACAATATCTCTGGAAATCTGGAAAAGGTATTTGTTGGCAACACAAGTAACCGCAGAGATATTACAGCTTCTTGTATGACCAAACTGCTGGATAGTGGTAAAGTACCTGGAAGGATTTCTCTACAGAAGGGGACGAGCTGGGTAATTGGTGTGCTGTATACCAATGCTACGATCAAGAAATTCGGTGTACTTCCAAGTGCAATTGAATCTGATCTTGAATCAGCTTTTCTGGACAACCCTAATGCTTTTAACTTCTTTGCATATAACATTGAATGCACTTCTTTGAGGTTCAGCGGTCATGTGCATATTCGTCAATATCTGAGGATTTCTAAGTTCAATGTACTTCCTGGTTGGTTTGTTCCAGCGGCTATAACCGATAGCATGGTTACTCAGTGGATGAGTGATCCCACATTTACATTCAACCCTATAGTTACAGATATGGTCATCTTCCGTGGAGAAGCTATAGAAGTAAGTAGTATGGGTATTTCTCAGTGTATTGTGAAGTCGAAGAAACAGTATGTAGATGACAATGGCTACGTTAAGATCGAAGTGCTTTTATCCGATAATGATTCCAAGATGTATCTTCATTATACCGAAGCAGCTAAGTACGGTGTGACAGCCGGAACTGTTCTATATCTGGATCAGCATCACCAGATTTTTTATTCAAAATTTGGGGATCTGTCTGAGTATAAAAGTCATTTGATATGTCCGTTCTGCGGTAAGTATTATGATGTACCTACGGACGGTACTGTTCAGTGTCAGAATAAACATTGTGGGTCAAAGCTGATTCCGGAGATCATTCATTTTATGACCGTCCTTAATCTTCCTATGCCTTCAACATCTATCCGAGATATAGTGTATGGTGATAGACTTAATTCTATATCAGACTTTTTGCTTGTAGAAAAAGTTAGTGGTATTGAAATTACAGCTTCATTATCTTCTATTATCCGCTCCCTTGTACCGGTTTCAGTTCTCCCAAATGCAAGACCAATTCATGATTTCGTAGTGGCTTGTGCATCTAATCCTGAAACTGTGAAATATTATGCCAACAATCCTGGTCTCATAACATCTGACCTCAATCTGCATGGTCCAGAAGTTGATAAGCTGATATTGTGGTTTGAGGACGGATTCAATGTGTCTGAACTTATCACTATAATGGAATCCGAAAATGTTACTATCGTTGAATCTGAAAAGCGTTTTGACGGTGCTCCTATTTTTCGGAATAAACTTATTTACATCACTGGCAGTTTTATCCACAAGGACATAGCTGAAATTCTTACAAGCTATGCGGCTAAGGTGACATCCGTATTCACTAATTCTGTAGATTGTGTGCTTATCGGTGGTACCAATGAGAATATTGACGGAAAGTCAATAAATGCCGCTAAGAACATAGGAATTCCAATTTCTAATGAAGTAGCTTTCTTTGCCGCTTACGGCATCGATGCTGACCTGAATAACCTTGTATATTAGTGGTTAGTTTGGAGGCGATAGTTTGGAAAATAAATTGATCAAGCGGCTACGCTCTTGGATGGAGAAGCCGAAGCATCATACATCATATCTTAGATTTATAGCTTCTGGCTCATTCATCCGTATGTCTGATATGCGAGGAAATACTGCTCTTCTGGACATTAAATCGAAGATAGAAACAATGCGTAACGTTGCTGCTGATTCTCAAATCAGTACCGCACTTTCATATTATGCTACGGATTCTACAACTGCTAATTCCGCAGGTCAGATTATATGGGCTACATCGGATGATCCTGACCTTGCTGATCTCATAAATACCCTGTTCAAGAAGTGGAAGATCAATTCATATGTTCGTGACCATATCTTAGAACTTGCTACTATAGGCAATCTGTATATACCGACTACAGATATGTATAAGGATTCGGCAAGTAAAACTGTACAGCGTGGCGTTGCTTTGGATAATAATACCATTCCGGATAAGGAATATGATATTATTCCATCCTATAAGATACCACCAGAGGATGTACTTCATATCTGGGAAATGGGTAATCCGGTAGGGTATATCTATCAGCCGGATGCCAATGTGCGTGAGTATAATATATATCCTGATTCCGCAATTATTCATTTTTCGCTGGGTGGTCTGCTTGGTGAATATACGATTGAGGGTACCGACAAACGTACCGGAGACCCAATTACTTATGACATACAGTTTGCAGAGCCACTTATGGGTAACGTAGTTGTCCCCACACAAACGCTGGGGCTTTTGGAAGATAGTATGCTTTTATCTTCTTTGATCCGGGTGGTAAAATTCATCAATGTCGATTGTTCTGGTGCAGAGGAAGAGGAAATTGCAGATACACTTCTTCAGATGAAGAATGCTATTGAACAGCAATTGTCCATGAATACTTCTACCGGTGGTGCAGAAAGTTTCTTAAATCCTCAGTCACCTAATAACTTGATTTATCTTCCAAAGGTGAATGGTGCAGATGCTATATCCATAACTGATCTCAATATGTCGGATACTACAGAAGCAGACAACAAGCTGCTTGACTATTATCAGAATAAAAAGCTGTCAGTATTAGGTATACCTAAAGAAGCAATGAACTTCTCTTCTGCTGAGGGACTTGGTGCGGCTGGTACCGTAATGTCTCAGAGATCTGCACTATATGCTAATATTTTGCAAAGACTTATGACAGCATATATCGAAGGCTGGACTGAGGGTTTGAATAAGTATTTCAGAGCTAAGAATATGAGTGGGTATGTGGATAAGTTCACACTTCATATGAACCCGATAGTAACTACTCAGTCTACAGTTCAGTTTGAGAAGCGTGATTCTGCACTCAATCAGGCTACAACCCTTGTACAGCTCCTTAAAGATGCCGGAATTGTTGATGCAGATACATTCCGTAAGGGTCTTACCGAGATTCTTACTGAAGCATTCCCTCAAATGGGTGCAGATGCTTCCGGCTGGGATATTGACGTAACGGAAGAACCAACGGAAGGTGGTGCTCCTGGTGGATTCTAATACATCTTTAGCAACTCAGTTTTTCACTGAGCTTAAACAATATAATGGTCGAAATTTCAGAGCTTTGAAAGAAGCAAACCTATCTGAAGCTAGACCTGATGATATCAAGGCATTCAGTAGTACGATAACCAGATATTTCATCTTCGTAGAGAAGCACCCTGAGATACCCGATGTTATGCTCAGAATGCTCTATTATCAGTTAAAACTTGATATGGTTGGGCGATTTTTTGCAAGCTATCCGGCGGCTTCAATTGATGAACTTAAACCATTTCAGTTAGAGTTGATCAACTATATAACAGAAAGTAAATCCGAAATGGAGTGATTGTTGTGGCTATGAATTATATCAATATGTCATCTGAGAATCAGACTTTTTACGGTAAGGATATGGAGCCAGGGGTCGTTCAGTCAGTTCCTGGACCTATAAATGCGAATGATTTTTTGCAGATAAGTAAAGCTCCTGATGCTGATGTTCCTGATGATAACACAGATGCACTGGCTAAGATGATTGAAAACACTATAACTGCGATTGAATTTCCGAAGAGTGTGACAAAGGTAGGTAATTATGGGTTTTACGGTAGAAATTTGATCACTACTGTGTCTATCCCTGCGAGAATCATCAGTATAGGTGATTATGGATTTGCTGAATGTACCGGATTGGTTACGATTAATATTCCTGACACTTGCACTTCTATAGGTAAGAGTGCATTTTCTAAGTGCGCTTTAAGAACCATAGATTTTCCAGACAATGCCGTTTTGGGCGGTGGTGTTTGTCAGAGTTGCAAAAGTTTGGAAAGTGTAAACTTACCTGCCAACTTAAAAGCTATTCCATCTGGTGCATTTAATGGTTGTGCATCGCTTACTGCCATAGATATTCCTAGCAGTGTCGAAACTATCGGTGCATCTGCATTTGCTAGTTGTACTGCATTGAGTGAAGTTTCGTTTTCATCTGGATTAAGTGTAATAGGAGATCATGTGTTTAGTGCGTGTAGTTCCTTGAAATCGGTATCTATACCAGAAGGTACGATATCAATAGAAGCCGGATGCTTCATGCGCTCTGGTGTTGAAACCGTTGAACTACCTTCATCTTTAACTTCATTGGGTTCTGACAACCCTAGTATGAGTAATGCTACTTATGGTACATTCGGCTTCTGTCAATCACTGCAATCTGTGAATTTAGAAGATACATCTATAACTAAGATCACACCATATACATTTTACAGCTGTAGCTCATTGAACACTGTGACAATTCCAGATACTGTTACTGAAATTGGGGAATTTGCTTTTGCTGGATCATCGGATATGCCTTCTGGACTTACTGAAATAGAAATTCCTGGTACTGTATCAATTATTCCACGGGGAATGTGTAGTCGGTGCAATCTACTCACTTCTATTACATTAAAGTCTGGTGTAACGTCTATTGGTGAAAACGCATTTGAAGTAGGCGGTCGTGCTGGTGCGGAGTTTGCAGAATCATGTGTCATTGATATTCCAAGTACAGTAACAGCGATCAATGCCCGAGCGTTTTCTGGTAGAGGTGTCAAGGAAGATTGCACCATCAACATTCACAAGTCATCTGGTTCAATTTCTGGTGCTCCTTGGGGGGCTACCGGATCAAAGGTCACAATCAATTGGTTAGGATAATACAGCAAATGCACTCTGCATGAAGTGGGGTGCATTTCTTATAGGAGATGGTAATTTATGGGAAAAGAACTAAGGTACAACATTTCTGATTGGCGACAGCTTATAAATGTTAAATCAAATATTAGCACCAAGCTGAGTATAAAAGTGTCTGATATTCTCAATGCACCTATACTGACCGGATTGAGGATCAGGGTCTATCATGCTGAGTATGGTGATTTGTATACTTGTGTACTTGGTGCGGAGGGTAGTCTTGTGTCAGAAGATCCATCTGTAATTGATTTTGAACCTTCTACTGATGAAATACTTAAAACGCTCAGTAAGTATGGCTTCTTGGTGACTTATGATCAGCAACGGAATTTACCACATGATCAGCTGGAGTTTCTTGCATCACTTTTGGGGTTGGAATACGATAAGCTCCGACTGGTTACTGTCTGGAATATATCTAACGGTGTAAAGCAGTTCAAAACCTATGCCGTTGTATTCAAGATATCAGAAAATCCGACATGGATCAATAATGGCTATAGTCCTTCTGAGAAAGAATTTACAGAATCTCTGAGAAACGGTAGCGTTGTTAATCTGTCAGCATCATCCCAGACTCACAAATGGAATTGGAGTTGGCTGACATTTGTAGCAAATATAGAAGATATTCTATCTGAGAATAATTATTCTTGAGTGGTGGTGATATTATGAGCATGAATTTGATCGGTGACGATATACTCATAATGCGGAAGCGGTATGATGAAGCATTGGAAATGCAAGGTATATCTTGCAGATACCAATATCCGCTTCTGCCCGGAACTAATGCACAAGGGGAATCAGTTGTAGATAGTTATTCTGATGTAGTCGATACTCACATATTCTTTGACGGAACGCCTACCGTTAAGACGTATAAGCGATTAGGCTGGGTTGTTGAAAATGACAAAAACCTCCCATTTCTTATACACTGTAGCTTCAATCTGAAATCATTACAGAGGGATTGCTTATTCCACATTTCCGGTCAGTACACCAGCTTGGGGAATCGGATATTTCGTGTAGTCGAACTTACTACCGCTATGCAAGCACCAGATCATATTATAGCACAAGTAGTTCCGGTGTATGACAAGAACATTGTTGGTAGGACACCGGTTGAAGAGCGTAAAAAATTCAACAAATCTAATACATTTCTCAAGGGCAATACTGATTATCGTGGGAATTATCTTGATGATAAGGGGGCTGATTTGAAATGATCTATAAGTATGATGAAGCCATAGTTAAAGACTTAGAACAAAGTTTTAATCCTGATTCGGTAGCGAATCCTGTAGTAAAGGTCATCAGTCCAGAACAAATCATCGGTGTAGCTGCACAGATACAGAATGATGAAATAAAATTACCGATAGTAGCTCTATCTAGGGATCCAAATACGCAAGTAGATTCTGAAAGGATGAATTTCAGTAGAGCACATATTGGGGTTTCAACTGTCATTGATCCGGAGACTAATGAATTATATTATGAAAAGGCTATCCCAATTTCACTGACATATAGGCTTACTGTATTGACCGCTACTCAGGCAGACCTTGATGAAATAATGAGAGAATTGATGTTCAAATATTTATCTATGTACTTTCTTCCAATCAGACTTCCATATGAAGGAAATAGGGTGATTAGGTTTGGCATTGCTATAAATAGTGATACTGAGATAGAACAGTCTTCTGGGTCATCAGAATATGCAGAAAGTGGTCAACTGTATCAGGCGGTTCTTCAGCTTAAGACAGAAGGTTGTGTTCTTGTTACCTATACACCAGTGCATCTGAAACGTACCGTATTTGAAACTGAGATAGCTGACCCATCCGTTAAGTCTGATCTCTAACCTTATATATGATTAGTAAATAATCTCTGTGAGGTGATATTGTGGTTTATAAGAATATGTCTGGTCGCACAATGACATTTTACGGTGTTGAATTCAAGCCGGGTGATGTGCATAGTGTTCCAGGCGCTATCAATGCTGAGGGATTTGTGCAGACTAAGAATACGATCATTAAGCCTGCTGTTACCTCAACAACTTCTAAGCCTACAAGAAAGGGTAGAAGTAAACTTATCAAGGAGGAAGAAGTAGATGGCTAAGATAGTTATTAATGAGATATCTGAGAACTACACCTATAATATAGGAACTAATTCATATGCTACGATCGCACTTCCTATTACAGCAGCTTGGGGACCAGCTTACATGGATCCTCAGTCTGTATATGGTGATAGTGCTGATGGCATCGATATGATGCTTGAGGAAGTTGGCTGGACACATTTCCCCGCTACACAGGCTGGACTTGAGTCTTTCGTGGCTACATATCGTGGTCCAGAATCCAACTATAAGCTGGCAAATGATTATTCATATCAGATGGCTATGACACTGCTGACATCTGGTTATGATATTCTGGTATGTCGTGTATGCCCTGGTGCAAAGGCTTCCGGCGGATATATGATCAATTCTGGAAATGGTGATGTTCTGTTTGGTATCAATGCCAAGTATGTCGGTACTTTCGGAAACAATCTCCGTTGTGTACTTAACAGATATACCTCCGGTAATTTCAACTATTGGTCTCTGATCGTATACATTGTTGATGCGAATACTGGAACACGGACCGCAGTTGAAAACCTTTCATTCGTATTTGATGAAAATAATGCAACAGAAACCGTACCATATGTAGGTGAAGTAGAATCTAACTATGTAACATTTGCTATCAATGGTACGATCAAGGATAGTAAGTCCGATGGTTCTATGCCTACAGTTACACCTATCAACGGATCACAGACAGCAGATCTTATAACTGCACTTGTCGGCGGTACAGATTCACTTACTGTTCCTACACAGCTTTATGGTACAACGGCTGATGATGCTACAGGCGTAGGTGGGGATTTCCATAAGGGTACAGTTGGTTCAGGTTCTACTGAATACTACTTCTCAACTGTATATGTAGAGCCAAGCGATTGGGCTACATCGAAGACTTCTTACTATGTTGTAGATTCCACCACTGTAACAGCTGGTGTAACTAAGTGGACATTCAAGGCTGTAACCAATGAAGATTTCACTGTAGGTACGATATTCAAGCAGTTTGAAACTGTGGAAGCTATCGGTCTGGCTAATGGTGATGCTTCAGCAGTAACTACCGTAACTAACAACCTCAAGGCTGTAGCTAAAGACTATGCTACAGTAAGATATGGTTGCACCGATACACCAAACGGAATCCCAGCTTCTACCCCTGGTGGCTACTATACTGGTATTGCCGGAGCTACCGAAGCTGATACACCCTACATTACAGCATGGACTAACTGTTCTGTGGTAGATCCTGTTAAGCTGGCCGCACTTGCGCATAATGAGTGGGTATATAATGCCGCATTCCTGACATATCAGCTTCTGGTCGATAAGCTCAATTATAATCCTCAGAGAGTAATGAGCGCTGGTTGGGATGATCAGAATATCGAAGTTATCTGCGGAACTAAGTTCGGTGCTTCAGCTGAATATCCGCTGTCTCAGGTATCCCCGATCCATCAGATCCTTATGCACATAGCATACTACAGCAGATGTGCAACTGGTCTGATTGATATTCCAAGATCTTGTCCAAGAGGACTTGTTTACGATGCTTCCGACAGCACACCTGGTTATGCTCAGTTGCTTGCAAGAATGACACCCTTTGTAGGTGGAAACGATGTAAATTCAGTCCTCTATACAAGCCATTCAACACTGTTTGCACCTTGGGGACAGTACAGATATGTGGGAACAAGCAAAATGAGAACTGCTTCACCTTCATTCCTTGCAATGCTTATCCAGAGAGCACAGATACTCAATCAGCCTGCGCAGTATGAGTGGGCTTTGCCTACAAATCGCAGACATAACCTCAATATCGGCAAGATGGACTACGTTGTTCCTAAGAAGCTCCTTGACGTATGGCAGAAGCTGGAAGGTGTCGGCGTAAATGTTATCACCAGAATTCCTGATCTGGGAACAAACCTCTGGGGCAACAGCACACTGTTTGAAGTACCTCCGGCTACTTATCAGGCACTTGCAAATCTCTCTACCAGATATCTTGTGAACGCTGTAGAGAATGTAGCTTACAAGTGCGGATTGAGTATAACATTCCAATACAATAACGAGCAGGCATATGGCAATTTTTACTCAGGTGTAACACCACTACTTGACACGATGAAAAATGTCGGTGCGATCGAAGATTACTATGTCAAGATGGCAGCTGACATTAACGGTCTGGATCAGGTAAATGCGAACAGTGTTATCGGTAAGATCTACCTCATCATCAACGGTGTGATCAATGATATCACCATTGATCTGATCGCTCTGCCACCTGGAACTGATCTGAGTCAGTTCGCTCAGTAATGGGGGTGTTCAGATGAAAAAGTATATC
>OCTW011583331.1_pt1 | contig 10436 bp, 8 predicted proteins | sample 1539671 | NCBI WGS metagenome assembly OCTW01 (sample SAMN02144230, study PRJEB22623) | gut metagenome | biome: sheep rumen | host: Ovis aries | place: New Zealand
CCGGTGGTCCTCGTCGATGAAACCCACGTTCAGCATCACACGGCTGCGGACACGGCCTGTCAGGTCGCGGTAAGACTCCTTGATGCGGTAGTACCATTCATCACGCTGGGTCTTCGGGTTGTATCTGAGCTGGGACATAAAGTGCATCGTGGTGCAAAGGTAAAACATTATTTGCATTCTCCTGTGTACTACAATTGACTTTTCAAATGAGCCAGCGTTGATTGACAATGGGTTATGCGACTGCAGCATATAGAAAAAGATGAAAAAAACTTTTTCACGTCAAAGTTGGGTTAGACACTATACCTTTATCAGATAGGCATAAGGAAGTAATAGCTTACTGCATCATAGCAAAAAGCAGCCGAGAGATTTTGAGCCATATAAGTGTATCATTCCAGCAAAAGAATAGGAAAAAATTCATCAACTCACTTGTTGAGGCTGGCTATCTTGAAAGGACGCTGCCCGATGTGCCCAATTCTCCAAAGCAGAAATATATTGCCACGAAGAAGTAGCTGGGCTCTTTGGGCATGACTATTGACACCAAATAGAAATAATCTGAGAATATGGACGGGCAGCAATATCGGAGTCCTGTCATCAATAAGTCGTGGTATTGTGTACCCATAAGCGCTTACAGATTTCCTCTTGTCAATTTTTCATAATTATCGCCATATCTTTCTGATTACCCCATCGCTGCTCCGGACAATGTTGATGCCGGGATGCAATTTGCTGCGCCTGACACCATCGACAGAATAGATGGCCTGTGGCCCAGAGTCATGATGTCGAAGTGAAGCAACAGAAGCCGGATCATATTCCAACTGCTCATCAAGCCACGCTATACGTGCGGCAGCGAAGTTCCTGACATAGGCCACTTCCTCGGCATATGTCGTGGCATCAAGATAATAGTTCTGATAGATAACCTCTCCCCATCGTGGCCATGCTTGGTGGTCACGGTCTGCCGCACCATATTCGGTGAGCAATGTGGCAAGCGAATCGACAACGGCTGGTACGTCGGCATATTTCCCTTGGCGATAGACCGCATATCGGGCTTTCAGTTGTGCGACATACGACGGGTCACTCATCAGGCGATCGAACCAGAATGGCATCTTTGTGCCCAAGCCAGCATCATTGTTTTTGTAAGTCCAGATGTCGGTCATGTAACCGGTATGGATGTTCTCGAAGTCGGGTAATCCCCAGGCGAGGTCAAAATCCCAGATGGTCATCTTGAAGCGAGGATCCACGCTGTCGCGGTATTTGTAGAGATAAGTACTGAGACGGTAACCGTCGATGTTGTTGGCTATCTCAGTGGTCAACTCGTAGTCGATAAACGAGGTGACATCAATATGCTGTCTGTAGCCCTTGTCGGCATCCATGAAATCGTCTGAAGCCAACGCGTCCTCAAAAGCGTCGAAACGGTTGTCAATGTAGGTTCGCTGGGCTTCCGTGATATCTTCCCAAGACGGGTCTGTATATTGCATCCAAATGGTTTTGTCGGTGAACACCTCGCCAGCCGAGTTCGTGGGGTGATACTTGCTGGCATGTGTCACCGGCTCATCGTTGCGATCGATGCAGACGATATATCCACCCGTCAACTTGTCGCCTTCATCACCCGGTGACTTGATGTTCAGCCGTCCGGTTCCTGTGCGCACACGCTCCGTCAGAGAGTGCACGCCATAATAGATGCCGTCAAGTATCAATTCGCAGAAGCGTGTCTTCGGCACATACTCAAGATATCCCTCTGCGAGCGAGAACGTGAGCGTGTTGCGAATCAGTGAGCGGTCATTGTAGGGTGCCAGCAGACACCAGTCGTTGTCTTTGCCCATTCCCAGAAGCGAAGCTTTGCGCTTCTCTCCGTTGTTCTCGTAACTGTTCGTCAGAAGTTTGATTGAATACGGTTTCTTGGCAGAATACGTGAACGACGAGTTACCGCGATATTTGATGCCGATATATCCTTCGTAATTGATCGTCTGAGCGGGGTGTGCAATCGTGTCATCATAGTTCACTCCGTCTGGATTGTCCACGATTTTCATATAGGCAGAGACACGTTGCTCTCTGTCTATCTCGTGTCCCAACGTGTTGATGAACACGATGGGAAGATTGGTCTCACCGATACGGATGTCCTTCGCCACAGGGGGAAAATTCTGTGCTATGGCAAGACATTCCAGCATTGAAAAAATAATGAACAAATACTTTCTTTTCATTATGGTTATGCACTTCATTTATAATCGTGGTGGTGTTTTCTTGGTCTACGGTTCTGGTGGCGGACGGTATGTCCTCGATGGCATCGTATCCGGCCATCTCCTATTATTCCTGCCTCATTTGCCCAGTCTCATGCCGAAGAAGACACGTGCACGCCATTTGTTCTGGTTGATGGTCACCATGTCATCGTCGAAGACGGAGTTGTTCATCACAAGGGTGGCACCAGCAAAGTAGCGGGGTGAGAACTGATAGACCACGGCGGCACGCTCGTTGAAGATCATGTTGAATCGCATGTGCCGGGCCTTTTTGCGTTCCCCGCGCAGGGTCATGTTGTTGCGGTTATAGACCACGAAGGTGGGCAGCATGGAGAAGTGCAGCAACCACTTGCGGCCGAGTACCCAGTTGTAGCCATAGCCGCCACCGATTCCGAAGTGGCCTACGTAGATGCGGGTCTCTGGAGCGTTGGGATTCCTTGCCAGCAGTGCTTCTGTGGTCTGGATGCTGCCGCCCTGATAGCTGAAACCGGCCAGCCAGGAACCAGCCGAACGCCGCTGGATGTAACTTTGAGTGAAGGCGGCGGGAAAGGAGAAGCGGCGGTGGTTGAATGTGTAGTAACCTGCCACGTTGACGACCTTCATCTTCGCATCGCCTGGTTGCAAGTGCTTCGGCACATCGTCGAGGCGCATGTCGCCTGTCAGCGACTCCGACCGCTGGTAGCTGAAGTCGAGACTCAAACGGCTGCTGTAGTAGTTGACGTTCAGTTCATAGTCTTTATAGGCACCTTTCCATTTTGCGGGATTAATGGCCAATCCGACACCAATGCCCCGGTAGATGGCGGCAAGCGAGAAAGTGGTCTTGTGGCTGGTCTTGAGGTCAGCTTTCGCAGACACATCGTTCACCGTACCCTTGGCATGAAAGTCGTTGCCCGTCTGGTTCATCCTCACTTTCAGCGTCACCCGTCCTTCCGGGCGCACCACGTAGTTGGTGTCGTAAGGTGTCTTGTAATACCGTATCGACAGCACACTGTCCACTCTCGCCCTGCGCTCCGTCTGAGTCAGCGTCTGAGCTGTCAGTGGGGGCGTAAGGGTAAGCAGTATTGCTGTCAGTATGGCAGCAGATGCTGCACGTTTTTGGTTGGCCATGATTTCAATTCTTCGAAATAGGTGAATTCATCCATTCCATCCGGCATTCATGGGTCGAGGTCTGGATCCCTCATTCCCAACATTGATGTAAACCCCATGATGGCATGCTTTTTTGATATTCAACTGCGAAGATAGACATTTTTGAGGAAATAATGATTGAAGTTAGCTGAAAAATCGCTATTTTTGTCGTTTGAAAAGCGAGCACGGCTGTGGCCGGGCGGATCTAACTGAATGATAACAACAAACTACTTCCCATGAAAAAAGGCATTGCACTCATCTTTCTCCTGGCCATCGCTGCCACGGGAAAGGCTCAAATGGAAAAAGAATTCAAATACCCACCTGCCGAGATGAGCAACCACGTCATTCTCGGATGGGACGGTGAAATCTCACCCGATGTCATCGGCCATGACCTCGGCGAAATCCAAGCCAAGGGTTTCCGTAACGTCATTGTGGAGCCTGGCTACAATATGGGCACGGAATACCTCAGCCAGAAATGGTTTGCCAACATCAGGATGATGGCCGACTCCGTGGAGCGACGTGGCATGAGAATGTGGATCATTGACGAGGGGAAATACCCCAGCGGCATGGCAGGCGGCAAGTTCTCGAAGGAGCGCCCCGACCTCTGCATGCAAGCACTGGTGGCCGACGGCGACACGGTGAAAGCTGTGCGCAGGTCATCGCAGACCCGCTGTGTCAACAATCCCACGGGTGGCAAGGATGAGAACAACTCGCTCTGTGACTACCTCGACACGGCCGCCGTCGCACAATTCATCGCATGGACGCATGAGGAATACCGCAAGGCATTAGGGCACCACCTCGGCACCACTGTACTCGGTTTCCGCGGCGACGAGCCCGCCTTCCAGCGCGTGCCCTGGACCAACGACATCCTCGATGTGTTCGTCAAGGAAAAGGGGTATGACCCCACCCATTGGCTCAAGGCGCTGCTCAAAAGCGACCGCATGTCGGTGCACAGCGATGAACTCAGCGACACGGAGCGACGAGTGAAGGCCGACTACTGGGATGTGTGGAGCCGACTCTTCGCCGACCGTTATTTCAAAGCGCAGGCTGATTGGTGCGAGGCCCACAACGTGAAACATATCACCCACATGGACAAGGATGACGAACTGCCCTGGTGCGTGAAGATGGAGGGCGACCCCTTCCGCTGCCTCAGTCGTGTGCAGGTGCCGGGTATCGATGTCATCTGGTCGCAGATTTGGTATGGTTCCACCACCGAATTTCCTCGTCTGGCATCTTCCACGGCTCACGTATATGGACGGCAACGGGCCTTCAGTGAGAGTTTTGCCGCTTTCAGACGACCGCTCACCACAGCTTCGGCGAAATACGTCATTGATTACCAGATGGCACGGGGCATCAACTTCTTCGAATTGATGTTCTGGGCAAGCAAGAAAGGCGCGCAAGGCTATATGGCTGAACCGGGAATGAAAGCCCTCAACGACTATGCCAACCGTGCCTGCTACCTTCTCTCGCAAGGCAAACCCACAGCCCGCATCGCCATCTACGCACCCATCCCTACCTTGTGGTTGGGCAACAATCGGGCCAACAACTTCATGAAGGCTGCTGCACACTTGTTGGCTGCCCACCAATACGACTTCGACTTCATCACCGACGATGGCATCATCGATGCCACGACACCTCGGAACGGCGCACTCGTCAACCGCAGCGGACAGGCCTATACCACACTTGTCATCCCCACTACGGAAGTAATACGCGAGACGGCATGGACCAAAATACAGGAATTTGCAGCGCGTGGGGGAAAAGTGATCTTCATGGGCGACACCCCCAAGGCCACTTTTGCCACCACGATGACGCAAACCCGTCGCATCGAACCTCTCAATGGGGCCTTGCTTGTGGCCGACAGCACATGGACAGCTGACATGGATGCTTATCTGCCTGCGCGTGAGATGGAAGTGACCGACGGAAGGGCCGACAGTATCACTTGTTGTGTCCGACAGACTGGCGATGCCAAGATTTTCTTTATCCTCAACCAAAGGAATGCCGAAGAATCGGTCACACTCGACCTCGACTGCATGGGTGAAGCGCAACTGTGGGACGCCTCGACCGGTGAGATCAAACCGTTGCCGTATACCGTCGTGGGAAACAAGACCCGGGTACACTTAACCTTGCCCGCTTGGGGATCGACTTTTGTCGTCGTCAAAAAACGCACCGTCGCCTACGACGCCCGCCGATACAAGAGCATACAGGCGGCCATCGACCGTGCTCACAGCGAGGGCGGCGGTCGGGTGGTGCTGAAAAAAGGGCGGCACAAGACGGGTGCCCTCTTCTTCCCCCGTGGCGTCGACCTGCACCTTGAGCAAGGCGCCACGCTGGTGAGCATCGTCGACACCACGCTCTATCCCATCATCGACACTCGTTGGGAAGGACGGCTGCGGAAGGCTCGGGCCGCCCTGCTCAACTTCGTCCACAACGAAGGATGCCGTCTGACGGGTGAGGGCACCATCGACGCCCAGGGGCTGGCTTGGAAAAATCAACGGATGTCGTTTGCCGGACGGCCGAGGACCATCTGCTTCGACCACTGCGACGGCGGTGCGATCAGCGGCGTGCACATCCGCAACCAAGCCTTCTGGTGCCTGCATATCCTTTTCACCGACGGTTTCACAGTCGACAACGTCGACATCAATGCGGAGGACTACATTCCCAGCAGTGATGGCATCGACATCGACTCATCGACCGGAGTGACGGTGAGCAATACCCACATCCGTGCCCATGATGACTGCATCTCCATCAAGAGCGGGCGCGATGCTGACGGTCGGCGGGTCAACAAAGCCTCTCAGGATATTCTCATTGAGAACTGCCATTTCGACTATGGACATGGCGGCGTGGCCATCGGGAGCGAGGTGAGCGGCGACGTGCGTGATGTGACGGTGAGGCATTGCGACATGGCAGGAGAAAACTGGAACCCCATCCGGTTGAAAAGCCAACCCTCCCGTGGCGGAATCGTGGAGAACATCCTTTTTGAGGACATCGATATCTCGCGGGCGCGCAACGTGATGGAATTCAACATGACCTGGCGAATGAAAGGAGCCGAAGAGCCGCCCTACTCACCTCGTACCACCCTGCGCAACATACGCCTGCGCAATATCCGGGCCCATGCTGAGAGCGGGGGAGTCATCCATGGCTTCGAGGAACAGCCCATCCCCAGAGGTGCCATCACGTTTGAGAACTGCCTCTTGGATGTTGCCACACCCATTGATGTGGAAAATGCCGATGTCGACCTCAGTGGTGTCATCTACGACAGATTCTGATCCATAAGCAGCACCATTCGATGGCCATGATCCTATAGAAAGTCCCGACTTTTAACAGAAATGATTTGGGGCAGTCGTAGAAAATGCGTAATTTTGCAACCCAATTGATAAGAATACTGAAAAAATGACTATGATTTTTTCCCTAACCACGCAGTTCGTGGCAGCTTTTTCACATTGCACCGTCATCAGAAAATAAGTTGCCCATGGTTTATTGTATCTCGAAAAAAATGGAAGTGGCCGGCTGCCATCAGCTGTCACTGCCTTACCCCAGCAAATGCAGCAGACTGCATGGGCACAATTGGATCATCACCGTATACCTGGCCTCCAGGGAGTTGGACGCTCAGGGGATGGTGGAGGATTTCAAGCACGTGAAGAAGACCATCGCGGGTTATCTTGATCATGGCAACTTCAACGAACTGCTTCCTTTCAACCCCACGGCTGAGAACATTGCCGCCTGGGTGGTGGAGCAATTCCCCGAGTGCTACCGCGCCATCGTCGAGGAGTCGGGCGGCAATATCGCACAGGCTTACGACGACCAGTTCCCCATCGACGCGAAATTCCTTCTGTAGGCTGTTGATGGACAAGACATACCGCATCAACGACATCTTCTATTCCCTGCAGGGCGAAGGACGCCACACAGGGAGGGCGGCAGTGTTTATCCGATTCAGCGGATGCAACCTGCGATGTCCTTTCTGTGACACAGACTTCAACGGCTTTCGTCCAATGACCGCCGACGAGATTCTCCGTGCCATCACTCCTTGGCGTCATTGTGGCTTTGTGGTGCTCACCGGTGGCGAACCATCTCTGCAAGTGGATACAGCGTTGCTTGACCTTCTCCACCAGCAGGGGTTTTTTGTCGCAATGGAGACCAACGGCACCCATGTCATCGCTGATGGTGTCGATTGGGTGACACTGTCGCCCAAGGGAAGTTTCGTCGACCATCCTCTGCCCATCGTCATCAGTCGGGCGGATGAGGTGAAAGTGGTCTTCGATGGCATCCATCCTCCAGAGTGCCCGGAGAGCATTTCCGGCTCCGCCTATCTCTGCCTCCAGCCTTGCGACACTGGTGATCCTGTCCTCAACCGTCATCTGACAGCCCAGTGTGTGGCGTATATCAAGGAGCATCCCCAATGGCATCTCTCGCTGCAGACCCACAAGATGATCGGCATTGAGTGAACGGACCTGCTCTATACGGCAAATATAGACGCTCAGTAGCCGAGGAATTCTTTGAGGCCTTTTGCGCTTTCGAGGTCGGCCCTGCCTACGAAGAAGGGACCTGGAGAAACCAGTTCAAGGTATTTGTCAAGAAATTCCTCCCATGAAAGTTTGAAATATGCAGGTGGAATGAAAAACGTCCTCGACCCGCCTGCCGAGCGATTGCCTGCCTGGACGAAGGCCGAATAGCCCCCTAATTGATGCTTTTGCAAACGGTAAATCTCCAGATGCCAGCCACCGCTGCATTTGCATGAGGCGGGCACGTCGAATGTTTCCACCACGGGGTTCTCGCTTTCTATCCAGTGATGGTGATGGCCGATGATGGTCTCAATGAACCGCTCGCCGTCGCAGTCTAATACTTTACGGTCTATCTGGCCGTCTTTCCAATCGAAGTAGGTGACGTATTGGTATTCACCGTCTACTGATTCGATGGCGTAAGACCACTCCTTCCTGAGCATCTTTTTTTCAGCCCATGGATAGCTTTCTTTCATCCGTTCGAATGCCTTGTCTATATAAGCATTCACATCGTGACCGTATGGAAACTTCTTGTTCATCTTAAGGTTGGTTTTATCGTTGATGCCGCAGTGCAAAGATAATAAAAAAGGAGATGAATCCATTCACTATAAAAGGATTATTTTGCTTTATGCACCCGATTCTTGCTGGAATGAATAATGTCAATGTTCTGTCTCCAAAATTTGGAACTTTATCAAATAAATTGTATTTTTGCAATGATTCTAACCATTTTTGAGGATGATAAAGTTCAAAGTTCTTTTCTTGACGTTTTTTGCTCTTTTTTGCCAGACAGCCGATGTGGTGGCTCAAGAAGAGCCTCGTGAAATCGTTGTCGTGATGAAACGTGATTATACGTATGAAGATCCACGCTGGTCACATTCTGTCACGTTGGATAAAGGTAAAGCCATCACAGTGATGGATGATGGCGGCCCTTATTATAACTATTGGCCATATCCTGCAGCTGATGTCAGTATCCCACGTAACGTAACACGCCTGCCCGGCTCGAATGGCGAGAAGTATCTTCAGCTCAATGGGACCAACGTGAGGCTGAGGGAAGGACCTTCTACCCGTTATGGTTATTTTTGCTACGATGCCGCGAGCGGCGCCTCAACGTATCAACATCGGTTCATCCGTGATGGCGAAAAGCCAGAAGCAGATGAGTGGGAAACGATAGTGGATTGGACTCCATATTACCTCCCGAAGGGCATCAGGCTGCCTTATCTTGGCAAGGAGAATGGTTTTTATAAGACGAGGTTTAATGGCACGGTGTTCTACATCTCCTCGAAGTATTGCCTGCTGAAGTCCGCCCCTGTCAAGAAACGGTAGCAGCAGCGCTCATCTCATTCTTCTCTCTGGACTCTGTACTTCTCCGGCAGATATTGGTTCATGTGCTTTTGCACGATGGTTGCCAATCTGTCGGTGAGGTCATGGTCTGAGAGAGGTTGCTTGAGAAGCGCTGTGTATTCAGGACTATGTCTGACGCTTGCTTGCATTTCATCATCCCAGACGTTGAAGATTTCGACGGCCTCCTCGTTTCCCATCCGCTTCAGGTAATACAAAGCTAACGATATTCCGCTGAAGTCAGAGGCCTCCATCATCACGTTTCTGTCAAGTCGGTAACTCCTCGAAAGCAGCAGTGTCGGCCACCAATGGGCGCATATTTTGCGTACGGTCTTGAAAAGGATGTCCATCGCCTCGGAGTCTGTGACATGTCTGTTGGCATGATACAGTGCCATCAGGTAGTCTGTCTCTTCCATCTGGTCTCTGTTGATCTCATAGTCTGCGTCATCAGCCATCCTTCTGCAAATAAAATAGTAGTTGCGACCTTCTTTCAACTCATCCATGTGTCTTTTGAGGTATTCCAAAGGAAAATGCCGGATGACGACCCAGGCGCACCGTTCCTCATGCCGTTGTTCCCACAGGTCTTTGATTTTTGTCTCGAAGCCATCGTCCCACAAGTCCAGCAATCTCGTGTAGGCCCAGTTCCTGTCTGAACTGCCTGCGTCGAGAAAGGCGTTGATGATCTTTTTCTGGTCTTTCCAGTCAAGGCCGTAGAATCTTCTACGGATCTCTTGGCGAGATTCGGTCACTTTACCGCTTTTCTTGTTCATGTAGTTCTTGATCACTCCGGCGATAGGGTTGTTGTGTGTCATCTTTTTTCTCATTGTGGTCTGTTTTTAATCTATATGGAAAGAATGATCGAGCTCCCCGATTCTATCAGCTCAGTTATACGGTGTAAACCGATAAATTCCACTTCTCCCCGTCACTTGCTGAGGCAAGCAACGGGGAGGCATGCTTATTGGTACTGGTGCGATTAACTATAGCCCGCCATCAGCTATCCAGATATGCTTTTCGTTGTCGTTCCTGATTGCGATGTGCTTCTGCTCTTGTTTCCCATTGGGATGTGTCAAGGTGTAGAACACATATGTGCCTACATATTCGCCGTCGCGACGTTCTTTGAAGCCTGAGACTTTACACCCTTTCATGTTCTCGCTCAGCACGGGGAGCACATTCTTGTAATATACAAGTGCTTCACTGGCTTGGCTGTTGTCGTCGCTGATGATGGCTTGGAGTATGCGCTGAGCGGCTT
>OCTW011252031.1_pt1 | contig 10435 bp, 9 predicted proteins | sample 1539671 | NCBI WGS metagenome assembly OCTW01 (sample SAMN02144230, study PRJEB22623) | gut metagenome | biome: sheep rumen | host: Ovis aries | place: New Zealand
AAACATATAAAAAAGTGAAAGACTTTAATGAAATAAAAAAATAGGAGAGAAATTCTCCTATTTTTGTTATAAATAATTTAAATGATAAATATTGATTATTAGGTAATAATAATTATGAATTATTTGTATTTTTTAAATTATCTTTTGCAACGGTCATTAGAAGTTTTAGTCTGTTTGTTTGATTTGTTTCACTTGCACCTGGATCATAATCTACTGGAGTGATATTTGCAAAAGGATATTTATTACGTATTGTTTTTATAACGCCTTTTCCTACTACATGATTAGGTAAGCAAGCAAATGGTTGGACGCAAACAATATTTGGAATATCATTTTCAATATATTCAATCATTTCTGCAGTTAAGAACCAACCTTCACCTGTTTGATTTCCTATTGATAATATATCTTTAACTTGATCTTCTAAATGCCAAATATCACAAGGCATTAAATAATTCTTTTTTGATTTTGATAATGCTTTAACAACATCTTTTTCTAAAATGTCAATTAAATTAATTGCTATTTTACTAATTTTAGAAGATGTTTTATTTGTATTTAATAAACTATTAAATGTTATTTTATGTGTTGCCATAAATTTAACAAAACCCATAAAATCAGGAAGAACAACCTCTGCTCCTTCTTTTTCTAAAAGGTCAGCAACAAAATTATTTCCAAAAGGATGATATTTTATTAATACTTCACCAACTACTCCAACACGTGGTTTTTCAATCGAGGTGTTGATAGGTATTTTTTCAAAATCATCAATCATTGCATATATTGATTTTTTAAACTCAGATCTTGTACTATTAGAAACAACATACTTTGATTTTTCAAGCCAAAAATCATAAAGCTTATTAGTTTCACCTTTATTTATTTCATATGCTCTATTTTTATGTAATACTTTTTGTAATAAGTCGCCAAGTATTACACTTCTAAGTAGTTTTTCAATAAGTTTTGGCGTTATCTTAAATCCAGGCATTTTTTCCATTCCAACAACATTGAATGAAATAATTGGAACATTAGCAAAACCTGCATCCTTTAAAGCTTTTCGTATAAAGCCAATATAGTTAGTTGCTCTACAACCTCCACCTGTTTGAGACATTATAATTGCAGTTTTATTAACATCATATTTTCCTGATTGAAGTGCTTCAACAAATTGACCGGTTGTTAAAATTGATGGGTAACATGCATCATTATTTACATATTTAAGTCCAGTTTCAACTGTTTTTGAAGTACAGTTTCTAAGTAAAACTGCATTATATCCACATGAATTTAAAGCCGCTTCTAATAATTCAAAATGTATAGGAATCATTTGAGGGAAAAGAATAGTATATTCTTTTCTCATATCTTTTGTAAATATTTTTTTATGAACTTCATAATTTCCTTTTGAATTATTTTTTTCTAATTGCCTTTTATTCATACTTGCTAAAAGAGATCGAATACGAATTTTAACAGCTCCTAAATTATTTACTTCATCTATTTTAATTAGAGTATACATTTTATTGTAACTTACTAATATTTCTTCTACTTGATCTGTTGTAACAGCATCTACTCCACATCCAAAAGAGTTTAGTTGAACAAGTTCTAAATTATCATGTTTGCCAACGAAATCTGCAGCAGCGTAAAGTCTTGCATGGAAAACCCATTGATCAACTACTCGAAGTGGTCTTTTGACTTCTGTTTTATCTGAAATACTGTCCTCCGTAAGAACGCACATACCAAGTGATGTTATTAAAGTATCAATTCCATGATTTATTTCTGGATCTATATGATAAGGTCTTCCTGCCAATACAATTCCTTTTAAGTTATTTTTATCAATAAAATCTAGTGTTTCTTTTCCTTTTTGTCTAATATCATCTTTACATTTTTTGTATTCTTCCTCTGCTTTAATAGCAGCATTTTCTAACTCTTTTTTAGTAAATTTATATTCTTTAAAAACATCCAGTTCCAATACTTTTTTTACTAAATTTTCTTTATCAAAAGGTAAAAATGGATTAATAAATTTTATTTTGTCGTTTTTTAAGTTTTCTACATTGTTTTTTAATACTTCAGAATATGAGATTACAATAGGACAATTATAATGGTTATCTGCTCCTTTATATTCTTTTCTAGAATAAGGCATACAAGGATAAAATATTGTTGTAATACCTTTTTCTATTAATTCTTCAATATGTCCATGTGATAATTTTGCTGGATAGCATACTGATTCTGAAGGCATAGATTCCATACCTTTTTCATAAGTTTTACGAGTACTTTTACTAGATAAAATAACTCTAAAACCAAGTTCGGTAAAAAATGTGAACCAAAACGGATAATCTTCATACATATTTAAAACTCTAGGAATACCTATAATTCCTCTTGTAGCTTTTGCTTCATCAAGTGGAGTATATCCAAATATTCTTTCATTTTTATATTTTACTAAGTTTGGAAGATTACCATGTTTTATTACTTCACCAGAACCTTTTTCACATCTATTTCCCGAAATATATCTCTTTCCATTACCAAATTGATTTATTGTTAATTTACAATGATTTTCACATCTATTACATCTTGTATGTGTTACTTTTATTTCTAATTTATGAAGATCTTCTTTTTTGCAAATAGTAGAATAATATTCCATATCCATATTTGTTTCATATTGTTGTTTGGCAAGCAAAGCCATACCAAAAGCTCCCATTAAACCTGCGATATCTGGTCTAATTACATTTTTTCCAACTATTTTTTCAAAAGCTCTTAAAACCGCATTATTATAGAAAGTACCACCTTGTACAACAATATGATCACCAAGAGTTGAAATATCACGAACTTTCATTACTTTTTGTATGGCATTTTTTATAACTGAATAAGAAAGCCCACTTGAAATATCTCCAACAGTATATCCTTCTTTTTGAGCTTGTTTAATTTTTGAATTCATAAATACAGTACATCTTGAACCTAAATCAACTGGCTTTTTAGATTTTATTGCTTCTACTACAAATTCTTCTATTGAAAGCCCTAAACTTTTAGCATAAGTTTCAATAAATGAACCACATCCTGATGAACAAGCTTCATTAAGCATAATATTATCTATGCCACCATTTTTTAGTTTAATATATTTCATATCTTGCCCACCAATATCAATTATACTTGTAACATCAGGTTCAAATTCTTTAGCAGCAGTATAGTGTGCAATTGTTTCTATTTCTCCTAAATCTATATTTAAAGCTGTTTGAATAAGTTTTTCACCATAACCTGTAACTCCGCTATAGCGTATTTTAGCTGATTTAGGTAATTTTGAGTAAAGTTTATCAAGCATATCTATTGTACTATTTAGAGGATTTCCTTCATTACTTCCATATAACGAATACAAAAGTGTTCCATCTCTATCTATTAATACGAGTTTTGTTGTTGTAGAACCTGCATCTATTCCAATAAAGCAGTCTCCATCTAAATCTTCAATATTGCCTTTTTTTACTGTATCTTTTTCATGTCTTTTTAAAAATGTGTTTAATTCATCTTCATTTAAAAATAAAGGTTCTAATGAATTTGAATTAGTATCATTGGCATTTTTTAAATTTTCTATTTTATTTAATAAATCTTCATTACTAAAAGGTTCTTCTTCTAAGGAATCAAGAGCTGCACCTTTTGCAACTAACAGATGAGCTTCTTCAGGTATTATTGTGTTTTCTGGAGTTAAATTTAATGTTTCTATAAATCTTTGCCTTAATTCTGATAGATATGTTAAAGGTCCTCCTAAAAAGGCTATTTTTCCCCTTATAGGTCTTCCACAGGCTAAGCCACTAATTGTTTGATTTACTACTGCTTGAAATATTGAAGCTGCAATATCTTCTCTTGCTGCTCCTTCATTTATTAATGGTTGAATATCTGTTTTTGCAAAAACACCACATCTTGAAGCAATTGGGTAAATCATAGTATGCTTTTTTGCAAGTTCATTTAAGCCTCCTGTATCTGTATGTAAAAGTGATGCCATTTGATCAATAAATGCACCAGTTCCTCCAGCACAGGTACCATTCATACGTTGTTCTATAGATTTGTCAAAATAAATAATCTTAGCGTCTTCTCCACCAAGTTCTATTACTACGTCAGTTTCAGGAATATATTTTTCTACTGCTCTCTTACATGATACAACTTCTTGAATAAAACGAACTCCTAGGAATTTAGCAACAGAAAGTGCTCCAGACCCTGTTAGAGCTAGAGTAAATTTATGTTTTGGAAATCTTTTATTTAAATCAGATAAAACATTACATACTGTATTTTTGGTATCAGAATGATGTCTCTGATAATTTTTATATATTACATCTTTTGTTTGATTCATTACAATTATTTTTACGGTTGTAGATCCTACATCTAAGCCTACATGTAAAACGGGTTCCATTTTGTCCTCCTTTAATGTATAAAATACAACTTTATTTTACATGAAAAATGTAAAAAAGTCAATTAAAAAGGCTGGTTTTCCAGCCTTTTTATATTTAATGTGGTTTATATGTACATGTGTATATTTTTTCTGTTGAAAGTGTTTTACCATTTTGTGTTAATGTTCTATATGTTGTAGATTTTGTATAAGAAGCAGTTTTACTATTTATTTTTACAGAAATATTAACTTTTGGTTCATTTGGCTCTTTTATGCCATAAATATTAACTTTAGCAACTCCGCCTGAAACTGTACAAGAAATCTTTATAGCATAGTTTCTAGTGTTCTTAAATTTAAAATCTTTAGTTCCCCAAGAAACTGTAGCATCTCTTCCTGTTTGAGAATATTGTGGTACAAATTGGTGATTATAAACTTCAACCATACCTAAATTGGCAAATAGAGCTGCATTAAATAATGTTGTAGATACTTGACAAATTCCTCCACCTAATCCCATTACTTCTTTGCCATTCATATATACAGAAGCTTCTTTATATCCTGCGGCAATTGTTCTTTGACCAACTATACCATTATATGAAAAAGTTTCTCCAGGAAGTAATACAACCCCATTGATTTTTTTAGCAGCTAATTTTAAATTAGTTACTCTGTTAGTATTTCCTGTATAATAATTTGTTGAAAATGATCCTATTAAATCTGGAAAAGCTTCTGTTCCAATCATATTTGTTGTTACTTTTGGATAAGTTGTTTTAAGTTTAATTTCAACTTCTCCTGTACTTTGTTCAACTTTTTTCTTTGCTTCTGCAAGAGATATAGCAAAATCTATACCTGTTTTAGAAGGATAAATAGTATATGGATTTTTTGTATAATGTGCATCAACTGGTGCTTTATATACTTCTTTATATATTTTATCTAAATCAATCTTATTTGCAGAAACTTTTGTTAAAGATAATGTTACTGGTTTTGATAAAAAACTAAAATCATTTATACTTGAAATAATATCATTTGATGTTTTCTCTGTATCAACAATATAACCATCTTTTCCGTTTTGTATTATTAATTTATTATCTTCAATAAAATAGCTACTTTCTACAACTGCATTAGGTAAATCTTTTGATATATTATCTAAGTATTTTTTTAAATCAGATTCATTTAAAGAATGAGTTGGAGTAATATTAATGCCTTTTATCATTGTTTCTAGTATAGTGTAATTATCTGAAATTAAATTACCATTTTTTCCATAATTCATAGCATAATTAATTGCTGAATCTATATGATATGTTAATCCAATTTCTGAAGGATTAAGATATGTTTTATAGTTTTCGGCTGATAACTCAATATCTTTTTTTGATATTTCATTGAATTTTGCAGATACTTTTTCTTTAGCTGCTTCTTTTGATAATCTAGAAACATCAATTCCATAAATGTGAACACCTTTAGCAATTACTTTACTGTGTTTTAAATTATATATAGTAAATCCACCAAAAATAATGGCTAATATTGCAATTAAGATAAAAATGAATGCTACAATATATCCTATTATTTGCATATTAGCTTTTTTACTTGTAATCTTATTTGAACTTTGTTTAGGCTCACTTTTTTTCTCTTCTACTATTTCAACTTTTTCTTCTTGTATTAGCATCTATAAATCTCCTATTTTATAATATATATATTAATAATTTATAATATTTTTAGCACTTTGTCAATGGTTTTTTGTGGTTTTTAATAAATTTTAGAGTATTCTTCATTCATACTATCCGTAGCTTTACCGTTTACTTGGAACTTTATAGAAGAAACTTCAGTTAGCTCTGCTAGAGAATTTAAAATACTATTTATGATATTATATTTTTGAGTATCATCTTTAAAATTTAAAAGCTCTTCAGAAAAATTTAAAGTGACGCAGTTATTATCAATGGTAGCATTTAGAATTTTTGTATTTTCAGGAAAGACTTTTTGTAAATTTTCAGAAGTAGGACCACTTATTAACAATTCTACAATTTTTTTATATGGATTTTCTAGTAATGTTTTTGAATCAACCAACTTTCCTTCTGACTTTAAACTATTACTTCCTGATTCAATAAAATATAGTGTTACAGTAGTTTTACTAAGGTCTTCAGAAGTTATTTCTTCTTCAGGAGTGTAGTCAGTATTCTTTTGAGAATTATCTGAAATATTAAATTTTGTCCATACAATTGATATTGTAGCTATAACTAAGATAATTAATAGTAAGATAATAGGAAATAATTTTATTTTTTTCATGTTTTCCTCCTTTTTAAACATATGTCTTTTAATTAATATTTTAGGTTTAAATTATTTAGAACTAGAATTAATAAAAAATTACGACAAAATATTACATTTTTTGTTGACCAAGATTTTAAAGTGTGATATATTAAAACTTGAATGCAACAAGTAAGGAGGAATAGATTATGAAATCAACAGGAATGATAAGAAGAGTAGATGAACTAGGAAGAATAGTTATTCCAAAAGAAATAAGAGGAAAGCTAGAAATTAAAGAAAAAGATCCAATCGAAATATATGTAGATGGACATTCAATTGTACTAAAAAAATTTGAAGAAAATTGTATATTTTGTGGAAGTAGTAGAAGTTTAATAAAATATATGAATAAAATAGTTTGTGGAAAATGCTTAGAAAAATTAAAGAATCAAAAAATAGAAGATTAAAAATGAAAAAAATAAGGAAGAAAATTAAAATATTTAATTCTTCCTTATTTCTATTTTAAAAAGATTATTTTTCAACAAAATACATATAAATATCATTTTTGCTAACATTTCTATCTTTAGCAATTTTTTTAATTATCTCTTTTTTTTCTAAACCTTGTTTTTCATAAAATTGAAAATGTTCATCTAAAGATAAATTATTTAATATATTTTCTTTTTTTTCTTTTTTTATTCCCTCGATAAGTAATATCATTTCACCTTTTAAACTCTCAGACTTTTCAATAATTTTGTCAATTGTACCTGATAAGAATTCTTCATGTATTTTTGTTAATTCCCTAGCTAGAACAATTTGTCTATTTCCTATAATAGGTTTTAAATCAATTAAAGTAGTTTTTAGCTTATGTGGTGCTTCATAAATAATTAAGGTTTTAGATTCTTGTTCTATTTCTTCTAACTTTTCTTTTCTTAGTTTTTTATTTATTGGCAAAAATCCCATAAAAACAAATTCTGTTGTGTCTAATCCTGAACAAATAAGAGCATTAATTGCAGCACATGCTCCAGGAATTGGAATAACTTTAATATTATTTTTTATGGCTTCTTTAACAATTACTTCACCTGGATCTGAAATTCCAGGTGTTCCAGCATCTGAAACAATGGCAATATTTTTACCATCTTTTACTTTTTGTATGAGATTATCTACCTTTATTTCTTCATTATGTCTATGGTAACTAATTAAAGGCTTTTTTATTTCATAATGATTTAAAAGCTTTAATGTATTTCTAGTATCTTCTGCAGCAATTAAATCTACTTCACTAAGTATTCTTAAAGCTCTTAATGTTATATCTTCTAGATTTCCTATAGGAGTTGCAACTAAATATATTATTCCACTCATTTTTTTTCCTTTCTATAATTTATTATATATTTTTAAAATATCATTTGTATAATTTCCGTTTTCATCATATACATATAGGTTATCATCAAATTCTAAAAAAGGATTACCATACTTTATTCCTTTTATTAAAACTAAATTTGTTTTTTTATTTTTGTTTGGATAAACAAATCTTATTTTTTTAGGTTCTATCTTTTCTTCTCTCATTATACTTAATATATCCACTAATCTCTCAGGCCTATGAACCATGTAAAATTCACCATAATCTTTTAAAAGATAAGATGAAATATGAATAAAATCTTTTAAAGAAGCGGTGATTTCATGTCTGGAAATATTTTTTTTATCATTTTCATTGATTATACCTGTATTTATTTTTTTATAAGGTGGATTTGTTACTACAACATCAAAACTATTTCTTTCATAAATATTATCAAGATTTAAAATTGTTGTATTTATAATTTTGATTTTATTTTCTAAGTTATTTAAGAGTACGCTTCTTTCTGCCATTTCAGCAACATCTTTTTGGATTTCGATACCTACAAAAGAATTATCTTCAGTTTTTCCTGATAAAAGAATATTTATAATACCAGTTCCAGTACCTAAGTCAATTACTTTAGATCCTTTTTTTATATTTTTAGCAAAATCAGAAAGAAGGACACTATCTATGCCAAAGCAAAATCCATCTTTATTTTGAATAATTTTTAAATTTTTAAATTCTAAATCATCTATTCTTTCATTTTCTCTTAAATCCATTTTTTATCTCCAACTAAAAAAATCAATATATATTATACACTAAAATCATGAATTTTTCAATGTTTTATAGAATACTCATTTAAAGAGGTGAAGAAATGCTTAATTATTTATGGCCAATATTAATTATCTGTTCATATATATATGGAATATGTTCTGGAAATGTTGAAAATATAAATCAAGCAATTTTTAAGTATACTGAAAGTGCAGTAAGTCTAATAATTACTCTTTGTGGAACTATGTGTTTATGGAGTGGAATTATGGAAATTGCAATAAATACTAATTTAACAAATAGTATTACTAAGATGTTAGACCCGATTATTAATTTTTTATTTCCAGAAAGTAGGGGAGATAGAAAAATAAAAAAAGAAATTTCAATGAATGTAGTTGCTAACTTATTAGGACTTGGAAATGCTGCAACACCTTTAGGTATTAGAGCTATGAAAAGTATGCAAGAAAAAAATAAAAACAAGAATATTCTTACAAATGATATGGCAATGTTTATCCTTTTAAATACAGCATCTATTCAAATAATTCCGACAACAGTAATTGGAATAAGAATGAATTTAGGATCTTGTAATCCTACAAATATTATTTTTCCAGTATGGATATCCACAATTTGTGCAGCAATTGTGGGAATAATAGTTATAAAATTATGTATAAAGCTAAATTTATAGAGGTGAAATATGAAATTAATTGAATATATTTCAACAATTACGATTCCAATTGTAATTTTAATAATATTATTATATGGAATTTTAGAGAAAAAATCAGTATTTGACTTATTTATAGAAGGAGCAAAAAAAGGAATTAATATGACTTATAAAATAATTCCAACATTAATAGGATTATTTCTAGCGATTGGTGCACTTAGAAGTTCAGGACTAATAGATTTTATAATTAATCAAGTAAAACCACTTTTAGATATAGTTAGGTTTCCAAATGAAATTTTACCTTTAATGTTACTTAGACCAATATCTGGAAGCGGGTCTATTGCAATAGCAACAGATATAATGAAAAAATGTGGTGTTGATTCTATTGTTGGAATAATGGCTGCGACAATAATGGGTTCTACAGAGACAACTTTATATGCAATTTCTATTTATACTAGTTCAGTAAATATAAAGAAAATTAGGTTTGTTTTCATTGCAGCAATAGCTGCTGATATAACGGGAATGACTGTGGCTGTTTGGATTTGTCGAATTTTGTCGGAAAGTTTTTCTTGACAAATTGATAATTTTGTTGTAGAATAAGAACAGAATTTAAAATTCAAATATTTTTTTCAAAGGATTTTTATGATAATCTTTATTTTTAAAATATTAATTTTTATATCTATTTTTTTCTTAGTTAGAATTTTTATAATAATAGTTTTAGGAAAAATACTAGAAAGGAAATTAGATCAAGAATAAAAAATTAAATACTTTTATGATCAAAATTGTTTTTTATCTTGTAGAGAAAATAACATTTCACCAACTTCCCCAAATCATTTAGTGAAAAAATTTAAACAAAAGAATAGATTTATAAAATTGTGTCAACCTATTGCCCCGTTTATGGTTGTTATATATTAAAGTCATTTTTTTAGTTATTTTCTCTACAATTTTTTATATAAAATATGAATAATATATTAATTAAATTATAGAATTGATATATAGATTAAATATGTAATAATTTACCTGGATTATCACGACTTGCAACAGATAAATTTAATTTTTCGATATTGGTTCCATTAGATAAAATTTCATCAACAACAGTTTGATA
>OCTW011289924.1_pt1 | contig 10435 bp, 5 predicted proteins | sample 1539671 | NCBI WGS metagenome assembly OCTW01 (sample SAMN02144230, study PRJEB22623) | gut metagenome | biome: sheep rumen | host: Ovis aries | place: New Zealand
ATAAAATTATATTTATTACTTAATTCATAAGGAATATAATCTACTAAAGAACATGTATTAATAGCATCAGTTATATATTTTCTTAAATTATTATTAGTTAATCCTTTAACTAAATGATATATAGGGTTTATTACTATTCTATTCCCTAAGTCAAATAATTTAATATCCGATGCTGTAAATCTACCTTTTTCATTATCATATTTTCCTATTAAAGAAACTACTTTAGATATGGATAAATTATTCTTCATGAATGCTCTATTAAATATAACTACATCTATATATTTATTTTCTTCTTCATATAATGCTTTAAATCTAATAGCATTTCTATTTCTACCAAAATAACTAATAGTAGGAGTACTAATAATAGTTACACTTATAATGGCATGTTCATCATTAATATTAGTCTTCTTTAATTTTTCAAATCTATATGGATAATAAGATACTAAATCATTAATAGAATTAATGTTTAACTTATTTAATTTACTTATAGTAGAAGGTCCAATACCCTTTATATATGATAAATCACTCATAGACTATTCCTTTCCTAAAATAATTATAACATATTTTATAAATACCCTTGACAAAAAGAAAAAAATAAGTAATATATATGGTACCAATTCCCAAATGGCGAATTGGCTGCTAGTATCACACTAGCCAACCCCTTTTTATTCTTTTTTATGAAGCAGTTCTTCAGGGGGGCTGCTTCTTTTTTTTAAAATAAAAGTAGACATATTGTCTACTTTATTTTTTTATGATAATATATATTTAGAGGAACATTTAGTTTATCTAAGTGTCATCCTTATAATTGGGTAGATACTCAGACTAGAGTATCTTTTTTATTTCTACTATTATAAATAATAGGAGAAGTAATATAATAGCAAGAGTTAAAAAAAGGATACAGTGGTATTCTCTTTTTCTCACTATTATCACCTCCTTTCTAGAAAAAGAGGATGACACTCTAATTAAATGTTCCATACATTATATTCGCGAAAAAAGCAGGTAATTCCCCTGTTTTTTTAAAATAAATAAAAAAATAAGCAATTACTTGCTTATTTTAAATATTCTTCTGCTTGTTTTAATAAATCACTTAAAGTATATATTGGTAATGAATAATAAGTTCCATTATTAGATATTATTACTTTATCTTTTTCAAGTTCAGTAAGACCTCTTATATGCCCTACTTTATTATAGGTCTTATCTAATATATAAGCATCAGTTAAATTACCTATATATGTTCTTCCATATTTATCTACTCCATAGTAATGATCTGGTCTTAGAATATTCTCCACCATATTAAGTAACTTCTTTTCTTTAACATTATATACTGCTAAAGAATCATCTACATAACTAACAAATAATAAAGTTTTATCTTTACTATAGAACATACCAGAAACTAAATTCTTATTTACAATATTCATTTTTTCTTTTAATTTATTAGCATCATTTTCAGTAATAGTATCAGTGCTTACATAGTCATATTCTTTCTTAACTTCTTTAGCATCCTTACTAGTATTAGTAGTATAGTAAATTACTCTATTTTGATTTTCTGGTATTAATAAATATCCAGATTCGTTTTGAACTACTTTAGAATAATTAGTTAAATTAAACTCATATTGCCCTTTATAAATTACATTTTGTTTAGTATCCATACTTGCATAATTAACAGAACCATCTTTATTAATAACTAAATATAAATTCTTATTAGTATAAGAATATACTTCTACTATATCAGAAGACATATCAAAATTATGTTTAACCTCTCCATTTGAGGCATCAAGTATATCTAATTTATTACCATGAACTATACCTATATCATTAACACCTTCAGCATATGATCTAGTTATTATTTTTCCCCAAATACCATCTTCTGTTCTAGACCAATTTAAGTTATTATCAATATAGTTATAAGATGCTGCAAGTAAATTAAAATTAGATCCCATAGTTCTATTAAATAACATATAAACATTATTATCTTTAGTAAACATATTACTAATATAACCTGCGTTAAATTTAATATTATTTATTTCTTTAGCACTACTTGTATCAATAACATGTACTGTTATATATTGTTCTTTATCTACACTAAATTGATTTTCTATTGTACTAGCAAATAAGTATTTGCCATCTTCAGAATAATATGATTGTCTTACTATATCATTATCATATTTAATAGTACCTATAGTTTTATTATTAAGTAAGTCATATATAGTTAAATTTTTATTATCTGCATAAGTTAAATATTTAGTTTCAAAATGACCTCTTACAAATTGATAAGATGAATCTTCTTTCTTTATTTCTTTTAATTTATCACCATTCTTAGTAACAACAATAATTACATTACCATCTTTATTTATATAAGAGAAATAATCTTCTCCAATAAAACTAAAATCATTTTCATCAAAAGTAAAACCATATATATCATTATAAGTTTTAATCTTTTTAAATGTTTTTGCATTCCATAAAGTTAATTCTTCTGATTCATCATAAGTAGCTAAATAATTATTATCATAACTAACTTTTATAAAGTCTACTACACCTTTAGTTTTAATTTCATCATTAGCTTTAAAACTAGAACCTACATCATATACTCCAAGTGCTTCACATAAAGCATATTCTGCATCAGTAGTATATGGCATTTTAACACCATCAAATTTAGTTAATGATTCATAAGCATATTTAATAGCATCATATCTACTATCATTTTTTAAAGATGATATAGATTTTTCAGATAAAGATGCTGCTTGATGATTTTTAAGTATCTTTTGTTGACTATTTATTTTAATTAACATAATTGAAGAATAAATTGCAAATAGTAAAAATGCTCCTGCTGCTATTGTAGCAATAGTTAGTTTTCTTTTTTGTTCTTGCATTTTATGTCTTTGCTTTAAATCATCATAATCAAGTCCATACATTGGTGCAATTAATCTTAGTTTTTCACTCTTAATCTTTCTTAATACTTCTTTTTTAGTTTCTCCTCTAACATCTGCAGCAAGTGGTTCAACTAATGTTTTACCATCATCGTCTACTAATACTTCTTCAGGGAAAGAATCACTTGGTTCACCTTCTATTAATACACAGAAGATATTCTTTCTTCCTCTTATTTTTTTAAAAGTCTCTATTTCTTTTTTACACCATAAAGAATCTTTTAATCTAGGTGAACATATTACTATCAAGTATTTAGTATTATGAAGAGCATCTACTATTGGATCTTCTAAATTAGAAGAAAGTGGTAATTCATCTTGATCTCTAAATACTCTTTTAATGCTTCTACCTTCAATACCTAATTGTTCTTTAATATTTTTAGGTAATTCATAACTTTCTAATATCTTATGTAAGTTTTCCGCAACAAATTTATCTAAGTCACAATGCCTATAACTTATAAAAGCATCATATTTATATTCTTTTTTCTTTTCCATAAAAACCTCTTTTTATAATTATATCATAATTGTTTATTTAATGATTTCAAATATTCTTCAATAACTAATATCATATCTGGAGATAATATTTCATTTCTCTCATTATTAGGCATATTATTCTTAATAATATTAATTGAATCATTTAATGGGAATGTTTCTAATCTAAAATTATTATTCTTTTCATTTTCAGTTAAAGTAACTTTGCTCATATCAGGTTTTTTCTCTGTTTCTACTAAATAGAAGTAGCTTTCTGCTCTTCTATTTTTACCTGGTGCTGGCCAATCTCTAGTCATAAAAGTAACTTTCATAAGTATATCTTTTATTTCAAAATCTTCTAACTCTATTCCAGTTTCTTCCATTACTTCTCTTTTTAAGCATTCTTCTAGAGTTTCATTTTCTTCTAAATGTCCACCAGGGAATTCAAAAAAACCATTCTCATTTCCAATTAAAATATTTTTAGTATTTGTATTAACTATTAATGCTTTTGCTCTTGTGACAGTTTCTGTTATTTCATCAATAGTTAAATTATCACTATTATGAATTATTTCTTTCATATAAATCACCTATTTAATTATATCATAAAATCACTTGATTATTTATCAAGTGATTTATAATATTCAAATCTTTCTATAGAAGCATTTTTATTAGCTTCAAGTAATTCTTTAGCATGTTCTTCATTTACTGCAGATAACATTTTATATCTAGTTTCATTACTTAAGAATTCGTCATATAAAGTAAAGTCTGGTTCTTTATAATCTAAATTAAATTCTTTAGTTCTAGAATTATATCTAAATAATGGGAAGTATCCACATTTAACTGCTAATTCTTCTTCTTTCATACTGTTACCCATACCACCTTTTATACCATGAGATATACAAGGCGCATACGCAATTATCATAGATGGTCCATCATGATTCATAGCTTCATTAATTGCTTTAATAGCTTGATTCATATTTGCACCCATACTTATTTCTGCTACATATACATTTGGATAAGTCATCATCATTCTAGCTAAATCTTTCTTAGTAGTATTTTTACCTATACTACTAAATTTAGCTATAGCACCTTCTCTAGTTGATTTAGAAGATTGACCTCCTGTATTTGAATATATTTCAGTATCTAAAATTAATACATTAACATTTTCATTAGAACTCATTATATGATCTAGTCCACCAAAACCTATATCATAACTCCATCCATCTCCACCGATTATCCATACATTCTTATTTAGAATATAATCTTTAATTGGTTCTAGTTCAGGTATTTCATCATAATTTAAATTATCCATGACTACTTTAGAAGTTTTATAATCATTTGGTTTTTCTAAGTATGCTTCGATTAATTTTTTATTATCTTCAGATACTTTATTTTTATAGTTATTCATTATTTTAATAATTCTATTTTTATATAATTCTTCACTTAATCTCATTCCATATCCAAATTCAGCGTTATCTTCGAATAATGAATTAGACCAAGATACATTATATGGTGAACTTGGCATAGATCCACCATAAATAGATGAACATCCAGTTGCATTAGCAATTATAAGAGCATCACCAGTTATTTGAGTAAGCATCTTAATATATGGTGTTTCACCGCATCCAGCGCAAGCTCCTGAATATTTAAATAATGGTTTATTAAATGCTAGTCCTTTTACTATAGTTTCTGGATATAAATGTTTATTAGTTACTCCAGATATTTTATTATTAACTCTATCTATAGTTTTATCACCCATAGTAATAGCTTTAGTAGGACATACTGAAGAACATACACCGCATCCTGTACAATCATCATAACTAATTTCTAAAGCAAATTTCATGTCTGATCCTGGTACATCTTTATATATTATTCCAGGATTCTTTTCTAATTCTTCCATAGTCATTAATTTAGGTCTAATAACTGCATGAGGACATGCCATTACACATTGATTACATGTAATGCATTTTTCTGTATTCCAACAAGGAAGCATTTCTGCTATATTTCTCTTTTCTAATTTAGAAGTATTTACTTCATAAGTACCATCATCATGTTTTATAAAATCAGATACTTTTAATTCATCTCCTTTTAGATGAGAAATATAATCAAGTACTCCATTTAATTCTTTTTCTTTTATCTCTAAATTAATCCATTCTGGATTAATTTTAATTTCTTTTATATTATTTTCTACATCTTCTATTGCTTTAATATTTTGATTAACTACTTCAGTACCTTTCTTACTAAATTTATTTGTAATACTTTCTCTTAACATATCAAGTGCTTTATCTTTAGGTAATACTTTAGTAATTAATATTATTGCATATTCCATAATAGTACTTATTTTATTAGGAATACCATTATCTTTAGCTATTTTAGATGCATCTATAAAGAATGCTTTTATTTCATTTTTAGCTAAATAATATTTAGTTTTATCATCAAGTTCCTCTATATCTTTTGATGTATTTAATATAAATATTCCACCTTTTCTAATAGAGTTAAAAATATCATATTTTTCTAAATAACTTTCTTTAGTACATACTACTATATGAGCTTTCTCTATATAATAACTAGATTTTATTTCTTCTTTACTAATTCTAAGCATAGACATAGTAACTCCACCACTCTTCTTAGAATCATATTTATTATATAGTTGTATATATCCATTAGTATTATCACCAATTAATGTAGCTAAATCTTTAGTACCAGATACCATACCATCTGATCCAAAACCATATACCATTAGTTCAATAGATTTATTATTAACTTTAATTTCTTTTCTTTCTAAACTCTTATTAGTTACATCATCAACTATACCTATAGTAAATGAATCTATTGGATCTTTACTATCTAAATTATCAAATACAGCAAGTATATCTCCTGGAGTTGTATCTTTAGAAGATAATCCATATCTTCCTCCATATACTTTTATTTTTAATTTAGATTTAGATATTGCATCTACTACATCTAAATATAAACTTTCTCTAGAACCTGCTTCTTTTGCTCTATCTAAAACTGCTATTTTTTTAACAGTACTAGGTATAGTATTAATAAAATGTTTAACACTAAATGGTCTAAATAATCTAACTATTATTAAACCTGTATCATCATCCATATTATCAATAGTTTCTTTAATAGTATCACATACTGATCCCATAGCTATTATTAATTTACTTGGATTAGATTTACCATAATAATCAAACAAATGATAATTAGTATTAAACTTTTCATTAATAAGTTTCATATAACCATTAACTATATCTGGCATCTTATCATAATATTTATTTCTAGCTTCTATATTTTGGAAATATATATCATCATTTTCTGCAGTACCTTTAATTTGTTTTTTAGCAAGACTACTATTCTTTCTAAAATCATTTATTAAATCAAAATCTACTAATTCTTTAACTTCTTCTAAATCTAAAACATCTATTTTACTTAGTTCATGACTAGTTCTAAATCCATCATAGAAATTAACAAAAGGAATTCTTCCTTTTAATGTACTTAAATATGAAACAAGAGTTAAATACATAACATCTTGTGTATTAACAGATGACATAATTGAATATCCAGTACTCTTCACTGAATATATATCAGAATGATCTCCAAATATACTAAGAGCATGAGTAGATACTGTTCTACTAGCAACATTTATAACACTAGGAAGTAATTCTCCTGCTATTTTATACATATTTGGAATCATTAATAATAATCCTTGTGATGCTGTAAAAGTTGATGCTAAAGATCCAGTTTGAAGTAAACCATGAACTGTTCCTATAGCCCCTGCTTCACTTTGCATCTCAACCACTTTAACTTCTTCATCAAATAAATTCTTTCTATTTTTAGAACTCCATTCTTCAATTGCTTCAGCTCCAGGTGATGCTGGAGTAATTGGATATACACTTACTGCATCAGAAAACATATATGCTATATGAGCGCATGCTTTATTACCATCCATTATCATTTTTTTCATATTATCACCTATAATTAATTATATCATTTTTACATAAAAAAAGAAAAGGAATATTATTCCTTTTCTATTATAGTATTTTATATTTTAATACTCTTTTATTATCTGATGGAACTTGCATGGCACCATCTACTTTATAAAATGCCTCTTTAAATATTAAATAACTATGGTGGCCTATTCTAGGTTCTATTTCTCTTCCAAACAATTCTTCATATGAATACATCATATCTCCTGTGCTGGCATTTATGTGTCTAAATGATAATAATCTTTCTTTTTGAACACTATTTAGAATAAAAATTCCTGCATTAGAATCAACTCCATGATTGTTATCAAACAATATCGCTTTATCTTCTCTTCCGAAAGGATATATTATATTAAACACATGCCCTACATTATCCACTTGCCCAATAGCATAATCTGATTCTATTCCTAGAAATTGAAACATATTATGAGCAACTGCTGCTATCTCTGAGCACTCTGCAATACCATGTTTATGAAATGATTTGATAGATATATTTTTTTCTTTTCCACATGAAAAAATATCATAAAATCTATTTCTAACTTCTTCAAGTCTACATTCATTTCTTCTCTTAGGATCATTTAGTGACAAATATTCATCAGTAGCTTTCATAACAGTTTCTAATGGATTTTTTTCTTTCTTTGCAGCTGCTATTAAATATTTGAACATTTCATTATCATCTACTACTAGTCCTCCCAAACTAATTGTTTGATAACCAGGAATTGGATTACACCATCCAATAGTATTAATAAGATCTTTGTCATCTAAAAAACCATTATAAATTGTATTACTTGTATTAAATCCTATTTCTTTTGAGTCTTTATTCCTTAAAGCAGATACTCTTTGTTCAATATAACTATCTATTTCTTCTTCTCTTAAATTTTTTATTTCTTCAAATAGGCTCATATTACCCCTCACAATAGTTCAATATATTATCATAAACATAATTATAAGTCAAAAAAAGAAAAGGAATATTATTCCTTTTCACTTCTAACTTTTGCATCGTATTTTTTTCTTTCTTCAGTATTAAGAATTTTCTTTCTTAATCTAAAGTTTAATGGAGTTACTTCCACTAATTCATCATTATTAATATATTCAAGTGCAGTTTCTAAAGAAAGTAATTTAGTTCTTTTTAGAACTACAGTATGATCTTTACCAGCACTTCTTGTATTAGTTAATTGTTTTCCTTTAACTACGTTTACTGCAAGATCTCCTTCTTTATTAGATTCTCCTACTATCATACCTTCATAAACATCTACACCTGGTTCAATGAACATAACTCCTCTATCTTCTAAACCACCTAAGGCATATGCAGTAGATTTACCATTTTCCATAGAAACTAGTACACCTAATTTTCTTTCTCCTACATCTGCAGCATTCTTTGGAAGATATTCTCTAAATGTATGATTAAGTACACCATAACCTTTAGTCATAGTCATGAAATCAGTTGTGAAACCAATTAATCCTCTTGATGGAACGATATAATGAAGTTTAACTACACCAGGTAGATTACTCATATTTTCCATAGTTCCACCTCTAACACCTAAGGCTTCAATTACTGGTCCTACAGTGTCTTCAGGAGCTTCTATTTCAACATCTTCATATGGTTCACAAATAACGCCATCTATTTCTTTTAAGATAACTTTTGGTTTAGATACTTCTAGTTCAAATCCTTCTCTTCTCATATTTTCAATTAATATAGATAAGTGAAGTTCTCCTCTACCAGAAACTAAGAAACTATCTCTACCATTTTCTTCAACTTTTAAAGCAACATCTGATTCTGCTTGTTTTCTTAATCTTTCTTCTATTTTAGAAGCAGTAACTAATTTACCTTCTTTACCTACAAAAGGTGAAGAGTTAGCAGCAAATGTCATTTGAAGTGTTGGTTCATCTATTCTAAGTTTTGGTAAAGCTTCTTCTTTACCTTCTTCACAAATAGTTTCTCCAACTTCTATATCAGGAAGTCCTGATACAGCGATTACATCTCCTGCATGTGCTTCTTCTACTTCTAATCTTTTTATACCAAAATATCCAAATAATTTTTGTACTCTAAATTTCTTAATAGAACCATCTAATCTTACACATGATACCATTTGATTTACTTTAATAGAACCATTTAAAACTGTACCAACACCTATTCTTCCTACATATTCATTATAATCAAGTAATGCTGGTTGGAATTGAAGTGGTTTATTTATATCACCTTTAGGACCTGGTATTTGACTAACTATTAAATCAAATATTGGTTCCATTGTATGTTCTTGAGTAGTAATATCATCACTAAGTGATGTAGTACCATTAATTGCAGAAGCATATACTACTGGGAAGTCTAATTGTTCATCACTAGCACCAAGTTCAATAAATAACTCTAAAACTTCATCAATAACTTCTCTAACTCTTGCAGTTGGTTTATCTACTTTATTAACTACTACTATAGGTTTTAAATCAGCATTTAGTGCTTTCTTTAAAACGAATTTAGTTTGTGGCATAACACCTTCATAAGCATCCACTAATAAAAGTACACCATCAACCATGTGCATTATTCTTTCTACTTCTCCACCGAAATCAGCATGTCCTGGAGTATCTAGAATATTAATCTTATAATCCTTATAGATAATTGAAGTAGGTTTAGCTAGAATAGTAATACCTCTTTCTCTTTCAATATCATTAGAGTCCATTACTCTTTCTGCTACTTGTTCATTATCTCTAAATGTATTAGATTGTTTTAATAATTGATCTACTAAAGTTGTTTTACCATGGTCTACGTGCGCAATTATTGCTATGTTTCTTATATTCATAAAATCATCCCTTTTTTTGTCGCTTTTTAAGTTTACCACAAAATCGTTATAAATACAACTTTTTTTAATATTTTTTATATGTACAAATTATTGATATATGTTATAATATATTTAAAGGAGCACTTATTATTTGAGTGTCATCCTATGTTTTTGGAAAATGATACTCAAAAGAGTATCATTTTTTTATTTCTACTATTATGAATAATAGGAGAATTAATATAATAGTAAGATTTAAAAGTAAGATACATTTGTATTCTCT
>OCTW011521797.1_pt1 | contig 10435 bp, 11 predicted proteins | sample 1539671 | NCBI WGS metagenome assembly OCTW01 (sample SAMN02144230, study PRJEB22623) | gut metagenome | biome: sheep rumen | host: Ovis aries | place: New Zealand
ACGTGGCAGTATGTTTTCTATCACACATAGCGAGGGAGCGCAGCAGAATGTATGCTAAAAAAGGCGTAGAAGAATGTAGCGTTACGCACAAGCCTTGGTGCGTAGCAGAAGCGACCGCCAACAAGAGCGGCGCAGAAGCCCCAACCCTCAACAAAATCATTCCGCGTGTGAATATCCTCTCACACAAAGCCCTCTGACCCCCACCGTATCGCGAGGGAACCCCGGCACATTTCGCTGTTGTGAACGAGCTTGCGAGTGATCTCGCGGATTAAAAAAACCGTATCGCGAGGGAGCTCCGGCACATCACACAGTTGTGAGGCGGCTTCGCCGCCGCTCACGCGGATCAAAATAAAATTTTCTCCGAAATCGTTTTCCGCGCTTGCATAATTCTCCGTAAAATGTTATATTAAATTAAGACCGCTTTTCGCGGCGCTTAACTCTTTTTTGAACGGAGGATACCCTATGTCAGTAAGCTATAACGAAAGCGCAAGGCTCTTCAAGCTCCGCGCGAATAATACGGATTATGTCATCAAGATAGCCCCCGGCGGAGACTACCTTGCCCATGTATATTTCGGCAGCGCCGTTCCCGACGAGGACCTCACCTACCTGCTCAGGCTCGACGAGAACCCTTTCACCCCCGAGACCAACGACCGCGACCGCGCCGTCTACCTCGACACCCTGCCCTTTGAGTACCCCTGCTTCGGTATCGGCGACTACAGAGAGCCTGCCTTCAAGATCTCGGCGCCCGACGGCACCTCGACCTGCGACCTGCGCTATAAGAGCCACAGGATTTTTGACGGCAAGCCGCAGCTCGAAGGCCTGCCCGCTACCTTTGCGACCGCCGAGAGCCCCTGCTCCACCCTCGAGATCGTAATGGAGGACAAGGCCGCCGCCCTCGAAGCTACCCTCGTCTATACCGCCTTTGATAAGCTCGACGTCATCACTCGCTCTGTGAGAGTGAAAAATATCGGCGATAAGCCCTGCACCCTGACGCGCGTCTATTCCGCCTGCGTTGACTTCGATACTCATGAGTTCGATATGCTCACCCTTAACGGCTCGTGGGCAAGAGAACGCGCCCTCGAACGCTGCCGCCTGCATCACGGCAAACAGTCGATCGACTCGATGCGCGGCGAGAGCTCTCACCAGAACAACCCCTTCGTCGCTCTCTGCGAGCACAAGGCCGACGAGGACAGCGGCGAGGCCTTCGGCTTCAACTTCGTCTATTCCGGCAACTTCATCGCTCAGGCCGAGGTGACACAGCATAAAAAGACCCGCTTCGTTATGGGCATCAACGATATGGACTTCTCGTGGCTGCTCGAGCCAGGCGAGACCTTCACTGCTCCCGAGGTCGTCATGGTGCATTCCGTATCCGGCCTCGGCGAAATGAGCCGTACCTTCCACGACCTCTACCGCACCAACCTTATCCGCGGAGAGTACAAGGACAAGCGCCGCCCGATACTTATCAATAACTGGGAAGCTACCTACTTCAACTTCAATACCGAAAAGCTGATCGACATCGCAAGAGAGGCGTCTTCGCTGGGTATCGAGATGCTCGTTATGGACGACGGCTGGTTCGGCCACCGTGACAGCGACAACTCCTCCCTTGGCGACTGGTTCGTCTATGAAAAGAAGATAAATGGCGGCCTGAAGCACCTTGTCGAGGAGGTCAACAAGCTTGGCATGAAGTTCGGCATCTGGTTCGAGCCCGAGATGATAAGCCCCGACTCCGAGCTCTACCGCAGCCACCCCGACTGGGCGATACAGGTGAAGGGGAGACCCCTGACCCTCTGCCGCGAGCAGTACGTCCTTGACTACTCCCGCCCCGAGGTGAGAGATCACGTCTACTCCATGATGAGGGACATTCTCGACAACGCCAATATCGAGTATATCAAGTGGGACATGAACCGCCAGCTTACCGAGGTCGGCTCGGCCGCCCTTCCTCCCGAAAGACAGAAGGAGCTCTGGCACCGCTATGTGCTTGGCGTCTATGATCTTATGAACAGGCTCACCACCGACTATCCCCATATCCTGCTCGAGAACTGCTCGGGCGGCGGCGCAAGGTTCGACGCGGGTATGCTCTACTATTCGCCCCAGATCTGGTGCTCCGATGACACCGACGCGATCGAGCGCCTGAAAATACAGTTCGGCACCTCGATGTGCTATCCCTGCTCGGCAATGGGCGCCCACGTTTCCGACTGCCCGAACCACACCGTCGGCAGGAGCACTCCCTTCACCACGCGCGGACACGTCGCCATGGTCGGCACCTTCGGCTACGAGCTGGACGTCACAAGGATACCGCAGCAGGACCGCGACGCTATCCCCGCACAGATCGCTGAGTTCAATAAATACAACACCCTTGTCCGCAAGGGCGACCATTACCGCATAGGCAATATGTTCGAGGACAACACCTGGGACGCCTGGATGTTCGTGGCAAAGGACAAGAGCGAAGCCCTCTTCGAGTTCGTTCAGGTGCTCGGAAGGCCGAACGAGCGCAGCCGCCGCATTAAATTAAAGGGTCTCGATTCTGTGGCTTACTACTATCTTGAGGACAAGCCCGAAGAGAAGCTCTCGGGCGCAGCCCTGATGAACTGCGGAATAAACATCGGCGGCATCTGGGGCGACTACCAGTCCCGCATCTTCCACTTCATAAAGGCCTGAGCCGTGAGAAGGATATACCCCGAGGGCTACTGCACAGGCCACGCAGGCACAGCCGTCGGCATGATCTTCGGCCTCTGGTGCTGTGTGCTGGCAGCCGTGATGCTCGCGGCAGGCGGCGGCTTTATCCAGGCTTCGCCATTCATCGTGACGGCGACGGTGCTGCTGATAGGGGGGCCGCTCTCGGATCATACAAGGAACAGGGCGGCGCGAGCACGCATCATTGTGATGGAGGAGCTTATGAAGTGCCCCTCGGTAACGGGCAGGATAGTCCGCACCGAGCGTTTCACGCGCTTCCTCGGGAAGGAGCGTCCGCTCGGTGAATATACAAGAGCCCGTCACGAGCTGGATCGCTTCACCGTTGCCTATACCGACCCCGAAACAGGAGAGGAAAGAGAAGCGGTCTCGGAGGAATATTTAAGGCTCAGCCTGATCGAAAAGGTCGAAGGCCGCCTCCGCGTCGGGGAATGCTATGACACGGAGAACGCAGAGGTCTTCATCTCCCCCGACGGCAGAACGTGGGTGGAGCTGCTGTACAAGAACATAGATCAATAACAGGACGTGATAAACATGAGAGAGATAAACGTAAGCGAGATCGAGGAGGCCGTCCGCGGCCTCTGCATAAAGGCAAACCTTTTGCTGCCCTCGGATATGGAGGAGTGCATCGGCTGCGGCGCCGCCGCCGAGGAGTCACCCGTCGGTCAGGCCGTCTTCGGAACGATAATCGAGAATATCCGCGTGGCAAAGGAGGAGAAGATCCCTATCTGTCAGGACTGCGGAATGGCTGTGGTCTTTATCGACATCGGCCAGGACGTGCATTTTGTGGGCGGCTCCCTGAGAGAAGCGATAAACAAGGGCGTCTCCCGCGGCTACACGGAGGGCAGGCTGCGCTGCTCTGTGGTCGGTGATCCACTCGAGCGCGTCAACACAGGCGACAACACTCCGGCTGTCGTCCACACAAGGATAGTCGAGGGTGAGGGCGTACACATCATGGTCTCCCCCAAGGGCTTCGGCTCCGAGAATATGTCTCAGCTTAAAATGATGACCCCCTCCGTGACGGTGGACGAGATCGTTGACTGGGTGGTGTCCGTTGTAGCGAAGGCAGGCTCCAATCCCTGTCCGCCCATCGTGATCGGCGTCGGCATCGGCGGCGATTTTGAGAAGTGCGCCTACCTTGCAAAGAAGGCTCTCTGCCGTCCCGTGAGCATTCGCAATCCCAAGCCACTCTACAGCGAGCTTGAAGCAAGGCTGCTCGAGAAGATCAACCTCCTCGGCATCGGCCCGCAGGGCTTCGGCGGCACGCAGACCTGTCTTGCGGTGAATATCGAACAGGCACCCACCCATATCGCCGGGCTGCCTGTTTCCGTAAACGTTGGCTGCCACGTCACAAGACACGCCGAGTGCGACATCTGACAGAAAGAAAGGATACTGACAATGAGTTCAAAAGGAATACTGTTCGACCTTGACGGCACCCTCTGGGATTCCTCGGCGGAGGTGGCCGAGGCGTGGAGCCGCTGCATCGCCGAGCAGACCGACCGCCCCGAGCGCGTCACCCAAAGCGACCTTCGCGGCCTTATGGGCAAGACCCTTGAGGTCATAGCCGCCGAGATGTTCCCGACGCTGCCGCAGGCCGAGCAGATACGCCTAATCAGGCTCTGCGAGGACAGAGAGATGGAGTATTTGCAGACCCACAAGCCCGCGTTCTTCAAGGGCGAGGAGGAGCTGCTGCGGCTGCTTGAAAAGGACTACCGCCTTGCTATCGTCAGCAACTGTCAGGAGGGCTATATCGAGATCTACCTCGGCCACTGCGGATATCCGGAGCTGTTCTGCGATTTTGAGAGCGCAGGCGCCACAGGCCTCTCCAAGGGCGGGAATATACAGCTTGTGATGCAGCGCAACGGCATCGACGACTGCATCTATGTCGGCGACACACGCGGCGACGAGCTTGCCGCAAGAGAAGCAGGCATAAAGTTTATCCACGCCGCTTACGGCTTCGGCAAGGCCGAGGCTCCCGACGGCGTGATAAACGACATCTCCGAGCTTGCCGCCGAGGCTCGCAGGCTCTTCGGCGACACACCGTAACGCTCCAGCATTGCCTCAAATGATGAGCTATCAATTCACAATTCACAAATAAACCCCTCCGTCACGCTGAAGCGTGACGGAGGGGTCACTTTATTTTTCTTCGATCTCGCCAAGCCGTTTCAGGAACCTTCCAAGCTTGCTTTTCTGAGGCTTGTCGGCGGTGATGCCTGCTGCGGCAAGCCTGTCCAGCAGCTGCTTCGGGTACTCGCCCGTGTATTCCAGCTCTATCTCGTAGTCGGTCACGCCGAGGTAGGTGTTCTTGTCAAGACAGATCTCTGTGTCGTCTGTTTTGCAGATGCTGCGCCGGGTCTCAAGACTGCCCCTGCGGACAGCGCTGTCGGCAACTCCGCAGACCTCTTCAAGAGTTTCGGCGCCGATGCGTTCCGGAACAAAGTGCAGCTTTTTCTCAAGCTCCTCGCGCACGGCAAGCGAGCCCTCTGTCGAGACAGGCACCTTGACCTGAAGCAGCACCTCTCCGCCGACCTCGCGGACGCGGACGCTTATCCCCCGTTCGGAGCATTTCCTGCTGTAATAGTAATTGTTCACCTGACGCAGAGGCGCACCGAAGTCAAAGAGCTCCTTGCAGCGCTCGTACTCCTCCTCGGTGAGCATTATCTTTACTTCCTTCTCCAGCATCTGTGACAGCTCCTTCTGTTATTCAGCGTCGGGATTGGTGGATACAGTGATATTGGGCTTGCCTTCTCCGTTGGCGGCTTGAGCCTGAGCTCTGATCTCTGCTAGCCTTGCCTTGATGCCCTGAAGCATCTCGTTTGTGAAGGGCAGGTTCTCGGAGTAGGGGTTGATGATGAAGCCGTTTACGGTCATGCCCTGATCGCCTGTGCGCTCGCAAAGTGCAGCGAGGTCAGCAAAGCGCAGCACCGCCACCTGGAACTCCCTGTCGCTCTTGAAGTGCAGGCAGTCCTCGCGGTCGGTGAAGGCAGGGAAGAATGTGCCCCTCTCTTTGTTGGTGATGAGCAGGAAGGTGGCCTGAGGGGTGTCCTCAAACTTTACCTTGTTGTCTGCGCCCGCAACGAGCCCCGTGTTCTTCTTGATGATCGCGGGCAGGAAGAAGGTCGATCTCAGCGCCTGATTTATGACCTTGTTCTGTGTCTCGGGCTTGAAATCCGCCCTCATGTCCCTGATGGCTCTTACAAGCGCCGAGTTGTCGATCTGGTCTACATTCATCTTTTCGTTTGCCATAATAAAACTCTCCTTAAATAATATTTGTGCTGTCTTTATTATCCGCAAAAGCGGGTGTGTCCTAATTATCTTCTTCCTCAAGATCACGCTCGATTATAAAGGTCGGGCGGTGCTTGGTCTCAAGGTATATTTTACCGATATACTCGCCGATGACACCGATCGCCAGCAGCTGCAAGCCGCCCAGCGCCCACACCGAGACCACCGTGGTCGTCCAGCCGTGGACGGTCTTGCCCATGAAGTGTATGACAAGGAAGTATATCAGCATCAGAAGCGAGATCATAAATACGGTAAAGCCCAGCGCCGTGATAAATCTGATCGGCTTTATCGAGAGGGAGGTTATCCCCTCGACGGCAAAGGAGATCATCTTTTTCAGGGGGTACTTGCTCTCTCCTGCCTGCCGCTCGCTGCGGACATACTCGACGGTGTCGCTCTTGAAGCCCACCATCGGAACGAGCCCGCGGAGGAAGAGGTTTACCTCGGTGAACTCCGCAAGAGCCTCGACGGCGCGGCGGCTCATCAGCCTGTAGTCGGCGTGATTGTAGGTTATCTCCACGCCCATCTTCGCCAGCAGCTTGTAGTAGCCCTGAGCGGTGCCGCGTTTGAAGGCCGTGTCCTTCTCTCTCGACGAGCGCACACCGTACACGATGTCACAGCCCTCTTCCCGCTTGTCCAGAAAGCCGTCAACAGCGTTGATGTCGTCCTGAAGGTCTGCGTCCATAGACACTATTATATCTGCGTGCTTCACGGCGGTCATCATGCCCGCGAGCAGCGCGTTCTGGTGTCCTCTGTTGCGCGAGAGCTTGACTCCCGTAAAGACCGCAGGTGCGGCCTCGTTCAGCTTTTCGATCAGCTCCCAGGTCTTGTCCTTCGAGCCGTCGTCAACAAACATTATCTTGCTTTCGGGGGTGATGCGTCCGCCCTCGACCAGCTCGTCGCGCTTCTTGATGAGCGCCTTTGCCGTGATGGGCAGCATCTCCTCCTCGTTGTAACACGGTATCACAAAATACAGCGTTTCCATCGTTCCTGTTTCCCTTCGTTTTTATATCTTATCTATCCCGAAAAGCCGCAGGATGTTTTCTCTTGCGGCATCTATCAGCTCCTGCGGGTCGATGCCCTTGATCTCGGCACCGCACCTTGCGGTGTACTCGATCAGGTCGCTGCGGCATCGCCTTCCCCGAAACGGCTCGGGCGCCATGTACGGGCAGTCGGTCTCGAGGAGTATCCGCTCGAGCGGTACCTCGGCGAAGGAGCGCTTCACCTTTTTTGCGTTCTTGAAGGTCAGCAGCCCCGTAAAGCCAACGTACAGCCCCATTTCCACGATCTCCCTTGCCACCTCGGGTGCTCCCGAATAGCAGTGAACAACGCCTCGCGGCCTTGTCTCGTGCAGCAGGTCAAGGAAATCCTGCGTCGCGTCGCGGCAGTGAAAGATCAGCGGCAGGTCGTGAGCCTTTGCGAAGAGTATCTGATCGCGCAGCAGCCTCAGCTGGAGCTCGCGGTCATAGCCCTCGTAGTGGTAGTCGAGTCCAACCTCGCCGACGGCAACTATCTTTTCTGACCTCGGCAGCAGCTCTTCAAGAACAGCGATCGGGTCGGCGGGCAGCCTGTCGCAGGCCTCGGGATGAAAGCCTATAGAAGTATAGTAGTTTTTATACTTTGCTGCCTGTCCTATGCCGTAAAGCGCGGACTTTTCGTCTGTACAGGCGTGAAGCAGAGCGCACACAGGCGACTTCTCCGAGAACAGCTCGCCCAGCACCTCTTCGCGGTCGGGGTCAAAGGCCTCGTCGTCGTAGTGACAATGAGAATCAAAGATACCTCTTAGCACGTTCGATCTGACACCTCCCGAATACAGCTTTACACTTCATTATAGCACAGAAAGTTTGAATTGTAAAGCTTTTTTTAACTTTTTGCATTGCTCCTCCCCACTTGACTAAGTCGAGGTTTTATTATATAATATGTTTATCACTACAACAGAAAGGTTGGTAATATATATGAGAGCAGTTGTTACCGTTATCGGCAAGGACGCCGTTGGCATACTCGCAAAGGTAAGCACCAAGTGTGCAGAACATAACGCAAACGTCATTGAGGTGACACAGTCGGTATTGCAGGATATGTTCGCTATGATAATGCTGGTTGATATATCCAAGCTGGACGGCGACTTCGCCTCCCTCGCGGACGAGCTGACAGCCCTCGGCGACAGCCTCGGCCTCAAGATACACACCATGCACGAGGATATCTTCAACTGTATGCACCACATTTAAGGCGGCAGCCGCAACGGAGGAAAGTAAATAATGCTTAATACATACGACGTACTGGAAACTATTCGCATGATACAGGAGGAGTGCCTCGACATACGCACGATCACTATGGGCATCTCCCTGCTTGACTGCATCGATCACGACATCGACAAGGCCTGCAAAAAGGTCTATGACAAGATAACCGGCCGTGCCGCCCGTCTTGTCGAGGTCGGCGAACAGATAGAAAAGGAATTCGGGATCCCGATAATCAATAAGAGGATCTCCGTCACACCTATAGCCATAATCTCGGCGGCCTGCAAGTGCTCGCCGGTCCCGTTCGCAAAGGCAATGGACGAGGCCGCAAAGGCAGTCGGCGTCAACCTGATCGGCGGCTACTCCGCTCTCGTGCAGAAGGGCTTCTCGGCCGGAGACATGGAGCTGATAAACTCTATCCCCGAGGCGCTGGCCTCTACCGAGAGAGTCTGCTCGTCCGTGAACGTCGGCTCGACAAAGGCAGGCATCAACCTTGACGCCTGCAAGGTAATGGGCAGGATAGTCCGCGAGTGCGCAGAGCAGACAGTTGACAGCGCCTGCTTCGGCGCCGCAAAGCTCGTGGTGTTCTGCAATTCCGTCGAGGACAACCCCTTTATGGCCGGCGCCTATCACGGCGTAGGTATGCCCGACTGCATGATAAACGTTGGCGTCTCGGGCCCCGGAGTTGTAAGGGCAGCACTGAAAAAATATCCCGACGCCAGCATTTCGCAGATCGCGGACGTAATAAAGAAGATCGCCTATAAGATCACAAGGGTCGGCCAGCTTGTCGGCGTTACCGCCTCCGAAAGGCTGGGCGTTCCCTTCGGTATCGTTGACCTGTCCCTGGCGCCTACTCCCGCAGTCGGCGACTCCGTAGCGCATATCCTCGAGGAGATCGGCCTTGAACGCTGCGGCACCCACGGCACCACCGCCGCACTTGCCCTGCTCAACGATGCAGTCAAGAAGGGCGGAGTTATGGCCTGCTCGCGCATAGGCGGACTTTCGGGCGCGTTTATCCCTGTCTCCGAGGACGCAGGAATGATCGACGCCGCCAAGGCAGGCACGCTCTCTATCGAGAAGCTTGAGGCCATGACCGCCGTCTGCTCGGTGGGGCTTGATATGATAGTTGTCCCCGGCGACACCGAGGCCGACACGATCGCCGCTATCATTGCTGACGAGGCGGCTATCGGAATGGTGAACAGCAAGACCACGGCTGTCCGCGTGATACCTGCCATAGGCAAGCAGGTCGGCGAGGAGCTCGACTGGGGCGGCCTCTTCGGCTGCGGCCCCGTGATGCCCCTCCACAAGGAGAGCCCTGCAAAGTTCATCAACCGCGGCGGCCAGATCCCTGCCCCGATGCAGTCGCTGAAGAACTGAGAGCGGCAAAAAGCGATATTAAAACGGTACCTCACCCAAGGCAGGAGAGGCACCGTTTTTTGTTATGGTTTATTTCAGCCAGAATTCGGCTTTCTGATAGGCGAGCTGTTTCAGAGCGAACCGTATATCGGCAAATATAGGTAATAATCATAAGAGCTTGATTTCAACGCAGAATCAGGCTCTTTCTGTTTAGTCGATTGACTTTATAGGGTAAACTCTGGTATAATTATTGGCAGCATACCCCACAAAAAAGTGATAAAGTCCCTATCCAATTTAAGTTATAATTAGGGCTTGTATGTTAGAGTATAATAGGTGAAGTGTAGCAGACTGATGTTTTGGAGGTCATTATGGAGCGATTACTGCTGTTAGATGCGAAAGACTACGATAAAGATATGGACGAATTTGTAAGAATCGCTGTACGGGGTATCGTTTTTATTGGAGACAAGCTGTTGCTGCTCGATGACAACAAGGGCGAGGTCAGGCTGCCCGGCGGAGGTCAGGACGAGGGCGAATCCGATGCAGACACCCTTATCCGTGAAATCAGAGAAGAAACAGGCTACTCCGTTATCCCCGACACGATTCGTCCTTTTGGATATATCGAGGAAAAGCGAAGGGACTTCAAGAGCTATCACGAGAGCAGGATATTCCACCAGATCAGCAGGCTGTATTTCTGCGAGGTGTCCATTGAGCGTGGAGAAACGCAGCTCAGCGAACAGGAAAAACGATATGGTATGCGTACTGCACTGTACACCATTGATGAAGCAATAGCCAAGAATCGGGCGATGCTTGACAATGTAGGCGAGCTTGCGTGGAATCAGAGGGAATACAGGACACTGCTGCTGATAAAAGAGCAT
>OCTW011420472.1_pt1 | contig 10429 bp, 10 predicted proteins | sample 1539671 | NCBI WGS metagenome assembly OCTW01 (sample SAMN02144230, study PRJEB22623) | gut metagenome | biome: sheep rumen | host: Ovis aries | place: New Zealand
TTCTTTATTTTGGAGTTTAGAAATGTACTGTAAAAAGGGTAATTCTACTTCAATGGAATGTTCATGATAATGAGCAAATTCATCAATAGTCATTTCATTACTTGTATTAACCAGTTCTTTTTTAAATTCAACATCTACTTCCATAGTTCCCATGGGCATTTCCCATGTATCATCACTGGTCATTGCTAATTTATCACCATAACCTGTATGATTTGGACCTAAAATAATAATTGTTTCTGGAATACCATCCTTAGCTATCTCATTAAATGTATATGATGCAGTACTTCCAGAATACACATAACCTGCATGAGGTGCTACAGCTGCAGTTATACTTCGTTTATCAGTACTTTCTGTAGGTAATTCATGAAAATTATTCTTAAAGAACTTTTCAATATTTTCATTCAATAGTTTTACATCTGAATCATAAAATGATCCGGATACACAAGCTTTTCTGGACATGGTTATCACTTCTATATTTATTTCTTTATTTTTTGTTATGATACTTTTTGTAGTAATATATATTATAGACTTTTGAGATATATTATATTAACAGATTCTCTTAGGATAAGATAATTATTTTTATATTATCTTTTTTAGAGTATAAAGGTTTTATACTTGAGAATCATATTAAGGGGTATTTATCTGAATATTTTTTTGGATAAATAATGTATTTGTATTGTTAGATTTAATATTAAAGGTATTGATTTCCTGTAAATATTAATTTTATTTAATAAATTATTATTTCAGTACGGGTCTTAAATTCTTTACTTTATTGTATTTTAAATTTTTTTTTATTGAAAAATATTATTTAAATCTAATTTTATTATACTAATCCTAAAAACTATAGGAGAATAATTTTTAATGAAAATTAAATCATTTGCACCAGGAAAAGTAATACTATTTGGTGAACATTCAGTTGTACATAATAGACCTGCTATTGCAATGGCTATAGATAAAGGTGTTGATGTTGAATTAAATAGTAGAGATGATGATATCATAAATATCAATATTCCTGTTATTAATTATTCAGAAAAATTATTTTTACTAAATAATGTGATTGATTATAATCACATTCATAACAATATGATTACAGACTATGTTTTTGAAGTAATTAGCTTATTCAAATTTGATAAAGGATTTGACTTAGAAGTTAACATTAATATGCCCTTAGGTGTAGGTTTAGGCTCTTCTGCAGCTGTGACAGTTTCTTGTATGAAAGCTATTTCTTTATATGCAAATGAAGATTATGATTTAGAGACTATAGCTCAAAAATCAAGAAATATTGAAATAACTATTCAGGGAGCAGCCAGTCCAATTGATACTTCTATGAGTACTTATGGTGGTATTATTTACATAAATAGGCAATCAAAATTGAGTCGCATAGACTTTGATATGCAATTACCAATAATAATATCTGATTGTAACATTGAAGCTAATACAGGAAAACTGGTGGAATCTGTTAGACTTAAATATGTAGAATATCCTGAAATTATGACAAACATATTTGATGCTATGGGATTAATTGCTGATAATGCAAAAGTTGCTTTAGAAGAAGGTAATTCACAATCATTAGCAAATTTAATGAATTTAAATCAGGGATTACTTGATTCTATAGGAGTTAATACTTTTGAATTATCTGACATGGTGTTCACAGCCAGAAAATTTGGTGCTTTAGGTTCAAAACTCACAGGTAGTGGTGGTGGAGGATGTATAATAGCATATGCTCCAAATAATACTGAAGAAATTTTACAACAATTAAATCTCAAATATAAAGCATTTAAATGTGAAGAATCTAAAAAAGGAGTTCAAGCTCAAATAATCGAATAGATTATGGGATTTAAAGGGTTTATTATGATTATATTAAAAATAGGTGGTAGTGCTTTAACAATTAAAGATGCTGATAAACCTACTATAGATGAAATTAACTTAGAAAGAATAGTAAAAGAAATATCTGTATATAACCAGGACATGATAATAGTTCATGGAGCAGGGTCATTTGGTCACATTTATGCTACAGATTACAGTATAGGTAGTAAAATAGAAACTGAAGAAGAAAATACTACTAAAATTGAAGGTTTTTGCAAAACACAGTCCTCAGTACAATTATTAAATAATATATTTTGTACTAAATTACAGGAACTTGGTGTTCCTGCAATAGGTCTTCAGGCATCTTCTTTTATTACAACATTTGATAAAAGAATAAATAATTGTAATGTGGATATTATTAAGGAATATTTAGAAAAAGGATTTGTACCTGTATTATATGGGGATCCTGTTTTAGACCATAATGATGAAATTAAATATGCAATATTATCAGGAGATCAAATAATAACCTATCTGGCAGAAAAGTTTAATCCTAATAAAGTGATTTTATCTTCAGATGTGGATGGAATATATACAGATAATCCTAAAACAAATCCTGATGCTAAGTTAATAGATATAGTTACAAAAGACACAAAGTTATCTTTAACTGATAATAATCACGCTGATATAACTGGTGGAATGGCTGGTAAAATTAATGAATTATTAAATTTAGCTGAATATGGAATTGAATCACAAATTATAAATGCTGAAAAACCAGGAAACATTGAACTAGCTGTATCAGGTCAAAAAGTTAGAGGTACAATAATCAAATAATGACTTTAATCATTTTATTAAAAAATTCAAGGGAGGTAAAAATGATCATGATATCTGACAGAAAATTAGAACATTTAGAAATATGTAAGAATTATGATGTTGAACATCATAAGACTACCGGATTTGAAGATATTGAATTAGTACATGAATCTTTACCTGAAGTAGATTTTGATAAGATTGACACGTCCATTAACCTATTTGGTAAAAAATTAGATTCACCACTAATAATTTCAGCAATAACTGGTGGACATCCAGCAAGTAAAGAAATCAATAGTAATTTAGCATTAGCTTCAGAAAATACTAATGTTGGAATGGGTGTTGGAAGTCAAAGGGCTGGTATTTCTAATCCTGAATTGGTTGATACGTATACTATTGTGCGAGATAAAGCACCAAATTCTTTTATTATGGGTAACATAGGTGCTCCTCAAGTAGAATATGCACAAGATGCAATCAATATGTTAAATACTGATGCATTGGCAATTCATTTAAATCCATTACAGGAAATTATTCAACCTGAAGGAGATATAAATGCTGAAGGTTTTATTGATTCAATTAAAGAAATCTGTTCTATGACTGAAATACCTATTATAGCAAAAGAAACTGGTGCAGGTATAAGCAGAAAAGATGCTCAAATTCTTGAAAAAATTGGTGTAGATGCCATAGATATTCAGGGGGTTGGTGGAACAAGCTGGGCTGCTGTTGAAACGTACAGGGCAGATAATCCTCATTTAGGAAATTTATTCTGGGATTGGGGTATTCCAACTGCAGTAAGTACTGTAGGTGTTCTTGAATCAACAAATATTCCTGTAATTTCTTCAGGTGGTATTAGGAATGGATTGGATGCTGCTAAAGCAATTAGTTTAGGAGCTACTTGTGTAGGTATGGCATTACCATTTTTAAAACATGCATATTTAGGACATGATTATATAGAACAAAAAATTAACTTATTCAATAGGGAATTGAAAACAGCAATGTTTCTCGTAGGAGCCTCATCAATTAAAGAACTACAACAAAGAAGATTGATTATAACAGGAAAAACAAGGGAAATATTAAATGAAATGGAAATAGATACAAAGAAATTTGCAAGGAGGATATAATTTGACTATAGAAGTTATAGCCGTTGGAGGATATGAAGAAATTGGAAAAAATATGACTGCAGTCAAAGTAAATGATGATGTAGTCATATTTGATATGGGTATACATTTAGATAGATTACATATTTATGAAGATACGGATATATCGCGGATGCATAGTTTAGATTTAATAGAACGTGGAGTAATACCTGATGACACATTAATGAGGGAAGTTGATGGAAAAGTTAGAGCAGTAGTATGTACTCATGGACACTTGGACCACATTGGAGCTATAGCTAAATTAGCTCATCGTTATGAAGCTCCAATTATTGCTTCACCGTATACTATGGCATTAATTGAAAAAACAATTAAAAGTGAACGTAAATTCAAAGTAAATAATCCATTAAAAAGTCTTAATCCTGGAGAAAAAATACAAATTTCACCAAATTTAACATTAGAATTTGTAAGGACAACTCACAGTATACCACAAACAATCACAGCTGCATTACATACTCCTGAAGGAGTAGTAATTTATGCAAATGACTTTAAATTTGATAATCATCAAATGGTCTCCCCACCACCGGACTATCGAAGATTTAGGGAATTAGGTAGAAAAGGTGTTAAAGTAGCTATAATGGATACTACCAATATTAAAGAAAAAAGACAGGGAAAAACATATTCTGAAAAAATCGCAAGAGATTTACTTAAAGATGTTTTAAAAGGACCATTAGAAGATACAAAACATGGATTAATATTAACAACCTTTTCCAGTCACATAGAAAGAATACAGGCTATTGTTAAAATAGCTGAAAGAAGTAAAAGAAAAATAATGATTCTTGGTAGATCCATGGAAAGATATTGTTCTATAGCTGAATCAATGGGAATATTAAATTTACCACGTAATGTCAGTTTATATGGAAACTCCAAATCTATTAATAAAGCTTTAGCTAGAGCTAATGAAAACAGGTCTAAATATATGTTAGTAGTAACAGGTCATCAGGGAGAACCTGATGCATTACTTCCAAGAATAGCTAATAATAAAACTAACTATGAAATAAAAAGAGATGATAATATAATATTCTCTGCTTCAACAATTCCTAATCCGATTAACTTAGCTAATAGGAATTTACTTGACAGACGATTAAAAGAACGTGGTGCAAGAATTTATAGTGATATTCACGTATCAGGACACGCAGGACCTGAAGATTTAAGGGATTTCATAAGAATGTTACAACCACAACATTTGATACCTGCGCATGGTGATTTAAGTCACTTAGCTGCATATGTTGAATTAGCAGAAGAAGAAGGATATAAATTAGGTAATGATGTACATATATTAAGAAATGGACAAGCTCAAGTATTTAATAGGTGATTTTATGGTAGACGTAATAGAAATATTAAAAAGATACTCAGAAGATGTAAATAAAGAAATTGATGAAGCATTGAAAACACTTGAACCAGAAACTTTAAGAGATTCTTCAACTCATTTAGTTAAAGCTGGTGGAAAAAAATTAAGACCTGCTCTTGAAGTATTATCTTGTCAAGCAGTTGGTGGAGAAACAGAAAAAGCATTAAAAGCAGCTGCTTCATTGGAATTAATTCATACATTCAGTTTAATACATGATGATATCATGGATAATGATGATACACGTCGTGGAATGCCTGCTGTACATAAAGTATGGGGAGAACCAATGGCAATTCTTGCAGGAGATACATTATTTGCAAAAGCATATGAAACTATTATTAAAACAGCTGATGATAATATTTCATATGAACGAGTAATTGATGCTTTACGTGTAGAAGTTGATGCATGTATAAAAATCTGTGAAGGTCAGGCATTAGATATGGCATTTGAGGATACATTTGAAGTATCTGAGGAAGAATATATGAACATGATTTACAAAAAAACAGGTGCATTAATTGCAGCAGCAACTTCAGCAGGAGCTATTATTGGTGGAGCAAGCACTCTTCAAATAGATGCATTAACAAATTATGGTAAAAGTTTAGGTATAGCTTTCCAAATTCAAGATGATTACATAGATTTAACTGGTGATGAATCAATAGGAAAACCAGTTGGCAGTGACTTAGTAGAAGGTAAAAAAACAGTCATGGTAATTTATGCATTAGAAAAAGCTAATCAGGAAGATCATGATAGATTAATAGAATTACTAAATGCACATGATGAAAGCATAATTCCTGAAGCAATGGATATCTTAAATAAATATGGTGCTATAAATTATGCTAGAGCTCTTGCATATGATAATGTAATACATGCAAAAGAATCCTTAGCTATCTTACCTGATTCTGAAGCAAAAGATGCTTTAATGAAATTAGCAGATTTTGTATTTAACAGAAAAAGTTAGATATAACTCTTTTTAACCCCCTTACTTTTAATTATAGTATTTACATTATATGGAGGTAATATTAATGTTAGATGATAAAATGTTAGAAATGTTAAATAATCAAGTAAATGCTGAAATGGCATCAGGATATCTTTATTTATCAATGGCCACATACTTTGAAGAACAAGATTTACCTGGTTTTGCTAATTCTTTAAGAGTTCACGCTGAAGAAGAACTAGAACATGCAATGAGATTTTATGATTATATAATTCGTAAAGGTGGAAGAGTAACATTATTAGCAATTGAAGAACCTAAAAATGAATGGAATTCTACTTTAGAAGTATATGAAGAAATTTTAGCACATGAAGAATTAGTAACATCATTAATTAATGATATAGCTGATTTAGCAATTGAACTAAAAGATCATGCTACAAATCAATTTATCCAATGGTTCATAGAAGAACAAGTGGAAGAAGAAGAATTAGCTCATGAAGATTTAAGAAAAGTTAAATTAGCTCAACAATCCACACAAGTATTATACATGCTTGACAAAGAATATGGAGAAATGACATTCAGCAGTGAAAACGATGAATAATCATTTCTAAATTATTTTTTCTATTTTTTTCTTATATTAGATTTTATTTGTGAATATCTCTTCTTTTTAACTGATAATCTTTACAAGTTAATATTATTATTTTGTATATGATTAAATACTCAATATGATATATTTAATATGTAGAGGCAAAAACATGAAATTAACAGAAGAAGCACAAAAAAATCGTAATGACTTTTTATATGATTATGAATCTACACTTGAAGAAACAGATCCAGAATTTGCTGAAATAATTAATAATTTTATTTTTGATGATGTTCAAAAAAATATTACAATATCTAAAAGAACTCAGATGCTGGTAACATTGGCTTCACTTATAGCAAACCAATCAACAAAATTATATGAAGTAGCATTAGAAGAAGCTTTAAATGTAAATGTAAAACCTTTTGAAATAAAAGAAGTGCTTTATCAGGTAACAGCTTATGTTGGATTATCTAAATCATATGACTTTTTAGATATAACTAATGATTTATTTGATGAAAAAGGCATAGATGTTCCAGTTGCAGGTCAGTCAACTACAAATAATTCTAATCGTATGGAAAAAGGATATGAAATACAAACATCATATTTTGGTAAAGAAATGATTGATCAAATGAATGAATCAGCGCCTGAAGATCAAAAACATTTCAATGATTTCTTATCAGGATACTGTTTTGGAGATTTTTATACACGAACAGGACTTGATGATCAAGATAGAGAAATCATAACTTTTTCAGTATTAGCATCATTAGGTGGATGTGAAAATCAATTAAGAGCACATACTGCTGCAAATCTAACTGTAGGTAATACTCGTGAAACATTAATAGGAGCATTAACATCAATCATGCCATTTATAGGTTTTCCAAGAACATTAAATGCTCTTGCAATAATAAATGAGGTATGTAATTAATTTGGAGGAAAATAATGTCAGAAGAAGAAATATTATTTGGAAAAGGAGAACCAAATCCTTTCGGAGAATTTTTCATAGGAAAAAGTTATCTTAATATGTTAGTAACAGAGAATATAGGTGTAGCTAATGTAACATTTGAACCGGGATGTAGAAATAATTGGCATATTCATCATGCAGATAAAGGTGGAGGACAAATATTATTATGCACTCATGGTGAAGGCTGGTATCAGGAAGAAGGTAAGGAAGCTCAAAAATTAAAACCAGGTTCTGTTGTACAAATTCCTGCCGGTGTTAAACATTGGCATGGTGCATCTAAAGATAGTGAATTTACACATATAGCTATTGAAATTCCTGGAGAAAACACATCAAATGAATGGTTGGAACCGGTAACAGAAGAAGAATATGAAAAATTATAATTTTTCTATTCTTTAAAATCAATCACGTTATACTGTGACATTTTCATTTTATCCCCCATAATTTTTCCCATTAATTTAATTTTAAGACCATATCTATCATCCATTGGGAAATAGCCTTCAAATAATCCATGTGTACTTACTTTTCTAAAATGGTTGCTAAATGTTTTAAGTTCTTTTTCAGGATTTTTTAAACAAAAATATACATTAGTATTCATTCCTGATTTTTTTAAGTAGTCTTTTAACATTATTTTCAAGCCTAATGAGTTTGTCGCATCAAAACATAATCTTCCACCAGGAAAGGTTTTAGCCATTGCATCAAATAAGTTCTTAACTTCGATTCGCTGGAAATAGAAGAAAACACCTAATGCATAGAATATAACTCCATCTTCTTTGTTAAAATTTACTTTTTCAAACCATTCATAATCATTTAGATTACCTGCAAGATATGTTTCTTGTTCACTTGGAGGTAATAGTTGATTTCTTATATCAATAACATCCGGAAAATCGATACATAATACCTGTGTGTTATCATTCCATGCCATTCTATAAGTAGTATCTAATCCACAACCCATATTTACAATTGTTGCATTAGGATGATCTTTTAGATAATTTTTTATTTCTATAATTGTTTCACGTACTCTGTGTCCATATTGAATTGTACCTATTTTTGCTGAAAAACCTTTTCCACCATCAGCATATTTTTTAGAGAAATCATAATCAAGATTATTTATTAAATCATTACCTGACGGATCATTTAATAAATCAGGATATGCATCAGTGTATAATTTTTTACCATATAATGGAAGTATTAGTGTTTCTTGTACTGAATTTTCTTCAATTTTATATTTTTGTTTAGGCATTATGTTACCTCTGATATATTTTACTATAAATTTAGTTATACCTAACATTTAATTTTTATACTACTTAAGAGTTATTATTTAATAAGTGATTCTATGAAATTAATTATAATAATCCTAATTATCCTAGGTTTAATTATAGTATGTGGATTAGTAACATTTACAAATACTAATTCGGGAATTTCTGAAAAATCAGGAGATAAATTAGTGATTGATAATGAAACTAAATCAATAAATAGGGGTAATTATGCTACAAATGAGTCTGATACAAATACAATATTAGTAAAAAATGGTGGAAAATTAGACATATCTGATGTAAGCATATACAAAGAAGGTTCATCTGAATCTACTCAAGCTCAACCACCTGAAGCAATGGGTGGAGGTTCTGGTGAAGGTGGTGCTCCTCCGAGTGAGGGTGGTGCTCCTCCAAATAATGGTGGTGCTCCTCCTGGTGAAGGTAATTCTGGTCCGGGTGGTGATAAACCTCCAGAACAAGGTGGAACATCAAATACTGAAGATTCTGAATTTTATGGAACAAATGCAGCAGTACTTACATTATATGATAGTGTAACCAATATATCTAATTGTAAAATAGAAACTAACGCAAATGGAGCCAATGCCATATTTTCAACTAATAATGATAGTAGTCATTCTGGTTCAACAACATATGTAAAAGATGTTGAAATATCAACTTATCAAGATAAATCTCGTGGATTGGATGCAACATATGGTGGTATTATAATAGCCGATAATGTGAAAATTAATACTCGTGGTGGAAGTTGTGCAGCATTAGCTACAGATCGTGGTGAAGGAACAGTTAATGTCACTAATAGTGAATTAAACACGGGTGTAAATAAATCAAATGGTGCAGGTTCACCTTGTATTTATTCAACAGGTTCAATAAGTGTTACAAATTCAACAGGAACTGCAAATGTAGCACAAATTGCATGTATTGAAGGTAAAAATAGTATTAATTTAAATAATTGTGATTTAACAGGTTATGCTCAGGGTAATCGTCAAAGTAATGGTGAATATGTTGATTTAGGTGGCGTATTTTTATATCAAAGTATGAGTGGAGATGCCTCTGAAGGTACAGCTACATTTAATTCACAGGATAGTAAATTAAGTATAGCATCGGATTCAGAATATTATAATAAAGCACCAATGTTCCATGTTACAAATACACAAGCCAGTATTAATTTAGATAATACAGAATTATCTTTTGGCAGTAATATTTTATTAAATGTTTCTGGTCAAGACCAATGGGGAACAAATGGAGCTAATGGTGGAATAACTCAATTTACTGTAAATAATGAAAAATTAACTGGAGATATAATTATAGATTCAATAAGTTCATTAAATTTCAATTTAAAAAATAGTAATTATTCCGGTTGTATAAATCCATCAGATTCATTCGGAAATACTAATATAACTATTGAAACAGGTTCTACTTGGACATTAACAGGAAATAGTCATATAAATGGTCTTAATAATCAGGGAACAATAGAATATGGTGATTATACTTTGTATGTAAATGGTCAAGCTTACACAGCTTCAAATCCTTATAAAGGTTAATTTTAAATTAATCTTTATCTTTTTTTT
>OCTW011618634.1_pt1 | contig 10429 bp, 1 predicted proteins | sample 1539671 | NCBI WGS metagenome assembly OCTW01 (sample SAMN02144230, study PRJEB22623) | gut metagenome | biome: sheep rumen | host: Ovis aries | place: New Zealand
TTCGTCATCTGATTTTTTGTCCATAGATAGAGTACACATGTCCATCGCGGAGGATGAAGACGTGTCCGTTCTTAATAAATTTCACCGCCGAGGTGTTCTCGCCATCGAGGTTGGTAAATCCGGTAGCTACCGGGTTCTCCCCACTCTGGCCGGGTACATATCCCGGACGGCGGATATAATAGCGCACCTCATGGCTGGTCTCCGGCGTCTCGATCTCGAGGCATATACCATCGAGGATCGGTCGCTCGATATCCAGGAGCGCATCGTAGAGCACGAGATCGCCGTCTATATTATTGACGCCGGTGAACCAAAGATAGGATTTCGGATCAAACGGCAGTTCGCTATTATAGAAGGAGATCGGCACATTCACAATCTCGTCTCGCAGGTCAATCGACAGTCCGCTACTGCCCTCCAGCGCATAGATATTAAACGGCGTAGCCGGCGCAGAGGTCAGAGAGAAGTTATTGATATTGACCGTAGTCAGTACCGCATCCTCTCCGCTAATAACGGCTTCGTGGAAGCCCTGACCGAGCAAGAGGCGTGAAGTACACCGCGGCGAAACGGGGTTCACAGCCGTGACGGTCATGATACCTTTTCTAATCGCGTTCGCAACACCGCGCATAGGCGCAGGCAGCGGGCGTATGACATGGGTCGCGTCGGTCACAATACGGTTAGTATTGAGGGTTACGGTGAGCGAGGTAGCAGCGTCGCCTGTCTTCTTCAGTTCAATCGCCTGCATCGGCGGCAGGTAGCGCAAGAGAGAGCAAATCGTATCCTTATCGCCAACAAGACTACTCTCTGTAACATCCCGCCAGTTACCGGCCGCGTCAATATAGCGGAACTCTTTCTTCAGCGACGTGTTATCGGCTATGAATCCCCATATATCGATATATCCCATCGTGAGGTTACCGAAGACAAAGGTGGTCGAAGCGGTCTCGTTGGTCAGGGTGTAGTCTTCGCTCGTAACCGACTTGCCCGGGTAGAACGCCATCTTACCTACCTTCTCGGGATCAGGGCTCTCAGGATTTTTCACCTTCGCGCGCTCATTGCGTAAGTACGACTCATAGCGATCCCATACAATCTTACCGGTATTGGTATAGTAATAATATACATCATCATTCTTAGGCAGACGCACAGCGGCATCCTTGCCGGACTTCGTACGGGTATAAACCGCCCATCCTTGTCCGGGCTTCAGCGGCATCTTCATAGCGTTGGTCACCGCAGACCAATCGGCTGCAGAGGTAATGGTAGAATCCTTCTCGTTCAGCCGTAACTGCTGCACCGCTCGGCTATAGAGCGAGAGCCAGAAGGTCGCATTACCGGTATTGTAGTTACGTCCGTTAGCGTCGAACGTACCTACCTCCCAGGGAGAGGTCTCCGACAACAGATCGGCGTTAGACATATAGATATCTCCGGAGAGGAGTCCCTCTACCGGCGAGGTACGGAGCGCCCATTTCTGGTTCGGCGCACTCAGATCCGCAATCACACTATCGTACTCCAGCCGCTGTTGCTGGCTGAGCGCTCCGCCCGGCAGGAAGCGGATGGATTTACACTTATTGTACTGGAATCCTACTTGCTGGATGGAATCCTTATAGCGGAGCGTATCCAGCTTCGGCAGTACCGGGTACGGTTTGCCGTCTGTCATAGGAGGAATGAGCACATGCGTAGTCGAGCGCGGAGCAAAATGTGCATTGGGTTGGATAACCTCGTTCGCAGGAGTGATACCGATCCAGTTATCGGGGTTATTCCATCGGCTATCATCCTCGTCATGCGGTGCCCAGCGCAGGTAATCCGGCACAACGCTGACGGTAAACGGCACGGTACCTACCGGACATCCGTCTTCTCCTGCCCATCCGGACGCTCCGGACGAGGTCATCATCTCGATACCGAAGGTATAGCTATAACCTCCGCGCATACGGTAGTTAGTAGCCGGAGAAGGTGCGACTACAAGCGTATCATTGCCGTTCGTATAATAACCCGGGTTCTCCCCCGTTGTACTCCAGGTTCTATCTGTTACGAGACCCAAGGTATGGATACCCTCTAGATATTCCGGATCATTAGTAGAGAGGAAGTCTATCTGCTTCAATGCCACTTTTCGGTTACCATACTCGTCGAGCATCAGCGAGTCAATCGGAATCGCCAATTCCAAATTAGCATGGACCTCATCTGCCAGGACGGTAATCGGCGTTCCTAACTCCGACTCCGGCCTATTCAGACCACCGATAATCATCGGCAGACCACCTCCGATACTGGAAGTAAGAGCAATCTGAATCGGCGTAGGACATACCTCGATATTCATATCCTGCATCACTTGCGATCCGGAACCCGGGATCGGGAAGATGGTGTATTTTACTGTAGAATCTGCAGGCGTTGTAATCGTCATAGACGACTGATATAGCGTCAGATAACCCTTGTTAACCAGCCATGAGAGGACGGTGTACGGATGCTTTCTGCAGTCAAGAGTAACATTCCTATCTTGCTGCACTTTCTTCATCATCGCCTTGTTTACCTCCGCAAAGCTTTTTGCAAACTTATTCGTGTTGTGGACGTCCGGACTATTCTCGATATCGGCACGGAGAATATCTCGCACAACACTCACGATATCGGAGTACTTATAGCCATAAGTTGTTTCGCTGGTCGCCGCTGTGGTATCGCCATAGAGGAGCCAGTCGTTATAGCACGTACCGGTGACCTCGATCGGCGCAACGTTATCGAGCAACAAGGTACCTTTGACACGCAGCGAGACATCATAGGTCGTATTATTACACAACGCTGCTACCTCTTTCTCCGGCTGCTCTTCGCCATTGAGCGCCAGCATAATACGGTTACGTACTTTTAGCGAACGGGTCATGGCGCACTTACTGGACATCAGCGTGTTCTTCGAATTCGACATATGCACCGTATAGGTATGATCTCCCGACATCTTCGCCGAGTGGATGATATACAACACCGGACGGATAGTGTCGTCGAGGTGCTCGTAGATATATCCCTCGCGGAATACCGCTACTTCCGGATTCGTTTCGTGGTCATTAAAGGATTTTTCAAACTTATCGACCAACACCTGCAAGTTCGGGAAGATTGAATCGGCATGAAGCGGATGATAGTAGCGATCCGGCAACGGAATCTTACCATAGAGCGTATCCTTGGTTTGCGGGAGTACATGATGGAGCGTATCCTGGTTATAATAGTGGTCCTCTAATTTCAAGAAGGTCGTATCATTGGTTTTCGACACATCCATGATGGTATAGAACTCATTCGATACTTTTCCTTCAATATAAGCATCCTCGGTAAATCCCTGGTAGTCCAGACGGAGCACCACGTGTGTGAGCGAATCGGCTTCGTTATCGGCTTTGCAAGTCGTGTTCGCCTGATAAACCATCAACGGCGGTTTGGTCGCGAAGATACACATATCGTCGATAATAAAGTCGTTACCATCGTTATTGGATGCCATATTATATACCCGTACGCGATAACGATCATAATCCTTATCCATCTCGATCGGGAAATAGATCTGATACCATTTATCCGATTGAGGAAGGTCACCGGTCATGTATGACGTCACATCTTCCCAATCAGCGCCTATGGTATCCACCTTACCTTGCACAGAGAACGTGAAGTTCGGGCATGACTTATTTCCAGTCTGGTTACCCGGGTTACCCACGTAGCCGGAGAAGTAGAGTCGCTGTCCCTCGCAGAGGTTGGACTCCAGCGAGAGAGCCACTACCTGACCGGAAGAAGCCATACCGTCGCAATAGATCATATATCCGTTCGCAGCGCCGCCATGTTGCTCCATCTTACTCCAATAGTCTGCATACGGGATGCGGTTGATGAGGCCATACTCGCCCAAATTCGGGAAGTCTTTTTGAGTATGCTGTCGGTTCTGAGGCAAAGACGGAGACAGGGGGTATGTAAATCCGTAAGAAGCATCCGACCAAGGCAGCGGGTGCGGATACAGCTGGTAACTACTGCCGGGCTTGTTATAATCGAAATTCAACCGCTCCAGTACATCAAATTTCTCATCTATCTCATCGTTGGTCATAATTGCCTTGCCGGCGGTCTCCAGATACGGACCGAACTTCTCCTGACGATGGTAAATCACTACATATCGACAAATATTATATATAGAATCTCCGTCCACCGTCTCTTCATCCACTCCCGGCTCTCCGGTCGTAATCTTGCTCACTGAACGGAGGCAATAGATGACGGTATCCAGTCCCGAAGGAGAGGTGATATTGGTTTTCGCTTTTAGATTGAGAAAGTCATCGTTCTCCGTGACAGGATCCGTACTCTCAGTATAGGTATTTTCTTTCGGATTATAGACATACCATATACAATCGGCATCCCATCCGCCGCACCAGATCATGGAGTCCTTACGGGCTGCAGTCCAGTCTCCGGTGTACCAGTTATCGTCCTTCATATAGTAGCCCAAAAGGGACTCAGAATGCTGACCTTTCTTGAGATTGTCATAGTTATAACGTTGCTCGGTCTTCAACAGGAGACGATTTCCGATTGGGGCACGAACGACATGGTCCTCCATATATTTCTGGCCTTCATATGCAGCGTCTTTATGGTATTTATAATGCTGCATGGTGTCGGCCATCTCGGTCCATGGGTGGAGTTCGAATATCTCACGAAGCGAGAGGGTCGGCTCCACGATCTCCAATATCGCCGTATCCAACAGAGCGGTATCTACGTTGTTGATAGGACTCATAGCCAACGGCAGGTTATCATAATAGTTACTGATATCTACCGCATAAGTAAGTACCTTTTTGTCGATAGGCGGATAGACCGACGGATTCTTTGCCGGAGGGTCTATACGGTTATAATCCTTCGATGGGTAATGGAAGACGGTATAACGTCCTTGGGTCACGAGTCTATTGCCTTTCGAAGGATCGCCCGGATCGACAGGAACAGAATCACCGATAATACGGAACGGGAAGTTCCATTTACCGGTATTGGTAGGTGCTATATTCCATAGAGAGTCCGGCACATCCGTATCGGCCACATCATTTCCCTTCTCATCTCTTCCCTCTCTGTACCAGCGCCACCATCCGTAGAAGTTACGATCGCGAACGGGTAACTCGACACGCTGATCCTCGGATTGTTCTCTGCCCGAAGCGTTATAGTAATAGAGGATGCGTTTGTTCTCATGTACCTGCTGTACGCCATCTACTAATGTGTCTCCCGATGCTCCTTTCGTATGCAGCAGGTGTTGGTTATTGGCATAATCGAACCGGCTGGTTTGCGTTACCGAGAGACGGAAGTTGATATACCTCCATCGTCCTTCCAGATACATCGTATAAGCAATATAAATGTTTGCCGTACGCGGCGAACGGATACCATTCTCCTTGCATCGTACGGTAATGGTACTATCGCCTTTCGCTGCAATCTCGCACCATTGAGGGGTATTACCATACTCATCCACCAGACGGATCTCCGCCAATGCAGGATCGTTCAAGTGCATAGCCTTCGTATGGTCATGACGTTCGCCGGTATAGGATACTACTTGGTTACCCACATCCATGATATTGGTACCCTCGCGGTGTTCGGTATGCAGCACAAACTCATAGGTATCGTTCTCATCTACCTTGATCTCCGGCGGGAACGTATAGTTATACGCGTCGTCATCTACGAGACAGACGATCGAGTCGTATGCCACCGAATGGTAGGTCTTACGGATAAGCGGAATCTTCAGATTCGCCTCCTTGATAGATTTAAATCCGCTCCATGCGCTCCTGAAGACATAGTCAGGAGCGTCCGGTTGCAGCGAATATTGCATGTAAAGTGTATCGACGATATCCACAAACGGCCCTGTTCCTGCCGGTGAACGCACCTCCGTCGGGCTAGCGCCGGAAGATTGGATGGTGGTTATTTGCTTATCATTTGACGTACTCTTTATACTTAGTCCGCTGGAAGTAACTCCGGGGCGGGCATCCGGGATAATGGTGATCGTTTTAATCGTCCTCCATTCGCCGGAAGGGTTGGTAAGCGCAGATAAATTATATGTATCAATTGTACCGCAGTAAATTAACTCATTATCCAGCAACATCGAGTACTCACGACGAGCTTTGTAGCAAGCCGTAACAGAGGCTGACGAGGTACTATTATAGCCGAATACAAGCTGATCTTTATTCGGATAATCTTCATTATTGAATTTTTGTTCGCGTAAGCTATACTCCGGTTTCAGATAGGTCCAAGAGAAGGTAGTAGCATCATTCTTATTATCCACAAACTCCAAATGGATGTCAGGCGTAGCGGAGAGTTTCAGCCATTGATTATCTCCGTATTTGATTTTTACCAACTCCTCAAAGTTCGCATTGTCGTCGATATTCGTACCGACATAGTCGTAGGTCAGGGTTACCGCATCTTTGGGATCACTCGTCTCCACCAGGGCCGGCGCCCCTTCATCAATAATGAGTTTCCGGTCCACGCCATACTCGGTTTTCAGTGACAATTGTTGTCCCGCTTGATCAACATAGGTATAGGTCCACGGCGTGATATATTTCGAATCACTATTGGCGGCATCGGCAGAGCCTGCTACCAGATGGGTCTTACCGTCCTCTTTCTTGTAGAGATAACCACCTTTCTTCTCAAACTGACGGAAGATAAGTCCGCCGGAACCCGCCATAATGAAATAGCGCTTTTCATCGCTTGCCACAGCAGACCAAATCAACTCTTTGTTCTCCAACGAAGATTGCTGTAAGGGCACGCTTGCAGAGGGAGTGTAGGTAACGCCATCCACCTCTACCGACAAATTAACATGGAGCGTATCATGGTTCAAGCCGGAAGGATTATCCTCCTTCGTTACGATAGTGACATGGTCATTCAGTGTAGCCTCATTATCAATCTCAAAATTGGAGTTGGTAAAAGAGCACGAAGACGTCGAAATACGTAATTCATCCGTAGTGATATCCTCCGTAGAAAGGATTTCCTCCACCAAAAGATGATTCTCCGAATCCAGCAACTGGCGTGCAGTCACTTTCCGAAGGGTAAAATTCAAACTCTGGCTGACACCTCCCAGCGGGCTTAAGGTATATGCCGGATATTCGGGAGTGAGCTCCAAGCGGACATAGTTATCGCTATAATGCACCGTCTTGGTACGCACCAGAATATCGCGATAGCGCGAACCATCGGGACGGATATGCAGTCCATCGTCGTCACTCTTCTTTTTCCAACGGCCGTAGTACTCCTTAATCTTGGAATGTCCTCCGGGGGTCAAGGTTATACGCAGGGTATCGACGATATCGATAGCTTGTCCTTGATGGATAACATCTACCGGAGCGTGTACGCCGGAAGTAACGAGTCGTCCGAACTCATTTCCTAACTCGCTCATGTGGGGTTTATCGCCATCTTCTACCGTAGCCGCAGCCTCTACACGCGCATCGCGGATATATTCAAAAGTTTGCGCGAGGTTATAGTCACGCGAGAGACGAAGCTCGTTAGGCGTAGTAATGGTTTTCGCATCATTAGGATGGAGATAAACTATCTCATAGTCTATCGTCATCTGGAGCATCAACTGCTTACCGATCAGTTTGGACCAAGACTGTTGCTCGGTCTGGCCGTCATGATAGGGATCGAACGTGATCTCGTTCACCCACTGCGCGTTAGGATCAATGGTATCCGGCAGGATGATATAGTGCTCATCAATGATACCAATACCTGAGATTTGAAAATCCGTACCGGAGCCGGTGGTACCATTGAACTGATTGGTAGCGGCGTCATAGACTATTGTATCTCCCTCTACGAGAGTACGCTCGTTCTTGCGGATATTGCCTCCTCCATCTCGATTTAAATAGTGGGTCGAAAAGAGTTTGGTATCCATGATACAGGGTTCAGACGGCGAAGGCCATCCTCCTGTAGATTTGAACAGACCTGCCCAAGTATTATTTGCCAAAACGGTGTTCGGGTCTTCATAGTACAGACCGATATACTCCTCTTTCTCCGGCATGAAGTGCTCATAAAGAGTAACGGAATCGACGGCTCCATGAACAGTCTCACGACGCGGATCAAGCACGTACTCGCCGTCCGCACACTCAGCACAGACTGTATTATTACCAATAATGAGATAGGTACTGAGGTAACGAGGATCCAGGTTCTCGATATTCGCCATACCTTGGTATGTATTCGTCCAATCTGCAAAATGACGTGCCGTTGCAAAACGCGGAGCAATACCCGGGTGGGTTAAGAAATAGCGCTTGCCATCCTCCTTGAGGAAGGAGATAGCGATATCGATACCGCCTTTATAAATGGCTTGCGCATAGAGCCGCAATTCGGATCCGGGCACTGTATCCAATTTGATCGTATCGCCCGCCTGGTACATCGTGCCGGTGCCATCCGACTCCGTATTCCAACCCAAGAACTCATAGCCTGCAATCAAGCGGGCAGCCTCTAACACAACCTTCGTTTCTCCGGCTAAAGGATATAAATTCTCTAACCGGGTACCAAAATGGCCGTTATTGTCATATATGACTTTTTCGTCCTTATTAGCAAGTACGAACTCTATACCGCCGTTAGGGGTACTCTTGTTAGTATAAATACGCGCCCATCCGGATTTACCAACTATACTTCCTCCACCACCGACTAGAGGCACATCCGTTCCTCGCACAGGAATACTCCATCCGTCAATATCAAATCCCGAATCAGCTCCGCTATACTCCGGACCGGAGAAGAGCGTTGCTTTGATAGTTAGGTCAGCCCATGCTTTAGTAATGGTCCACATCTGATTACAAATCCAGGAGGTATCACCCTTCTCGGGGTGCATCTCCACATTCACTCCGGAAGAGGTACGCAGGAACACACCGGCAGGGCGGAACACAACGCCGAGGTTCTGCTCACCCGTCTTGGTCGTATCCACTATCATACGTCCGAAAGCACCCTTCGGCGCATACATACCGTCCATATGCTGAAGCGGCAAGGTACTTATCTTCTTGAACTGCGAGTCAAACGCATCGCCCAGCTTGTGGCAATAGTTGTTCTGATAACCCACATAGTAATAAGCGCTATCCATCTCCGGCACCGTCATCCAATCGGTCTGGTAGTACTTGGTATCACCTTGGCGCTCCATGCAAAACAGATGGTCGATAGTGTAGATCTTCTTTGCGGCTGTACTATCACCGTCGTTCTGTGGGTTGTCATCCGTATTACGATATCTCTTATAATCCTGCTCATCGTATGCGAAAAAATACGAATCAGGACAAGAGGAAGTATGTGGAGTCGGTTCATCGAGCATATACAATCGGAAAATCGTACGAGGAGTAGCGGAATGGTTAGGTTTTTTGGTGTCATCCACAAATGCATAACCCACCCGCCCCGGATTAATGTTTCCGCAACGCAAACCTGTCTTTTTAGTTCCGGTCGTATTAAAAGTCATCAAAGATGCATTACCATATACAAATGGGCCATTATTTAATGGAATATCCAACCAATACACCTCGCGGTAAGGCATACCCAAGAAACCATAGCCTTTCTCTCCGTTGAACCGACCTTCGGAGTCTTGATCAGTTCTACCTAATGTTTTCGCCGGGTCGAATGATACAACAGACGAACGATTTGTCGGAACCACGAACACCACATCGCATGTATTTTGGTCATAACTCGTAGCACTCGTCAATGCACCTTTGGTCATATATTTAGTTGTCAGATCTCCTCGTATTGTTTTTCCTTTTCCTTCATTGCCCCACATGGTATAAGCGATTCCGCCTAACTCTTTTCCTTTGCCACGCGACAAGGGCTTACCCACAGTCCATACAGAAGCATCGGATGGCTTCGTAGCACCGGCAACCTGCGGAATCAATTTAAGAGAGTCCCCTGCACAGTAATTAAACCGGCCACCTGTATAACTGGCATAGTCGCACACAAAATACTCCACATCATCAATCATCACGGACAGCAAGAAACGGTCACCCTCCTTGAAGTTGACCACCAAACCACCCTCGGTCGGTATAAAACCGATACCCATCATTCCTACAGAGTACATTACTACAGAAATCAACAACAGGATTCGTACCCTTAATTCTTTTTTACAGACTTTATTCATATTGAAATTATTAAATTTTCATTAAAATTGGCTGCAAAATTACAAAAAAAAATGCACATGCGCAAGAGGCACGTGCAAAAATTGTTTTAAAGTCGAGAAAAAAGGCGTTTTTTGTTTTAAAGTCGAATCAACTACCGGATTGGGCGAGCCATTCCGTCGGAGTAAGACCTGTTTCACGCGCAAAGACACGTCCGAAGACCGTAGCCGACGAAAAACCGCAATGTTCGGCAATCTCTTGCACGCGCATATCCGGGTTCGCACGCATGAAACGCTTCGCTTCTTCGATGCGGAAATTCGTCACAAACTGATAGAACGTACAGTCGTATTCCGCTTTGATAAACTGCGAGAGATAAGTTCGATTCATCGGCACGACCGTCATAATGTCAGAGAGAC
>OCTW011279290.1_pt1 | contig 10428 bp, 8 predicted proteins | sample 1539671 | NCBI WGS metagenome assembly OCTW01 (sample SAMN02144230, study PRJEB22623) | gut metagenome | biome: sheep rumen | host: Ovis aries | place: New Zealand
TGGATGCCGTGAACAATCTGAGCGACGCACTCTCATCGGTCATCACAATCATCGGCACCAGGCTGGCCGGAAAAGAGCCGGACAAGAAGCATCCGCTCGGGTACGGGCGCATTGAGAACTTAAGTGCTATGATCATCTCGGTGATCGTGCTCTACGCCGGTATCTCTTCTCTCCGGGAATCTGTGGACAAGATTCTTCACCCGCAGACTCCGGACTACTCGGCAACCGCGCTTATTATCATCGCCGTCGCCGTCATCGCTAAGATTGTTCTGGGGCTTTACGTGAAAAGCAAAGGCAAGACCGTGAAGTCTGACTCACTCGTGGCGTCCGGAAGTGACGCTCTGCACGACTCGGTCATCTCCGCCTCTACCCTTGCGGCCGCCGCGCTCTATCTGCTCTTCAACATCCGGATCGAGGCGTGGCTCGGTGCCATCATCTCCGTTGTCATCATCAAATCCGGACTGGAGATGCTGCGCGACACGATAAGCACAGTCCTCGGCGAGCGCATCGATGCTGAGACATCACAGGCCGTGAAACAGACGATCAGTGAGACAGACGGTGTATACGGCGCATACGACCTCATCATCAATAACTATGGCCCGAACCGTCAGATCGGCTCTGTTCACATCGCGGTTCCGGAGAATATGACAGCCCGGGAACTGGATGAACTCGAGCGCAGAATCGCAGTAAATGTCTTCCGGAAAAACCACGTCATTCTGACCGGTATCTCGGTGTATTCCATGAATATTCATGATAAAGAAGCTGCCGCGATCGAAAAGCAGATCCGCGACATCCTCGAGAAATATCCGGATGTCCTCCAGATGCATGGCTTCTACCTTGACCGCTCCGAAAAGACGATCAATTTCGATATCATCATCAGCTTCGACGCGAAGGACCGCCGCCGGCTCTATGACAGAATTCTCAAGGAGGTATCCGCAGCATTCCCGGAGTATACCGTTGAGATCCAGCTGGATTCCGACATCTCAGACTAAAGCGTGCATCCGGTCCTGCCAGCGTGTATAATGGCAGACAACTCGCACAAAGAGAGGTATCAGCTTTTGCAGAATTCGGAATCAAAAGAGAATCGGGCAGCTTTCAGCGGTCGGATCGGCTATGTGCTCGCGGCAGCCGGAAGCGCCATCGGTCTTGGCAATATCTGGCGTTTCCCGTATCTTGCCGCGCGCTATGGTGGCGGTATGTTCCTGCTCGTCTATATCATTCTCACAGTCACGTTCGGGTACACGCTTATAATCGCCGAGACATCCCTGGGCCGCATGACCCGGCGCGGCCCGATCGGTGCCTTTCGCAAGCTCGGCGCCGGGCGGATTCTCAGAGCCGGAGGGTGGATCAATGCCATTGTTCCGATGCTGATTGTCCCCTATTACAGCGTGATCGGCGGCTGGGTATTAAAATACCTGACGGCATATCTGAGCGAAGACGTGAAAACCATCAGTTCGGACGGCTATTTCAGCAGTTTCATCTCCGACAGCCGCTCGGTCGTCCTGTTCTTCGCAATTTTCAGTGCCATCGTATTTACCGTCATCCTCTCCGGGGTTCAGAAAGGCATCGAACAGCTCTCAAAGGTTTTGATGCCGGTCCTGCTTATCCTGGCAGTCTTTGTCGCCATATATTCCATAACCCGTCCCGGGGCACTGGCCGGCGTGCAGTATTTCCTGATACCGGATTTCTCACACTTCTCCTGGATGTCCGTGGTGGCGGCCATGGGGCAGATGTTCTACTCTCTGTCCATCGCGATGGGGATTCTGTACACGTATGGATCGTATCTCAACAAGGATGTCGACATAGACCGTTCCACCGGTCAGCTCGAATTCTTTGACACAGGTGTTGCGATTCTGGCAGGCCTGATGATCATTCCGAGCGTCTTTTCCTTTTTTGACGGGGACATTTCAAAGCTTCACGCTGGTCCGTCCCTGACATTCATCACGCTCCCACAGGTCTTCACCAGCATGAAAGGCGGAACCATCGTCGCCATTGCCTTCTTCACCATGTTTCTGCTGGCGGCTCTCACAAGTGCAATTTCCCTGATGGAGACCAGCATTAACACACTGGAAGACGAGCTGCACCTTTCCCGGCCAAAATGTGCGCTGATCATGTGCGGCATCATGGGTGCTTTCGGCGTATCCTCATCCCTGAGCTACGGCGCACTGAGCAGTGTAAAGATCCTCGGCATGGCGATCCTGGATTTCTTTGACTTTCTCACCAACTCCGTCATGATGCCGGTCGCGGCACTTGCGACCTGTGTCCTGATCTGGAAAGTTGTCGGAACCGACCGCATCGACAGGGAAGTGGAGGCCTCCTCGAAGACTTTCAGGCGAAAAAAGATCTTCCACCTGTTCATCCGTTATCTGGCACCGGTCTTCCTGATACTGATTCTGATCAGCTCCATCCTGAATGCTCTCGGGATCATCTCCATCTGACACAGGTTAAAACTGCTTGTAAGACGGCACCGCACAGGTCATCGTATGACTGTTTCCGGTGCCGCCTTACAGCGTTTACTGCAGATCCAGGATCCTGCGCGTCCCTGTGCCGTCTTCATAATACGTGCAGGTAATCTGGTCCCCGACTGCCAGGAATGCCGTTTCTGCCGCATTCTCCTCGCTGATATCCAAACGATAGATCTGTCCCTCCCCCTTTAGAAATAAAACTGTGCTGCCGTTAATATTCATCTGGTTCAGCGCCTCAATCGCAAATGTAACGGAGACCGCATTCCCCGCTGATCCGGCACCACCTCCTGTCTGCTTCAAAAGGCCCGTAATCGCGCTACCGCTGTCCTTCTCCGCCCTTGCGGTGTAGACCTGCTGATAATCCTGCGCGTCGACCATCGCGTACATCTTGATGAGCCCTGCGCTGTCTTTCAAGGACAACAGGTATACCGGCTTGCCTCCCGCATTGATAAGCGTCGGGAAGGTAGCTTTATAGCCGTAGTTCAGCACTTCGCCCTCGGCGCTGGCCATGACGGCCGTCTCCGTCGCACAGCTGACCGTCGTGTACTGAGCTCTGTGTGTCCGCAGATCCACCAGCATGAATCCGATATTGGACTGATCGCTGGCAGCGCTCGTCATGCCCGTATACAGCCAGATGTCACCATCCTTGGAGATGTAGTTATACCCCTCCGACGTCCGGATGACGCCTTCCTGCCCGAAGATAGAATTGAAAAAGCCTTTCTGATATCTTCCGTAGTCATTGAGTTCCACGTCGATCAGCGACTCCGGGTACACCCGGTCAGCCCAGGACGGGACATCCTGCAGAGTATATTTTGATGAACTCCCGTTCGTCGGATCATACAGGACGACTCCCGTCACCTTCTTCATGGCGTGCAGCCCGGTGTACGTGTACGTCGTGCAGACATAATACGGGTTCCCTTCATCGTCAATTTCAAATGTGGGCGTCCCGAACAACTCCGTCGGATATGCAAACTGAAGACGACGGTAGAGATTGTCATTAAAATACCCCGACGGCACATATCTCATCTTCCTCTCAAGCCTGGTGAGCTGTGCATTTCCGGTCGTCGTGTTGACAAGAATGTACCCGGGCACACCTTGCACGCGGTTTCGCATGTACTTGATGAATCCGCTGTAGGCAAGCGGTGTGACGCGGTAGGTGCCCTGCTCGTAGGAGATCTGATTGTACTCGGTGCTCACATCAAACTGTGACACAAGGTCCGTCATTTCGCCCATGACCTTGTCTCCGACCAGCTGCGCACTCTCGCGGTCGATGATTGCCGTCTCCTGAAAATTAAACGACGGAATCTCCGAAAAGCTCACCTCGCTGACCGCGATGCGCTGCGCGTACCCGCCTGCGTGAAACAGCGGCGAGCTCGCGATATCAATGACAGCCCAGCACGCCGCAAACACAGCCAGTGCAATCAGAGCTTTCCTGAAAAGCGGAAATGTCACCTCATCGGATTTCCTGACTTTCTTCCCGCTGCTGCGGACAAGGGCAATCTCCGGGCCCTTTTTCCTCACAAGCAGAAGCGCTCCGATGCAGATCATCAGCCATATAAAAAGCCAGAATTCATACGAGTGAACGTTGAGCGGCGGATGGAAAAAATACAGCCAGCCGATCCCGAGCAGTCCGTACAGAGCTGCTGACAGAAAGCGGTTCCGGCGTTTAACTGCTAAAGCGTAGTAGATAACAGCGGCCGCTGCCAGTATCATGACCATAGGCGTCCCCCTGATTGTTCTCCTTACGATGAAAGTCCTGCGACAAGAGCAATGACGCCGATGAACAGAATCACCGGCAGAATGTACAGAGCCATGCCAAAGAGCGTCACCGCGAGCGCCATGAGGATCAGCCATCCGAAGATACCCAGAAGGCCCCCGATAACCCTGCCGGCAACGTGCAGTACAACCCCCGTCAGTTTAAAAAAGCAGATGACGATGAAAACAAGTATGAGAAATCCCAACATAATACCACCTAAAGCACTCTTCCTGCTGTCATCCATTCTGAAAAGCGGCTGGAAGAATGATGTCACGCACCCCTGCATGGAATACTTATACTTCTAGCAGTACCCTTTTGATTTTCGTTAATGTTCTTCAAGCTGTCCCAGTGAAAGCCGCTTGGCTGCGGCGTTCTTTTAGCCCCGCCTTTTCAATTGCGGTTATTTCTTGTTGTCTGCCGTTCAATAGATACCCCGTAAAAATGGGGTATGTTGTGGGGTATAGATGGGGTATGCCTCACAGTCCGAAATTTACTGCAAGAAGTTCCTGCTCTTTGGTATCCGGCAGCACATGAGCGTATAAGTCGCTAGTCATTGCAAAAGAAGCGTGCCCTAGCACCTCTTGCAGCGTTTTCATGTTCATGCCGGACTCAACCGCCCGCGTTGCGAACGTGTCCCGGAAAGCATGGAATGCAAAGTGCTGGATCCCTGCCGCCTCGCAGGCACGTTTTATTTCCTGATTGACCGTGCCCGACCGTAAGAACCCGCCATTATACGCCGGAAACACATAGAGCGGTGCACATTTTCCGAACCTCGCAAGCACCTTTGCCCGCTGCCGCACAAGCACCTTCCTGACCTCAGGGGAGAGCGGAATATCCCGCAGAGACGTTTTTGTCTTTGGTGTTCCTGTGATTCCCTTTCCGTCCTCGGTGAGTGTTTCGGTCTGCTTGACGCGGATTAAGTTCTTGCTCGTGTCAACCGCTGCCCATGTAAGCGCCCCTAGTTCACCTAACCGCATTCCGGTTTGAAGCGCCGTTAGATACAGCTCATAATTCCATGAGTCCTTGACCGCTTCTAAAAATGCCGCTTGTTCCTGCTTTGTAAGCGCTCTGTGTATGGTTTCCCTCGCGGGCTTTGCTGTCACTCGCTGCCGTCTTACACCCTCGCACGGGTTAGTCCTGATAAGCCCATCATAACAAGCCGTTTTGAGTATCGCGTGCAGTAGTCCGGTGCGATAGTTGACGCCCTGCGGGGTAATTCCCTTGTCTTTGAGCATACGCTGCATGGATATGACCGTCTGCCGGTCGATCTTGTGTACCTTCATGCTGCCGATTGCTTCAAGGACCGGTGCAAGCGCCATGCGCTCAGTATGAATTGTGCTTTCCTTGACCGTCCCGCGCTTCTGCTCAAAATACTGTTCCGTGTACTCCTTAAGCGTCACAGTCTTATTGTTCGTTACACCCTCGGCGATCTCAAGGCGCTTCTTTGCCTCGGTCTCGCGGCACGCTTTCGCCGTCTTGCCGTATACGGAATACCTCTTGCCGTTCACTGTAAAGCGATATTCCCATGTCCCATCTTGTCTTTTTCTCATGCCCGCCACTTTCATTGTCTCGCTCCCTTCTCTTGTGGCGCGGCTCGTATCACTTCAACCACAAGATAACACCGATTAAAACGGATTGAAAGAGTTTATATGCTCTTATGGGTGTGTAAGCCGCTGCCCGTCGCGCGGATTGGCGGCAGAGGCGATACATTTAATCTTTACTTTTGTGAATAATCACCTCTTGCGCGGTCGCAAGCAAAAGCTAGCGCCTGAGCAAAAGCAAAGGCTTTCTCGTATTCCTTAGACAGTTCTTCCCATTCCTGATCCCGCGGGTCGGTCTTTTTTAACCGTTTTTTATAAGCTTTCCAGCGCAGGTCTATTATATCTTGCGCGTCGTGAATAACGGGAAGTATCCTCAGTAGCGTTTCGTCGGAAATATTGTCGAACGTTTGATGGAATAGTGCAGTCCCGACAGATGCACAGGTTTTCGATTTTTCCAATTCACTAAGACGGTCATAACCTTCTGTAAGCATATCTTCTATAATTTCCCTATATGTTTTTGACATGTTTTCAGCCTTCCTCCGGGGGTTAACGGTGTGATTTTACTTTAGCCGGGCAAAGTGGGAAAATCTTGTACAAAGTTTTCTATAGAGTTCCTCGTGTAGAAAGTTTGTACACAGTTTTCCCTTTTTGCCCGGATGGGGCCTTTATAGGTTTGAGCCCTTACAAATAGTCGTTGGTAGGGACGAACCCGCAGACAACGTTGCGCTTGTGCTCGCCGTTGATTGTAGCGCTTGCCTTCAGAAGCCCGCGCCTCCGTAGGGACTCAAAGAAGCTAAATTTGCCCTCAGCGGTTAACCCGCTGCGGAGGCACCACCCGCGGTATGAATTGTAGACGTCCGTACCGGCTAGAACTCCTCCCGGGCTTTCCTTCAGACAATCCGCAAAAAAGTTTCCAATGCGGTCGCTTTTACTACGATATTCTTCAACGGCTGCCCGTACCGACGCGGGCGGAGTAAGCCCGCTCTGCAAATATCTATTCAATCCACAGATCATCCAATTGAGCACTCCGGAGAGCTCGGACGGCTCAAGCAGCTTGTCCTTCAGTCCCTTGTCCTGTTCGATGTCGTCAAAATGCCGGTCAAATGTGAGCACTTCAATGCGTTCACTGGTAAAAAGCGTGTCGTCGTTGATGCTCGGGAGATAATTTGTGTTCATAATGATCTTGTAGCACGGCTTAAATTCAACTTCTCGCTCGTACATCGCCCGGGCGGTTATCGTGTCGCGCCCGGTCATTGCTTTCAGGACAGCGGCGTCAAAGAGCATACCTTTAGGCGGCTCCGGTGCGATCACAAGACGCGCCCCGGCAAGCCGGGCTATATCTCCTGACGCGTTGCTGCTGTTCCGCTTCCGCTGCGCGATTGTTTCCGGCTGGATCGTGACCGCATAATCGCCCAGCATACTTTTCAGCGTTTCGACAAAGGTAGACTTGCCGTTTCGAGTTGTTGGACCGTAAAGAATCAGCATTGACTCTTCCCGGGCAATACCCGTAAGGCACAGCCCCGCCCAGCGTTGCAGATAGTCAATTTTTTCCGCGTCGCCCGACATGATGTCATCTATGAATTTCGTCCATACTGGGCAGCGGGCATCGGGATCATAATTAGCCGTGGCAAGCTTCCCAAGAAGAAGCTCCGGGGAATGCTCTCGGAAGTTCACGGCATTGTTCCGAAAGTCGAGCACGCCGTTGTTGACGTTCAGTAATAGCGGTTCGCTGTCAAGTTCGCCGGGTGAGAAGACATTCTCACTTTCTGCGTCGTTAATCATCCGCTCTCTGCGAGGCAGATGCCCAAAGCCGGCGCAATAGCTGTAATATTCGCCCTTTTCTTTTTCCGGCAGCCCCGCTTGCGGTGCATAAATCATAAGCGCGTCTGACAGAAGCTTCCCGGATTGTCTTGCTTTCATAGCCCCGGTGTCCCGCTTCCAGCGTTTCCCGTCGTAAAACGCCCAACTTTTCCACTCCGGGCAGTATCGGTTGACATCCTTGAATGTGTCTGCAAATAGCCGCCCCGCGCCCTTGTCGTCTCGCTCATAATTCTTAGCCTGCGCCGCATTAAGTTTCTGTAATTTCACGATAAGTCCCGCCGGAACGCCACTTGATCGGTTGTACTCGTCGCGTGTCTCCGGGTCATCTTGAGCAAGCTTAAGCATTTCTTTGAAGCTCGGGCGCTCCTCGACCGGGGCGGTGTCCGGGATACTTTCGTCGAGCTTTCCGTATAGATGAATTCTCACAAGATCAAAAGAGTTGCACAGCCTGTTGCGCGCCGGGTCTGTTCCGTGGAACGAGTAAGCAAACCTCCCCCCGTCGTACACCACAAGCCCGCCGGTGGTAGACCCTGCCGCGTATGTGTAACGGTCCGGTTTGTCCGTAGGGGTGTACACCCCGGGCAAGAATACGTTGATTGCGTCCGGGATATCATGGGCCCGGCAGAATGCGCCGATATAGCCCGGCTTTTCGGTTGGGTCCTTCTGTTTGGCGGCGTTCTGCTTAACTTCAGACTCAGCCTCCCCGTAAAACTTGATAAAATCCAGCCCGCTTTCGTTGATCTCCGCCGGGTCGGTTCCGGGATTTTCCCATCGATAGTGTCTGCCATTAAAGACTGACGGCGGCGCAACAACATACCCGCCGTTAGCCCGAACGTCCACGCCGGGCCTTACGCCTGCCCGGGAAGACAGCACGACATCCGCATGGTAGTACAAGTGTCTGCCGCCGCCCGACGGTGTTTTTACCGTAAGCGTTTCGGGCAGCGGTCCGTTCATTGCCGCCCATTTCTTAAGCCCCTCAGGCGCGTTGTTCCCCTTTTTATTATCAAGATCGATTACAAGAAGCCCGCCTGACACCTCGCCGGTTGCTATTCCTATGCCAGCCGTTGGGTATTTAGCCCACCACTCGCGGATCATTTTCGTGTCTGTTGTGGCGTCCTTAAAGCCTTTTCCGCCCTCTTCCCTTGGAATTAGAGGCTCTTTATGCCCCGGAGCTAATGGAAAAACTGCCCACCCACGGGCCGCATATTCCAGAGCGGCAGACAAAAAGCAATTCTCTGCCATGTGTTACACCTCACCCCTGTTCAATGCCTGGTCGATAATGACTCTGTCAAACAATATAGACTTACCAAATCTTCTCACAGCTCCGACCTTCTCGCAGTAATCCCGCGCTTTCTTCAAGCCTACTCCTAAATAGGTTGCGGCCTCTCTTGTGTTTAAAAGACGTTTCCCCGGGTTGATCTCGACGTTTGTTCTTGTCCTCGTGGCTCTCTTAGCTGTCATAATTTACCTCTTTTTCTTTTTTTAATTTGTTCCTGTCTCCCTTGCAAAGACTTTCGCTATGCTTTATTATTGCGGCAGAACGCGACACAAAACAAGGAATTGTTAACGGCTTAAAACATGCCGCAATCCCGGGGGTGCAGTGTATTAAAGTGAGAATTGCGGCATGGATTTCCGGCCTTCATGCCGCAAGAATGAGAGCGACTATGAAAAGGGATAAAACTAACGATACGGCGATTGGAAAGCGCTTGCGGATACTTAGAAAACAGATACCCGGCCGCCCCTCTCAGTCGAAACTCGGCGAAATGTTGCACCTGTCACGGGAGGAAGTGTCCCGCATTGAGCGCGGGCTTGTTTCTATACAGCCGGAGTATGCCGAGAAGCTCCTAGAGCTGTCCGGCGGGAGTCGTAACTGGCTTTACCATGGTATAGGCCCCATGCTTAAAGCCGATCTAGAAGGGGCTCTCGACGAATACGGGGACGAGCTTTTCACAAAATTTCACGAGGATAAAAAGAAGAGAACGACGGACTTTGTGAACATTCTCAAGCGCGCGGGGTATTCTGTTCAGAAAGTGCGGAACGGCGGCGCGGTGTCGATCCGTCCCTGCGACAGAGACGAGCTTACACCGGACGAGAAAATCCCGCTTGTGCTTTCAATATCGGACTTTCAAAACCTTGCGGGCAGATTTGCTTTTCAGTCTGAAGCTATGCAAAGAAGTCTTGCAGAGGCCATTCTTCTTAGCAAACAACTTGATGCGAACGGTGAGCCCGCAAGATTTAAGGCTCGCGCCGGAAAACTTCTAGGACGAGACCTTATCCATAAACCATTATTGAATCTAGATAATGCAAAAAGTTGACCCGGCAGCGGTCTTTACCTGCCTGATTGGGGCCCATATCGGAAACGCGCGCGCGAACTCTCGCGCTATTTGACCCATTGCGCCGGTTTCCTGCGCGCGGGGAATTTTCAAAATTTTGACCCCGGGGTGCCGCTGCCCGCAGCAAATAAAAAAAGACGCCTCGACTCGTAAGAGCTGAAGCGCCTTTAAGCTCGTGACGGGCATGTCACAAGAGCAGCTATAATTTTACGCTGTCACGTCGGAAGGTTCAACCGGCAGCGGCCTGCATGACCGGTGCGCGAGGGCAGCCGCACCCATCCGCTGCCCGGCTTTCACATGTACCGCGTGCCGCGCTCGATGAGCCGCAGGGCTTCCCGTTCCGTCGCGCTCGTCCACGTCTGATTGAAGCTGCCCGCTCCGGTGTGTTTCATTCCATTGCTCCGGATCGCACTATTGCGAAACGCTGCAAGCTCGTGCCGCCGTCTCAGTTTCCCCAGCGCCCGCGCTTCCACGTCGTATATGTGTTTCAGCTTCCGGCCTGTCTCGTTTGC
>OCTW013392100.1_pt1 | contig 10428 bp, 5 predicted proteins | sample 1539671 | NCBI WGS metagenome assembly OCTW01 (sample SAMN02144230, study PRJEB22623) | gut metagenome | biome: sheep rumen | host: Ovis aries | place: New Zealand
GTCGCCAGCGCCCTCAAAGTAGAGCACGGGGTCCTCACGGCCGAAGTACTTCCATTTGTAGTTATAGTACAATTGGTTAACCAGGCCTTCCATACCCTGAGGAGTAGCAAACACGGCCTCGGCACCCTCGTTGGAGGGATTATATTCGTCCAAGTCGCATGAGGTGAAACTCAGCGAAGTGGCTCCCAGGAGCAGTGCTCCCATGAAATATTTATTGAACAGTTTCATAGTTTCGTTTCTCCTTCATTAAAAATTAACATTCACACCTAATGTCACGCTGCGCTGTTGACCCTCGGGGTCGTAGCCTTCCATCCAGTCGCTCTTGTTGATATACAGAGGATTGTTGACGGTGCAGTAGACGCGAGCCGTCTGGATGCCAGCCTTCTTGGTGAGCTGACGCGGCAACGTGTAACCCAAGGAGACGCGCTTCAGTTTGATGAACGAGCGGTTGACATAGCTCAGCGACTGGTAACCCACATAGTCGAAGAGCTTGCGGTTAAGCATCAAAGCAGGGAAGGAACCGCCCTCGTTGCTGCCTGCTACCCAGTAGTCCATCGTGGTGTAGTTGCCACCGGTAGAAGGATCGAAGTTGGCCAACGGGCTCTCACCCCACTGTCCCCAACGGGCAAAGATGTAGATGTTCAGATCCCAGTCCTTGTAGCGGAAGTCGTTGTTGAAGCCCAGGAACCACTTCGGAGTCTGAGAACCGATGTAGTCGATATCCTTGTTCTGGTCAATCACGTGGTCACCGTCCAGGTCGCGCACCTTGATGTCACCAGGCTGGAAGGGCTGAGTCTTGGCAGCATCCTTGAAGTAGGTAGCAGCCTCGGCAGCCTCAGCAGTAGTCCAGATGCCCAGGTAGTCGAAGGTCTTGTACGACTTGATAGGATGACCAATCATCAGAGTAGAGTTCTCCTTGTTGGTACCAACCTGAATGTCCTGTCCGTCTACGAGGTCCACAATCTTCTCACTGTTGGCAGAGAACGACAAGGTAGAGTTCCAGTTGAAGTCCTTCGTCACGATGTTGCGAGAGTTGATGCTAAACTCAACACCACGGTTGCGGGTAGCACCGATGTTGGTGTAGGTAGCAAACTTACCGTCGTTACCTGCTGACGTAGGCAGCGAGCGCAACAGAATCAGGTCGTCGGTCTTCGTGTTATAATAGTCGAAGGTGATGGTAATGCGGTTGTTGAACAGGATAGCGTCGAAACCAAGGTCGATGGTCTTTGACTTCTCCCAGCCGATACCCGTGTTCTTCACCAGGTAGTTGCCGGTGGCAGCGTCGAGCGAGCCCAAGGTGTAACGGTTGGCAGCAGTATCCTGGAAGCCAAAGCTCCAGTTAGCAAAGTTCACACCTGTACTTGAACCATAGACGGGAATACCGGCGTTACCGGTAACACCATAAGTGACACGGATCTTCAAGTCGTCCAACCAGCTCTTGGTGCCCTTCATGAAAGGCTCGTCACTGGCACGCCATGCAACAGCTACAGATGGGAAGGTATCCCACTTGTTGCCCTCGGCCAGCACGGAAGCACCGTCACGACGAAGAGAAGCAGTCAAGAGGTAGCGGCTCTTCCAGTCGTAGTTGACACGGAAAGCATAAGAGAAGTTCTGCTGCTTGGTGTAGCCGCTGGAATGGGTAGAGTGGCCGTCGCCGCCATCATTGCTGGCGAGGTTCCACCACAGGTTGCTGGCCAGCGTCTGGTTGATAGAAGTAGCCATCAGGTTGTCGGTGGTCTTCTTGTTCCAGGTGGTCAGAGCAGTCAGAGAGAGGTGATGATCCTCAGGCAGCATCTTGAACTGATAAGTCAGGATGTTGTTCCACTCCACATAGGTGCTGGAGCTCTTCTGCATACGAGCTGTGGACTGCTGGGTACCACCGCTGATAACCGATGCAGACTGCTTGTCGGTATAATCGCCCCAAGTTGAGTTGGTGATGTGGGTGTTGAGCTGAGTACGGAAGGTCAGTCCGTCAATGGGATGGATATCCAGATAGCCGTTAGCCACCACGTTGGTTCCGTAGTTCTCACGAGAGTAGAGGTCGTTGGCGCCGTTGGCATTAATCAGCGGGTTGACATAGTCGGTAGCACTTAAGGGGCGCTCCACCATGTTTGCGCCGATGATATACTTGTCGGCAACAGCGTCATAATATCCATAAGGATCACCCAGCTGCATACCGGTGGTCGGCGTGCTCTGATAAGGTGAGTTCTCACTACGGTTGTGAGTCAGCTGGAAGTTCACGCCGGCATCAATCCATTTGTACAGTTTGTGGTCAATGTTGGCACGCAGCGTATAGCGGTCAGTGCCCTTGCTCTTCTTCCACTTGTTGCCATCATTGGCATAACCGATACTGAAACGAGCCTGGGTACGTTCGTTACCGCCCGACATCGTCACTGTGTGGCGATGGCTCCAGGTGGTACCCTTCTGCAGCTCCTTGTCATAGTCTGTCCAAGCGTTGGCTCTGTAAGCTGCTAAGGCAGCAGGACCGCTGAAGAGGTTCAGGTCGTCGGCAGGTGAAGACCACTGTCCGGCATTCTGAGCAGCGATACGGTGAGCATCATAGTAGTTCTGACCCTCACGATAGTCGGGATGACTCTCGCGGAAAGCGGCAGTCACATAGCCATTGTACGAAATCTGCATCTTGCCAGCCTGAGCCTTCTTGGTAGTAACGATGATAACACCGTTAGCACCCTGCGAACCGTAGATGGCCGTTGAAGAGGCATCCTTCAATACGTCAACCGTCTCGATATCATCGGGGTTCAAGTCGCTGAGGCTTCCACCCTGCACACCGTCGATAATAACCAACGGGGCGTTGTTACCATTGATAGAACGGTTACCACGAATACGCATCTGCAGGTCGCCGTCAGCATCGGTATAGACATCCAAACCGGTTACACGACCCTGAAGAGCCATCGCTGCGCTGCTGGTAGGAGTCTGCAACAGGGCTTCTGACTTCACAGAAGCTACAGAACCAGTCAAGTCGCGCTTCTTTACGGTACCGAAACCGATTGCCACGACTTCATCCAACTCTGAAGCATCGGGCTCCAGCGTTACGTTGACAAAAGAACCAGAGACCGTCACGGTCTTGCTCTGATACGACAAATAAGAGAATGTGAGCTTGTTCTTTCCTTGCGGCATCTTAATGGTAAAGTTACCATCGATGTCCGTAATTGCTCCACCTTGCCCATCGGCAATACTGACTGTAACGCCAATCATGGGTTCTCCCTTCTCATCTTGCACATGACCTTTAACAGTCCCAGTCTGAGCAACTGCAGTAGTAGAGTTGACATCCACTCGGTTGCCTGCTTCCGCATAGACGGGGGCAAACAACATGGCAAGCGCAATACCCCATGAGAATACCCATGGACGATTGCATGTTAGCTTGTTCTGTAAGTAGTCCATCACGCTAATAATTTTTGTTAGTAAATAAAGTTTTTTTAGGTATTATTTTAAATTAAGGACGCTTTTTGCACTTATTTGTCATCATTTAGGTTAAAATTTATTACGCGCGTACCTTTATTATCTTCTGTAATGGTGACGCGGACGGCATCGTCGGGCAGGAGATCCTCTATCAGCTCGGGCCACTCGATGAAGCAGAGGGCGCCGCTATAGAAGTAGTCCTCGTAGCCCATGTCGTACACTTCCTCCAACTTCTTGATGCGGTAGAAGTCGAAGTGGTAAATGGGAAGCTCCTCTCCTTGGGAGGGATTGGGGGAGGTCGTATACTCATTGACGATAGCGAAGGTGGGACTGGTGATAACGTCCTCGACGCCTAACTCTTCGCAGATGGCCTTGACAAAGGTGGTCTTGCCAGCGCCCATCTTGCCGTAGAAGGCAAAGACGCGGGCCTGGCCGATGTGACTGATAAACTCGCGAGCCGCCTCGCGGATGTGGTCTAAATCCTGAATCGTGATGGTAATCATAAAACTTCAAATTTCAAACTTCATACATCAAACTTCAAACTTAAATCGCTACCGCTTACGGCCTTTCATCGTGATGATGGGGATGATCATCTCCTCCATCGAGATGCCGCCGTGCTGGAAGGTGTTGCGGTAGTAGGAGACATAATAATTGTAGTTGTTGGGATAGGCGAAGAAGTCGTCGCCCGTAGCAAAGACGTAGCTCGTCGACAGGTTGGGCGCGGGCAGGAAGGCCTTGGCGGGGTCCTTGATGACAAAGAGGTCCTTGGAGTCGTAGGCCAGGTTCTTGCCCAACTTGTAGCGCAGGTTGGTATTGGTGTTGCGGTCGCCGACAATCTTGACGGGATTGGTAGCCCGAATGCTACCGTGGTCGGTGGTGATGATGATGCGGTAGTCAGTCTGTGCCAACAGGCGGAACAGGTCGGCGATGACCGAATGGCGGAACCACGACAGGGTGATGGAGCGATAGGCCGACTCATTATTGGCCAGCTCGCGAACCATCTTCGACTCAGTACGGGCATGGGAGAGCATGTCGATGAAGTTGAAGACGACGACGTTAAGGTCGTTCTTCTCCAGCGTGTTCAGCTGCTGCAACAGCTTATCGGCCTCCTGCGAGGTATTGATCTTATGATAGGAGAAGGTGTTATGGCGGCGATAGCGTTCCAACTGGGTGCGGATGAGCGGTTCCTCGTTGAGGTTCTTGCCCTCCTCCTCGTCCTCGTCGACCCACAGGTCGGGGAACATTCTGGCTATCTGGTCGGGCATCAGTCCGGAGAAGATGGCATTGCGGGCATACTGCGTCGCCGTGGGCAGGATGCTGCAATAGACGTCCTCTTCAATTTCAAACTGGTCACCAATCTCGCGCTCCAGCATCTTCCACTGGTCGTAGCGGAAGTTGTCGAGAACAATGAGGAACACCTTCTCGCCCTCATTGAGCAAGGGGAACACCTTGGTCTTGAAGATGTCGGGACTTAATAGAGGTGAGGGCTGTTGGGGGTTGGGTGATGGATGTTGGCCTTTGGCTTTCATCCAGTCCATATAGTTCTGCTTGATGTATTTGGCGAAGCCGCCGTTGGCCTCGCGCTTCTGCATCTCCAGCATTTCGGTCATCTGCGAATCGGTGGCGCTCAGTTCCAGTTCCCAGCGCACCAGCCGCTTGTAGACGTCCGTCCAGTCCTGCCACGTACGACAGTCCATAATCTGCATCGTGAGCTGCTGGAACTGCTGCTGGTAGCCGCTCTGCACCGCCTCGGTGACAATCTCGCGGCGATGGATGTTCTTCTTCAGCGTCAGCAGTATCTGGTTGGGATTGACGGGCTTGATGAGGTAATCGGCAATCTGCTGGCCGATGGCCTGGTTCATGATGTCCTCCTCCTCGCTCTTGGTGACCATCACGACGGGCACCTGTGGTGTAATCTCCTTGATGCGCTGCAGGGTCTCCAAGCCACTGAGTCCGGGCATCATCTCGTCTAACAGCACGAGGTCGAAGGTGCGCTTGCGGCACTCTTCAATGGCATCGGTACCGTTGGTTACCGTCACCACTTCATATCCTTTCTTCTCCAAAAACAACAGATGGGCACGGAGCAGTTCCATCTCGTCGTCAGCCCAAAGTAATAGTCCGTTGGTCATATCTATTTGCCCCCTAAGTTAGGGGGATGGGGGTCTGAACAAGCGTTTATCAGACCCATTATGTCCGTAATTCTTTTTCAGGGGACTACGCTTGTTCAGACCCCTGTTGCCCCCTAACTTAGGGGGCGTAATTTAGCGCCAGAAGTCGTCGTCGAACTCGATGTAGCCGTTGTTCTGCTGCGGCGGAGCGTTGTTGAAGATGTCGTCGACCGGGTCGTTGCTCTTTTCTTCCTCTTCCTCCTCTTCTTCTTCCTCCGGTTCAGTGACGACACTCTCCGGCTCATCCAGCAGCGGTTCCTTGGAAATGGTCATCGGCTCCAGCTCTTTCTGGAAGAACACCTCGTAGTCACGATAGCTATAGGCCGTTCCCAACAGCGGCAGATTCTTCTCGCTCACCACCAGACTGCGACAGGGCCTCAGCAGGGTGGCCATCGCCTTGTTGTCATAGAGCAGTCGGGCGTACTGGCGGGCTTCGTCGTAGTTCAGGAAACCGCTCACCGACATGCGGGCCAGGCCATGCGGATCCTGGTCAATGGCAATGTCGAAGTTACGCACCATGAAGTTCGAGAAGTTATACTTGGCCATCTCGTACAACAGCTGGTTCTGGCTGATGGAGTCGGGTTGGTAGAGCAGCAGGAATACGTAGTTGGCGTTACGCTCCACGATGAGCGAGTCGACCTTCGTCGAATCCTGTCCCGTGAGGTCGTTCATGCGGCGTGACCAGACATCGTCCATATCGAACGAGCCACCATGCAGCCGACGGCCTTGTTGCACGCCTCGGAGTATCATGCCGGCCATCTCGCTCACTTCGCTGTCGGGATATTTCTCCACCACCTGCTTCATGCGCTCGACGCAGCCGTTAGAATTGCCGTCGTTCAGCAGGCTCAAGCCCTCGATGAAGAGGAACTTCGGACGGTGTTGTCCTAACGGGAACCGCTGTTCGGACAACAGGGTATTGTTCCTTACCTCCTGATAGCGATTCTGCTTAAAGGCCTCATAGGTAGCGGCATAGATAGAGTCTTCTATGTGGACGCCGAAGCGCTGGTTGGCAAAGAAGTTCGGGTCGCTGAGCAAGATGGTCCAGTCGCTCTCCGGATAGTCGGCCTTTAGCATAGCCAGACAACGGTCGGCCTCCTCTGTCCTACCCTGTCGCGAATAGAGCAGCCACAGGTGATACCACGACTCGTCATTACGCTCGTATTCCGGGTACTGGCTGGTCAGTCGTGTAAAGGCCTTCTCGCTCAACGGCAGGTTGTCGAGCTTGTCCTTGAAGATGACGCCGGAGTTGAACAAACCTTCCTTGATGATATTGTTGCTCTCGGCCACCTGTTCCTCAGTAAACGGAATCTGTGCCAGGTAGTACTCGCGGTTATGCGGGTCAAGGGCTGCGCTGTCGGTCTTTTCTGCGGCAATGCTGTCGCCTGCTGCACCTGTTTCGCCTGTACCACCGGCTTCCGCTGCTGCCATGTCGGCCTGCTGCAGACTGTCGCCATACTCCTTGCTGGCGATGCTGGCAGGGTTCATATCCACCACCGTTCGGTTGACGCGCTGCCAGTCGTCCGTATTCTGACGCTTGCCCCACTGTCGCTGGAAAGCCTGCTTACCCTGGCTGACGGCCTGCGGATTATAGAAGTACCACTGTCCCGACTGCGACGTACTGCCGGGCATGGTAGGCATGGGCTGCCGGTTGTTGGAAGGCATGTTGCCGTTTCGGGCTTCCTCTTCCTGTTGCTTCCGCTCGGCCTCAGCTTCCTCCTGCTTGCGCTTCTCCTCCTTTTCTTTCTTAATCAGGTCCTCTATAATCTTGTCAATGACCTTATGGAGCTCGTCTTCGGGCAACTTGGCCAGGCGCTGCAGCGAGTCCTGCAGGGCGATGGCGTCGGTATGGGGCACCAGCTCGTCGAGCACCTTCGAGCGTTCGGACAACTGCTGGTAGTCCTTGCGGTCCTTGTCCAGCAGACCGATGGCCTCGCCGTAGCAGCGCTTGGCGTCGCTGTACTTCTCCTTATCCCAATAGAGGTTTCCCAATGTCAGAAGCAGCACGCCCTTCTCAATACCGCTGCGGGTGGCCTTCTTGCAGCCTTCCTCATAAGCGGCAATGGCGTTCGTCGTGTCGCGCTGGGTCATGTAGACGTTACCGATGGCATAGTACACCTGCTCCAGATAATCCTTGTTGTTGTCCGACCGCGCCATACGCTTCAGCTTCGAGATTTTCTTCTTGAAGTCTGTGGCCGGCATCACCTCCGTCTGGGCTATGCGGGCGTTGAACTCCAACTCGTAGGGGGGATTCAGCCGGATGGTATGCTGATAGGCCTTATAGGCTTCCAGCTTGTTGCCGAGCAGCGTCTGTATCTGTCCCAGCAGGAACCACTCGCGGGCTCTTTGCTTGCGACGGCGCTCGTGGCTGATGACCTTGCGCAGATAGGGCACGGCCTCCTGATAGCGCTCACTGCGAATGTAGTAGTCGGCCAGTGTGTAGTCCCAGTCCTTCCTCGCCCGATAGTGGATGGAGTCGCGATGCTGCTTGACAATGACGTCCTCGGCATCGTACAGCCAGTTCATCTCCACGTAGCACTTGGCCTGCCAGGCACGGGCTATACCGCGAATGGGAGGCTGTGTCTGGTACAGTCGCGCCATATAGGAAAAGGTGGCAGCGGCCTCTTCGAACTCGCCCTTCTGGAACTGCGACTTACCCATCAGCAGCCAGGCGTGCCACAGGAAGGGGTTATACTCCCTGCGGTTCAGCCACTCAATGTCCTTGGCGGTCTTGCGGCGCCCTTTGTTCCACTCCGGACGACGCTTGATGCTTTTCAGCTTGATGACCTTCTCCGACTTCTCAATAGCACGGTCATAGTTGGCCTTTCCTAAGTCACGGCTACCCTTGTTGGCAACGGGATACAGCGGAATCAGCTCCGTGCAGTTGTCTTTGTTGCCGTTTTCCTTCTCCAGGTTGCCCTCGATGAAGGCCTGCGAACCATTGAAATAGGTATTATAGCGTGCGGTAAACGACTGCCAGAAGCGGCTGGTCGAGGTATTCTTCTTCGTGGAACAGGCACTGAAAAGCAACAGGGAGGAAGTAAGCACACAGAGCAAGACAGCCGACAACACCCGCTTGGCTCCGTCGTGGTGTCCGCAATCCGTCGTTCCCTCTTCTTCTGCTAACTTTCTCTTTCTGATATCCTCCTTCAAATCTGCCAACTTGCACTCTGCCCTACTGCTGCACGAGCCGCAATCGCCCTCCTTCTGGACAATAGGCTCGTCCTTATCACCTATGGAGGCGATAGCGGCAATGGCACCCAGTACCACGAGCGATATGACGACAATCAGCAGGAAACTCATAGAACCTTAAACATTATATTATCTGGAACCCTGCTTTCTTCAGGTCTTCCCAGAAATGGGGGTACGACTTGGTCACCACCTGCGGGTTGTTGATGCGCAGACCAGGCAGTCGGAAGGCCGCAGGGGCGAATGCCAATGCCATGCGGTGGTCCTCGTAGGTGTCAATGGTTGCCGTCGTCTCTGCCTCACAGCGCTCACCGTTCCAGTAGAGCTCACAGTTATTCACGTCGTGCAGCACATATCCCAACTTACGCATCTCCGTCTTCATGGCCTCTATACGGTCGGTCTCCTTGATTTTCAGCGTCGACAGGCCACGAAAGTGGAACGGAATACCCAAGACGGCACAACACACGATAAACGTCTGTGCCAGGTCGGGCGAATTCACGAAGTCGTAGTCCAGGCGTGACACGCAGTACCCCGAATGTTGCAACCTCACCACCGTCGGTACACCGGGTTTCGTACTTTCGAACGTGGTCTTGACGCCCAACAGACTAAACAGATAGCGCACGCTGGAGTCGCCCTGCTTCGAGCCGTCCATCAGACCCTCCAGCAGCACCTCGTCTCCTGCGTTTCTCGACAGCGCCATCATCTCATACCAGTAGGATGCAGCACTCCAGTCGCTCTCGATATAGTACGGATGCTGCTCGTAGGGCTGGGCAGCGACCATGATGGTCTCGAAGTCATCCCAGTCGGCAAAGGCGTTAAACTCACGCATCGTCCACAACGTCAGGTCGATATAGGGTCGCGAGATGATGTCACCCTTTAGGCGCAGCGTCAGTCCGTCGCGCAGCATCGGACCGATGAGCAACAAGGCCGAGACAAACTGCGAACTGATGTTGCCGGGCACCTCCAACAAGCCGCCTTCCAACTGTCGCCCACGAATGCGCAACGGCGGAAAACCCTCCTCGCCCATGTACTCAATGTCGGCACCCAGGCGTCGCAGGGCCTCCACCAGCACATGTATCGGACGGTGCTGCATGCGCTCCGTTCCCGTCAGCACGTGCTCCTCGCCTTCCCTCGTCGACAGATAGGCCGTCATGAAGCGCATGGCCGTACCTGCTGCCTTGATGTTGATTTCATAGGGATTATCGCGCAGGGCACGGACAATCACCTCCGTGTCGTCACAGTCCGACAGGTTGTCAAGTTGCATGCTGGCTCCCGTCAGGGCATAGATCATCAGCGCACGGTTCGAGATGCTTTTCGATGCGGGCAACTTCACCGTTGCTGTCAGGCGGTCGGGTGTTGTAAGGGTGTATTGCATGGGTTCTATACCTTAATTATATAATACGTCTACTCTTATTAACCGACAAAAGTACGAAATATTTGATGATTCACCAAGGAAATAACATAAATTATCAATCTTTTCGGTAAAAAGTGGGCAGAAAATTTGCAGGAATAAAAAAAACTCCGTACCTTTGCACCGCATTTTCAGAAATGGAGTGCAAAGGTTTCGGGATTTAGCGCAGTTGGTAGCGCACACGTCTGGGGGGCGCGAGGTCGCTGGTTCGAGTCCAGTAATCCCGACTGAAAGAGAATCCAA
>OCTW011520321.1_pt1 | contig 10426 bp, 8 predicted proteins | sample 1539671 | NCBI WGS metagenome assembly OCTW01 (sample SAMN02144230, study PRJEB22623) | gut metagenome | biome: sheep rumen | host: Ovis aries | place: New Zealand
CCATACCTTCCATGAAGCAGCCGAAGCCCCAGCCGATGATGATGGCAAGGACACGCTTGTCAATGGAGACGCTGGTGAGCATGGCCTTGATCTTGTCCATGGCTCCGGTCTCCTGTACGAGTGCGTAAACGAAGAGAGCCGCGATGATGACCAGCAGAATGGGCCACAGGGCCATGCAGATACCTTCCACGATTGCTGTCGCAACATGAGGAACGGCCATGTGCTTGTAGCCGATGGCGACTGCCGCCGCGAAGATGATGGCGATCGGACAGGCCTTGAAGCCGGGCATCTTCAGTCCGCTCAGGGCGATGATCAGCCAGATGATGGGAACCAGTCCCAGGATCAGTTTCAGAATACTCATAGATAATCCTCCTTTTTCCGGAAAACGCGCTTCATCGGCAAGCCCGCCGCTCTGAAGCGATCTGCCGCTCCCGCAGCGGCTCCCCCGGGCATTCCAAATTCGCGTACAGCGTCTCCGGATGACACATTTTGTCCGTGCAGCACCATCGGACTGACGTCCCCTGGCATGCCCGGACTGTTGCCGTACAGACTGGCTTTGCAGGAAAGACCCCCTTCTCTCCCTGCCGGTCCGCACAAAGCATATTACCCCTTTGCAGAGAACTCATACCGTCCCTGATGGGACGAACAATTTCCCTGCATCCGCATGTCCGGCATTCATGATAACGGACACGCCGCACTCCTGTTAAAAATATGGCAATATTTACAGAAATGCATTACAACCCTTATTTTTTTTGTAGTTTTTGACTACATCATTTTAGCCTGTCTAACCCAAAAAGGCAATTCGCAACAGATACTTTTTTGTACCAGTTTCGTCTTTTTTTCTAAACAATATGGTCATGTTTTGTGCCATTGACAATGATCGGTCCGCCCCTGTACATGGCACACTGTTTCAGGTGCCTGTCAGCAGAAAACGCCGCCGGCGCACCGCCTTGTTGTCGGCAGCAAAAAGCAGCCGGCCGGCGGATTCCTCCGCAGGCCAGCTGCCGCAGCTGTTACTGTTCATGGGCCGGGATGCCGGCGTCCGCTTTTTTCTTTTTGCCAAATCCGGCGGTCGTCTTCATGATCAGGCCGTCAAAGATGATGTAGGTGGCCGGCATCAGGAGGATGACGGAGGCCATGCTGATCAGGGCGCCCCTGGACAGGAGGGTGCAGATGGATCCGATCATGTCCACGCGCGTGTAGGCCGAGACACCGAATGTCGCGACGAAAAAGCTGGCGCCGCTGGTGATGATCGAGAGAATGCAGGATCTGTGGGCGATCTGGACGGACTCCATCTTGCTCCTGCCCGACATACGCTCGGTCAGGTAGCGGTTGGTCATCAGGATGGCGTAGTCGACGGTCGCCCCCAGCTGGATGGTGCCGATGACGATGCTGGCGACAAAGGCCAGGCTGATGTGCTGATAATACGGGACTGCCATGTTGACATTGATGGCGAACTCGATAACCAGGACCAGCAGGAAGGGGAGGGATACCGACTTGAAGACCAACAGGATGATGACAAAGATGGCCGCTACCGAGAGGAAATTGACCCGCTGCAGGTCAACATTGGTGGTGTCCTCCAGGTCCTTCATCATGGGTGCCTCGCCGATGACGAGGGCCCCGGGATCCCGGCTCTTGACGATCTCGTTGATCTGCGCGATCTGGGCGTTGACCTCGGGGGTCGCGGGCTCATAGCGCGAGACCACCATGCCCATCTCATGTTCATCGCTGCGCAGCATATCCTTCAGCTTGGACGGGATCATCTCCTCGGGGAAGAGGGGTCCCATCAGAGAGGAGACACCCAGGGTATATTTCACCCCGTCCACCTTCTCGACCTCCTCCAGGATCTCCCGCTTTGTCCCCCGGTCCAGATCGCTGTCCAACAGGATCATATGGGTTGAATTCATGTCAAAGGTGTCCATCAGCTTTTTATTGGCGATATTGCTGAGGATGTCGTCCGGCAGGGACTGGGCGATGTTGTAGTAGACGCTCACGTTGTTGCTGCCGTGCAGAGCGGGCAGGGCCATGACCAGGAAAATGATCACCCAGATCCTGTAGTGGCGGATGACAAAATCGCTCACCTTGTCCAGACTGGGGATGATGCGCTTGTGTGACGTCTTGTCGATGGCCTTGTCAAAGACCAGGATCATGGCAGGCAGGACCGTCACACAGCAGAGGACGCCGATCAGGACGCCCTTGGACATGACGATGCCGATATCCCGGCCGAGCGCGAAGGTCATGACGCAGAGGGCCAGGAAACCGGCGATGGTCGTGACCGAGCTGCCGATGATGGACCGGAAGGTCTCCGAGATGGCCTTTCCCATGGCCTTCTCCCTGTCGTCCGGCATGTGCCTTTTGTTCTCCTCGTAGCTCTCCAGCAGGAAGATGGAGTAGTCCGTCGTGACCGCCAGCTGCAGGACAGCCGTCAGGGCCTGGGTGACATAGGAGATCGATCCCAGGAAGATATTGCTGCCCAGATTGTAGAGAATGGAGAGGCCGATCCCGAGCAGGAAAAAGAGCGGCACGATATAGGATTCCGTCGCCAGGGTCAGAATGATGAAACTCAGGATCGCAGCGATCACCACGTAGACCGGCAGTTCCTGCATGCACAGGTTCTTGATGTCCGTGACGATGCCGGTCATGCCGCCGATAAAGCATCTCTCGTCCGCGACGCGCCGCATCTCGGTCAGGGCTCCCATGGATTCGTCCGAAGACGTCGTATCGTCAAAAAAGACCACCATGAGCTGGGCGTCCCCGTTGAAGAGGCGCTTGCGGATCCTGTCCGGCAGGACCTGCGACGGAATGCTGATGTCCGCGACCTCTCCGTACCAGAGGACGTTTTTGACGTGGTCGATCTCCTTGAACTGATCGGCCATCTTCACGACCTCTTTGTCGGGCATGCCCTCGACCACGCACATGGCAAAGGCGCCGGCCCCGAACTCATCGACCATGATATCCTGGCCGGCCACTGTCTCCAGGGAATCCGGCAGATAGCTCAGCAGGTCGTAATTGACCCGCGTTTTCACGATACCGTACAGCGAGGGAACCAGCAGCAGCGCGCTGATCAGCAGGACCAGGATCCTGTTCCTCGCGATCCATTCACCGAGTTTCAAAACAATACCTCCAAACAAAAAAACTGTCCGTTTCGGCCCTTTTCAGCCATCCGAACCTTTTTTCAATCAGAAAGTACTATAGCAAATCCCCTGTTTTCATGGAATAAACAATCCGAGAAAAATGTATACCCGGCGGGCGCATGGATCCGCTCCCTGCCTCTCGCAAAGAAAAACCTGCAGACCCGGGAAGAGGTCTGCAGGCTGTCCTGTTATCAGTTATCCACAGTGTGGTTCCGGTCATCCGTTGAGGACCATGCGGACGGCGCCGTACATGCCGGCATCATTCCCCAGGACCGCGAGCTTGAACTCGGTGTCGCGGCAGGCATGGAAGGCTGCCGGGCGATAGTGCTTCACAATGGCGTCCAGCAGGATCTGTCCTGCTTTGGAGACGCCGCCGCCGATCACGATGACATCCGGATCCACCACGGCAGTGATGTGGGCGAGGGCGCTGCCCAGCATTTCGCCCAGGGTGTCGACCAGCTTCAGGGCCATGGCATCGCCCGTCTTGGCCGCATCAAAGATATCCTTGCTGGTGACCTCCGCCAGGCTCCGCAGGGAGGAGGGCTTCGTCTCATCCGCCAGGGCAAGCTTTGCCAGGCGCACGATGCCGGTCGCGGACGCATACTGCTCCAGGCATCCCTTTTTGCCGCAGCCGCAGACAGCCGTCTCATTTTTACGCATCTGCATATGGCCGATCTCGCCCGCTGCGCCATGGCCGCCGGGCAGGATCCTGCCGCCGATGATGATGCCGCCGCCGACACCGGTCCCCAGCGTCACCATGACGACATTTTTGAAGCCCTTGCCGCCGCCGCGCCACTGCTCGCCCAGCGCCGCCACGTTGGCGTCATTGCCGGCGACGACCCGGATGCCGCCCAGGAGAGCCGACAGCTTCTCCGCGACATTGAAGACACCCCAGCCCAGGTTGACGCAGCCGTTGACCACGCCGTCATCCAGCACGGGGCCCGGAACACCGACGCCGATGCCTTCTACATCGTACATACTGACGCCGTGCTTTTCCAGCCTCTCCCGGATCGCATCCGCAATGTCCGGGAGGATCAGGTCCCCGCCATTGTCCTTTCTGGTCGGGATCTCCCACTTCTCCACAAAGGTCCCGTCATTTTTGAAAAAGCCGCACTTGACGGTCGTGCCTCCGATGTCGATACCGAATGCATACTGCTTCATGCTCCGCTCTCCTTTCCCGCGTACGATCATTGTACGATCATTCCATTACTGTGTTCCATTTTCCTGCGTTTCATTTCCTGTGTTCCGTTATCTGCGGTCGGAACCGGTTATGTCCGGACCACCGGTCCGCAGGATCCTTTCACATCTGTAATAAACAATAACACGGCGCCCGCCGGGGCGCAAGAGAACCGTCCCCCTCCGGCCTCCATCCGGCGTTCAGGCGAAGCTCATGTCCATGGCGGATGGATGGCTCCCATGAAAAAAACCGCCTTCCCGGCTAAGCGGGAAAGCGGTTCCTGTCCTGTCTCTCAGATATAAGACCGGCTCTCTGCGGGAGAGATTCAGGCATTTGCCTTCGCGATCTCTGCCAGGGAGGTGAAGCCTGCTGCGTCGTTGACAGCGAGCTCTGCCAGCATCTTGCGGTTGATGTCGACGCCTGCGACCTTGAGGCCGTGCATCATCTGGCTGTAGGAGATGCCGTTGATGCGGGCTGCAGCGTTGATACGGGTGATCCAGAGCTTGCGCATATCTCTCTTGCGCTGCTTGCGGCCTGCGAACTGGGAAGCCATCGCGCGCATGACGGACTGCTTGGCAATCCTGTACTGTTTGGAGCGGGCACCCCTGTAGCCCTTGGCCAGCTTTAATACTCTCTTATGTCTCTTCTTCGCGTTGATCGCGCCTTTAATCCTTGCCATTTCTATACCTCACATTTTCTATCTAATGATCTGCCTGCTGTCACAGCACTTCGTTCACGCAACATACGCTGTGACTCTCATTCTGTCATCCTGCGTTAACTCAGACCGCCGGATCAGAGATAAGGCATGACCTTCTTCATGTTCTTGACGTTGGTCTCATCGAGGATCGCGGACTGGCGCAGATCTCTCTTCCTCTTGGTGGACTTCTTGGTCAGGATGTGGCGCTTGTACGCTTTGAATCTTTTGATCTTGCCGGTGCCGGTTGCTTTGAAACGCTTCGCAGCGGCTCTCTTGGTCTTCATCTTAGGCATAGTTTTTTCCTCCTTGCTCTTCACACATGCCCTGAACCCTGTACACCCTGTACAGGATCACACTGGCCGGGAGCGGATCCCCGCCGGCACGTGCCTACCCTCGTGTCTTTACCTTCCCGCCGTTCAGAGCCCGGCAGGTTTATCTTAACTGTTCTTCCAAAACGGAGAATCGCCGTCATCACGTCCGGCTGCCGCCGGTGCATCGCGGTAGGTTCAGCGCTTTTCAGCTAAAAACATGGTCATGGTGCGTCCCTCGACGCGGGGCGCCTTCTCGACGACCGCGCAGTCGACCAGCTGGTTGGCGAAGTCGGTCAGGATGTGGGCGCTGTTGCTCATGTGCGCCATCTCACGGCCGCGGAAGCGGAGCGTGATCTTGACGCGGTTTCCCTTGGTGAGGAATTTCCTGGCTGCGTTGACCTTGGTCGCCAGGTCGTTGGTGTCGATATTGGGAGAAAGACGGATCTCCTTGATCTCGACGGTATGCTGCTTGCGCTTGGCGTCCTTTTCCTTGCGCGTCTTCTCATACTTGTATTTGCCGTAATCAATGATCTTGCATACGGGCGGCTTCGCGTTCGGGGAGATCTTGACCAGGTCAAGATTTGCTTCCTCCGCCAGCCTGAGCGCATCCCTGGTGGGCATGATTCCCAGCTGCTCGCCGTCCGCAGAGATCACACGAACCTCTCTGTCGCGGATCCGCTCATTGATGAACAAATCGTCTCTGTCCCTGCCTCTGTTATTATTATTTACTCTCATAATCCCCTTGCGCTCTTGCGCAGAAAAAAACAGTGATGCAAAGCACCACTGTCATAACCATGAACACATCCCTTCCGTGCGCTTCCATCCTGAACTCCTGTCAACAGGATTCCGGAAGCCCGTACGGGATCAACCATAGATAAACACCAGAAGCCTGCGCCGCTGGGTGAGAGTAATGCTCTGCTTGATTGTATGCAAGTGTCTCTCGACACAAAGGATATACTACCATTACAGCTGCCGGATGTCAACGGCAAAAAGAAAAACTTTTTACAGCCGGCTTTTACCGGGCCGCGGGAGCCACAGGGCCGGCTCTCCCGGTTCCTCCCGGCCGGTCACTTTTCGTGCCGCGGGAAAGCTTGTCCGGGTTCTTTACAAGTCAGCCGGGATCCCTGCTTCTCTCTATTTCTCTCGAGACCGCCTCCTCCATCCTGGCGCGTTCCTCCGGATTGGAGTCCAGAATGTCCAGGCTGGCCATGGATCTTTTGTGACGGAGATACCCGACGCACCAGATCAGGACCCAGAGAAAGATCGGCAGAAAAATGGTCATGCCGAAGCAGAAGCGCAGTAGCTGTATACTGCGGGCATCCCCCAGGACGGCCAGAAAAAAGGTCACCAGGTAGAGGGCGGCCAGCAGGATGATGCCGGCCAGGGCCAGAATTCGTTTCAGTCTCCCGCTCCGCGGGCCTGCCGGTCTGTCCGGACCGGATGAATATGTATGGTTCACGTTGTATTCCTTCTGCGCCCGGGCGCATGGCCGGGCTTTAACGGTATATGATATCCTCTCTTCCGGGGCCGTTGGAGACCATGGTGATGGGATAGCCGATCTCCTTTTCAATGAACTCGATGTATCTGCGGCAGTTTTCGGGGAGATCCTCGTACTTCTTGATGCCGCGGATATCGGTCTTCCAGCCGGGGAGCTTCACATAGACGGGTTTTGCCCTGGCCAGGAGCCTGGTGACGGGGAATTCCTTCGTCTGTACGCCGTCGATCTCGTAGGCGACGCAGACGGGGATCTCGTCCAGGTAGCCCAGGACGTCAAGGACGGTGAAGGCGACATCGGTCGCGCCCTGGAGGCGGCAGCCGTAGCGGGAGGCGACGCAGTCGTACCATCCCATGCGGCGGGGCCTGCCGGTCGTGGCGCCGAATTCGCCGCCGTCGCCGCCGCGCCTGCGCAGCTCGTCGGCCTCGTCCCCGAAGATCTCGGAGACGAATTCACCCGCGCCGACCGCGGAGGAATAGGCCTTGTTGACGACAACGACCTGGCGGATATCGTAGGGGGCGATCCCGGCGCCGATGGCGCCGAAGGCGGCCAGGGTCGAGGAGGACGTCACCATGGGATAGATCCCGTGGTCCGGATCCTTGAGTGTCCCCAGCTGGCCTTCCAGCAGGACCGTCTTGTTCTCGCGAACGGCCTGCTCCAGATATTCGCTGACATTGCCGACATAGGGTTCCACCATGTCGCGCCAGCTGTGGATGGTCTCCAGCAGCGCCATGCGGTCGATGGGGTCTCTGTGGTAGAGATGGGTCAGGAGAATATTCTTCTGGACACAGACCCGGTCGATCTTCTCCAGAAGTGTGTCGTCATCCTGGAACAGCTCGTTGACCTGCCAGCCTACCTTTGCGTATTTGTCCGAGTAGAAGGGCGCAATGCCGGACTTGGTGGACCCGAAGGATTTGCCGGCCAGGCGCTCCTCCTCACATTCGTCAAAAAGGATGTGGTAGGGCATGACGACCTGGCAGCGGTCGGAGATCATCAGCTGCGGCGCAGGCACACCGCGCTCCTCGATGCCCCTGAGCTCCTCCATCAGGATCGGAATGTTGAGCGCGACACCGTTTCCGATGATGTTCATGACATTCTGATGAAAGGCGCCGGATGGCAGGGTGTGCAGGGCGAATTTTCCGTAGTTGTTGACGATGGTGTGACCGGCGTTCGCGCCGCCCTGAAAACGTACGACGACATCCGCCGAGTCAGCGAGCGTATCCGTGATCTTGCCCTTGCCTTCATCTCCCCAGTTTGCGCCGACGACTGCTTTTACCATAGTTTATTTCCTCCAAATCAAAAAACTGCTGTTTGGATCACAGGACCTGTCACATGGCGGCCGTTTATACGTTGATCTGCGCTTCGACGCCCAGCAGGTCCTTGTTGGCGTCGAGGATGGGCCGGATGACCCCGTCCAGGTAGCGCTCCACCTGGTGGGGGGCACAGCCGATGTATTTGGCCGGCTCCATGGTCTTTTCCAGGTCCTCGAGAGACATGCCGAAAGCGGGGTCCGCGGCGATGAGCTCGAGCAGATTGTTGTCGAGGCCCTCCTCCTTCACGCGTCTGCCCGCCTCCATGGACAGGGTCCGGATGCGCTCGTGGAGCTCCTGGCGGTCGCCGCCGGCTTTGACGGCATCCATCATGATGTTCTCGGTCGCCATGAAGGGCAGCTCGGAACGGAGGCGCTTCTCGATGACCTTTGGATAGACCTTGAGTCCGTCCGTGACATTCAGGCACAGGTCCAGAATGCCGTCCACTGCGAGGAATCCCTCCGGCACGGAGATGCGCTTGTTGGCGGAGTCATCCAGAGTCCTCTCGAACCACTGGGTGCCTGCGGTCACCGCCGGATTCAGAACATCCGCCATGACATAGCGGGCCAGGGAGCAGATGCGCTCGCTCCGCATGGGATTGCGCTTGTAGGCCATCGCGGAGGACCCGATCTGGGTCTTCTCAAAAGGCTCTTCCACCTCCTTGAGATGCTGCAGGATGCGGATATCGGTCGCCATCTTCATGGCTGCGGAGGCCGTGATCGCCAGGGCATTGACGACGATGGTGTCGAGAAGCCTGGGATAGGTCTGGCCGGAGACGGCAAAGCACCTGTCAAAGCCCATCTTCTCTGCCAGCATGGGATCCAGGCGGTCGACCTTGTCCAGGTCTCCGTCGAAGAGCTCCAGGAAGGAAGCCTGGGTGCCGGTCGTGCCCTTGCTGCCCAGAAGGCGCAGGGTTCCGGCCGCATGCTCGATCTCGGCCAGCGCCAGCTCGAACTCCTGCATCCAGAGGGTGGCGCGCTTGCCGACCGTCGTGGGCTGGGCGGGCTGGAAATGGGTGAAGCCCAGGGTGGGCATGGCCTTGTACTCGTCCGCGAAGGCGGCCAGCTTGGCCAGCACATTGATCAGCTTGCGGCGCACCAGGCGCAGGGCCTCCCGCATGATGATGATATCCGTGTTGTCGCCGACGTAGCAGCTCGTCGCGCCCAGGTGGATGATGCCCTTGGCCCTGGGACACTGCAGTCCGTAGGCATAGACATGGCTCATGACGTCGTGGCGGACGACCTTCTCCCGCGCGCGGGCCTCTTCATAATTGATATCTTCCGCGTGGGCCTTCAGCTCCGCGATCTGTTCGTCCGTGATATCCAGTCCAAGCTCCTGCTCGATCTCAGCCAGCGCGATCCAGAGCCTGCGCCAGGTCCGGAATTTCATATCCTGAGAAAAAATATACTGCATCTCTTTGCTCGCGTACCGCTCGGAAAGCGGACTCGAATATCTGTCTGTCGCCATGCTTTTTCCTTTCAATATGAATTTATACCTGCAAATATGCGGTTTTCAACTGTCACTGCCGACGCTTCCGAAAGCGCGCGCAATTACGGAACATAGAATATAACACGGTCTCTGATTCGTCAAGAAAAAGAAAAAAGCCAAAAACGACTGTGAATGGTAAAAAAAAGCCAGAAAAAACGGTCAAATATACGAAACAGACGCGAAAGCAGCGTAAAAAATACCGGACTGCAGCCCCGTGCTCCGCAGTCCGGTTTTATGATTGGATGTATTTTTATGCAGCTGATGCCGGGGCAGTGCCCGGACAGGGGCCTGTGCACGCAGCCGCCCGTCAGACCGAAGCGGTCACGCGCTGGCGGTAGTCGTCCTGCATGCCCTTGAGGGTGTGCCCCAGACGGGAGGAGAAGGCCTCCTCCTGGTTTTCCCGCCTGAGCTGGCGCAGGCGCCGCAGCTGCCGGCTCTCGCTCCCCGACTTGAAGCGGCTCTCCGCCCTGGACGCGCGCTGTTCCACCTGGTAGGCGCTCTCGTAAAACTCCGGATGAACCTCCAGGAAAGCCCTGTACTCCTCTCCGCTCATATACATATATAGAGAGGCGACATACCAGAAGGCATGCTCCGGCGCCGGCGACAGCTCCCAGGCCTGGCGGAAGCAGTCCGCCGCCCGCTCGAAGAGGAAGCTGTCCGCATAGTGCAAGCCCTTTTCCTTCCAGATCTGGGCGCGGGTCCCGCGCTCCATATCGGGGAGTTTCTCCAGAAGCTCCGTGTAGGTGGTCTGGGCCTGCCGCATGTGGCCGCGGCCGGCCAGCATCTGGGCGCGGTTGAGATCCCTGTTGATCGA
>OCTW011564334.1_pt1 | contig 10424 bp, 7 predicted proteins | sample 1539671 | NCBI WGS metagenome assembly OCTW01 (sample SAMN02144230, study PRJEB22623) | gut metagenome | biome: sheep rumen | host: Ovis aries | place: New Zealand
GGAATTCGGAATTCGGAATTCGGAATTCGGAATTCGGAATTCGGAATTCGGAATTCGGAATTCGGAATTCGGAATTCGGAATTCGGAATTGAATGACAAATCACAAGAATCCATCACGCCCCTGTAGAGGCGTATCATTCGTAGCCTTGTCAGATAAAACCTCCCCAAAGATCGCTTTTCTTTAGGAAGGGGGTGTGGGGGGAAACCTTTCTTTTGGCACAATTTGAATCAAAATAATAACCCCAAAATAACATCCCTCCCAAAGATCGCTTTTCTTTAGGAAGGAGGTGTGGGGGGACCCCTTTCTTTTGGCACAAAAGAAAGGGGTCCCCCCACGAAAAATAAGGAACAAAAAAAATGGAAATCGCAGAAATCAATGGTCGTTTGAATGATTTGAGAGCTCGTTACGAAGAGCTCAGGAGGTATCTTTGACGTCGATCATGCCAAAGAGGAAGTCGAGCGTTTAACTGCCGAATCGCATGAACCGGGATTTTGGGATGACACCGAACGTGCACAAAATCTCATGAAGGAGAAGGGCAGCTATCAGACGATCGTCGAGACGATGGAAGCCGAGCTCAAGCACCTCGACGATGCCTCTGTATTCCTCGAGCTTGCCCACGATGAGGGCGATCCATCACTCGCCGAAGAGGCCATCCCCGAGCTGGATGAAGCCGAAAAGGGCATTAAGAAACTCGAGATGCGCCGCATGCTGAGCGGCCCGAATGACAAGGGCAATGCGATTGTATCGATCAATCCGGGCGCAGGCGGCACCGAGAGCATGGACTGGGCCTCGATGATTTTCCGCATGCTGCTGAGATATTGCGAACGCAAGGGATTTCATGTCGAAGTCGTCGATCAGCAGCCGGGCGAAGAAGCGGGCCTGAAGAGTGCGACGTTCGAAGTGAGCGGCGAATATGCCTTTGGGCTGCTCAAGGCCGAGAGCGGCGTTCACCGTTTGGTGCGCATTTCGCCGTTTGATGCCAACGCAAGGCGGCATACGTCCTTCGCGAGCGTGTTTGTCTTTCCCGAAATCGATGATACGATCCACGTCGAAATCAACGAGAAGGATGTCCGCGAGGATACCTATCGTTCGAGCGGTGCCGGCGGCCAGCACATTAACAAGACTTCATCGGCCATTCGACTGACGCATATCCCGACGGGCATCGTCGTGACCTGCCAGAACGAGCGTTCGCAGCACAGCAACCGCGACATGGCGTGGAAAATCCTGCGAGCGCGCTTGTACGACAAGCAATTGCGCGAACAGGAAGAAAAGATGGATGCCATCAATGCCACCAAACGCGCGATTGACTTCGGCAGCCAAATCCGCAGTTACGTGCTGCACCCCTATCAAATGGTCAAGGATCACCGCACGAATTATGAGACATCGAATACCTCCGGTGTGCTCGACGGCGATCTGGACGATTTCATCACCAGTTATCTGTTAGCCTCCAACGGAGCGGGCGACCCCACGTTGTTGGTAAAATAATGGATTGCCGGGGGAGACCTTTTCTGACCTCACCCCCTTTGTCACGGTTTCACCGTGACATTTCCCCCTCTCCATAAATGGCGAGGGGGAAAGAGTGGAAAAGGTTTCCCCCGGACCCCCTTCTAAAAGAAAAGCAATTATTGGAAATTGGTTTTTTACGACGCGCATCGCTGGTGCGCATACCGACAGCACCCCGAAGGGGTGCAAGAATTTAGCCCGGGGTGAGCATCGCGTAACCCCGGGAAAAATTGCCGGGGCGTATTTTGTAGAGACGTGTCGTGACACGTCTCTTCAAAATAGCCCCGGCGCGCAGGCCGTATCGAGCCGTAGAGACGTGTCGTGACACGTCCCTCGGCGAGATAGGCCGCGCCCACCATCAAAAAAATCATTAACCCGTAGGGGCGACCCCATGTGGTCGCCCCTCGCATCCCACACATAAGAGAAACCAAAATGTCCGAAGAAATCAAAAACGACAGCCTCCCCATGGAAAACACCGAATACATCGAAAGCCAGAACGCGATTATCCGCAACCGCATCGACAAGATGAATGCGTTCAAGGACGAAGGCGTCGAGGTGTATGCGACGAATTACCAGCCCGATGCACGTGCGGCGCAGCTCAAGGCCGAATATGGCACGGCGACGCAGGAAACGTTTGACGCCAACCCGGTGCACGTCAAGGTCGCCGGCCGCATCATGGCAATCCGCGTGTTCGGCAAGGGATCGTTTGCGGCGATTAAAGATGCGACGGGCACGATCCAGCTGTTCGTCGGCCTGAATACCGTCGGCGAAGAGGCTTACACGCGCTATAAGAAATTCGACATCGGCGACATTGTGGCGGCCGAAGGCACGTTGATGATGTCCAAAACCAACGAGCTCACGGTTCGTACGACGACGATCAAGCTGCTGACCAAGAGCCTGCGCCCGCTGCCCGAGAAATTCCACGGCCTGACCGACACCGAACAGCGCTACCGCCAGCGTTACCTCGACCTGATTGTGAACGATGACGTGCGCGATACGTTTTACAAACGCTCGATGATTACCCAAAAAATCCGCGCCTATATGACGAATCAGGGATTTTACGAAGTCGAAACGCCGATTTTGCAGGCCAAAGCCGGCGGCGCAACTGCGCGCCCGTTTGTGACGCACCACAATGCCCTCGATATGGACATGTACCTGCGCATCGCGCCGGAGCTGTATTTGAAGCGCCTGATCGTCGGCGGTTTTGAGCGCGTCTTTGAGCTCAACCGCAGCTTCCGCAACGAAGGCCTCGACCGCCGCCACAATCCCGAATTCACGATGATGGAATTCTACATGGCGTATGGCACCTATACGATCCTGATGGAATACGTCGAAACGATGGTTCAGACGATTGCCATGGATGTCATGGGCACGACGAGCCTGCGCTGGAACGGCAATGACATCGAAGTCGGCGGCAAGTGGCGCCGTCTGCGCGTGCGCGAAGCCGTGGCCTCGGCACTCGGCGTCACCGAAGACAAACTCTCGGATCGCGCATTTCTCGAAGAAATCGTGTCGAACCTGCCCGAACCGATTCGCGGTGACGACCTGGCCAAAAAATCGGACGGCCACCTGCTCATGGAAATCTTCGACCAAAAAGTCGAGGAAACCCTCATCCAGCCTACGTTTGTCTATGAATATCCTTCGAGCGTGAGCCCACTCGCCCGCCGCAACGACGCCGATCCCAACTACGTCGACCGCTTCGAGGTGTTCGTCGGCGGCTTCGAACTCGGCAATGCCTTCAACGAGCTCAATGATCCGCTCGATCAGCGCCAGCGTTTCCTCGATCAGATCAAGAAAAAACTCGAGGGCGACGACGAAGCCCACCCGATGGACGACGATTACGTGTGCGCACTCGAATTCGGCATGCCGCCTACGGCTGGCTGCGGCATCGGCATTGACCGTCTCGTCATGCTGCTGACCGATTCGGATTCGATCCGCGACGTCATTCTGTTCCCGACGATGCGTCCGGAATAATGGATATTTAGGTGTGACGCACCGTATCCCGCAGGGATAGCGGCGTCAGGCGAGCCGTAGAGACGTGTCGTGACACGTCTCAAGGCGAGCAGAGACGCGCGATCCGCGCGTTTTCGGCGCGACGTATGCCGCAGGCATAGTCAGCGCCTCCATGCAAATTGCGAAAATCAAATTGCACATTCTATATTTGATATGGTATGCTATTCGGCGTTTTTTGGCGTGTGGTTTTCGCCAATATGTCTAACTTTAACAGGATGTCCCAATGAACAACCAACAAAGAAATGAACTTTGTCACTGCGGAAGTGGCAAAAAATATAAGAATTGCTGCATGCGCAAAGACGAAGCGCAGGCTCAGCTTTCCAAACAGACCTATGACGTGCGCCGCGTGATTGGCCCCAAGACCACGCCCTATATGTTCTGGAAAAACTGGAGTGCCGCATGTGGACGCAACGAATACGGCCTCGTCCATGATATGCTGCTTCAGGGCGGCGAAATTGCCGAGAAATTCAGCACGACCGAAGATTTCTATATGAACATCAACGAAATCGGCATTCCCTACGAAGCACGCTGGAATCTCGATAAAATCAAGATCGATGGTTCCAAATGCTACATGCTCTGCCATCGTACCGACAGCGAAGACAAAAATGCCGATGTCATTTGCTCGATGATGTCGCTGCAGCAGACCGAAGTCGGCCTCCGCGTTGCCAATATTCAGCGCGCGATTTGCAAACCGACTGCCGATTTTGCACTTTCTTTTGATATCTTTGGCCTCCACAGTGCCGAAGGTGATTATATTAAGAAAGTCCAGTCCGGTTGGAAGCGCCCCGACCTGACCGACGAAGCCACGCGCTTTGTTGCACCTGCTGAATAATACTTAGGGGGGCATCGCCCCCTACAAAGGAAATCATGCCTTACAGTTCCGTTGCAATGCCCAAATTGTCAGATTTGAGCGCCATTTTGGAAGAATCTGTCTTTTCCAGTATCGACACAGATAACATCGAAAAATTAGCGAGGATTCTGGAGTGCGGTAAAACAGAGGCAGGGGAATTTGTGTACCAAATGGGCGATCCTGCACACGCGCTGTATATTCTGGTTTCGGGCAAAGTCGCAGTCTGCGATCCCATGAAACATACGGTTCTGACGCATCTCACACCGGGAGATGCCTTTGGTATGCTTTCGCTTTTCTTTAACTGCGAAGTTTCGCCGGATGTCAAAGCCGTCGAAGATTCGACATTTCTCGTCCTCGATGCGGGCACGTTCCGCATGATCGAAGTCTCCGATCCGAGTTTGGCGATCGTCGTTCTTCGCTGCGTACGCAAGGCGCTGGGCGAACTCGTTTCGCAGATTTCTCCTGTCATTATGCGGCTGGCTTTGTAGCGCGTGCTACTGCCTTCGGCAGTACGCACGGCGCGCTCGTCTATCGGCCTTTAGCCGATACGACTCGCTTTTTGCCTTTTAAAAGCACGTCGAACTCATTATAAGGGGGTTTCCCGTATCGGGAATGGATTTGCCCAAAGGAGTTCTATGCTTTTAGATTTATATATTTATCCCCATCCTATCCTTTCTAAAGTTGCTGAGCCGGTGACTGAGTTCAATAAGGAACTCAAGACACTTGTCGAGGATATGGCAGAAACCATGTACGAAGGCCTTGGCGTGGGGCTCGCCGCTCCCCAGGTCGGCATCAGCAAGCGGCTGTTTATCGTCGATACGAGCACACAGGAAGAACCTTCGACGCTCAAAGTCTACATCAATCCCAAAATTATTCTCAAAGATGATCCCGTCGTCTGGAATGAAGGGTGCCTCTCATTGCCGGGGCTCTATCGCGATGTCAATACGTTTGCCCATGTGATCATCGAAGCTCAGGATGCAGATGGCAATACCTTTAGGGAAGAAGCTCGCGAATTGAGGGCTGTTGCACTCCTGCACGAATACAGCCATCTCGATGGTTCGGTCTTTATCGATCGGCTGGCACCGATTAAACGCAGCCTGGTCAAGAAACACTGGGCTAAAAATGTGTATAAATCCACTGAAAAAACGTACAAGGACACAAAGCTGCACTGCGTTTTTGAATAATTCGGAATTCGGAATTCGTAATTCGTAATTCGTAATTCGTAATTCGCAATTCGCAATTCGCAATTCGTAATTCGTAATTCGTAATTATTGTGACATTCTCAATGATAATCTAAAGAATTGAGTTTCTTTAGCTTCAGAATTCAACCTTCGGCATTGTCATTCAATTACGCATTACGCATTACGCATTACGCATTTAGAAAAACATTCCTTCTAAACTTCAGACTTTACCTTGAGTTCTGCAAATTCAATTACGCATTACGCATTCAAATAGTCATCCTTATGGAAAGAATAAAAACATATCTCAACTCATTCCGTGGATACGCTTTCCCCCAAAAAAACTCCGAAAGAACGGTAAATGTCCCGTGGTGGCTGAGAATTTCTTTGGCCGTGATTGGCGGGACGTGCGTATTTGTTGCATTTCCCAATTTTAATCAGTTTTATCTGGCCTATTTTGCATTGGCTTTCGAGTTGTGGGCAGTCGAAGGTCTGGCTCCCAGGAAGGCTTTTTTGATTGGCTGGCTCGCGGGATCTATTACCAATATCGGTGGGTTTTACTGGGTTGGCAGTCTTCTCGAGGATTTTGGGCATTTCGACACTATTCCGGCCTATGCATTGTCCTCTGGCCTCGGCATTATTCAGGGACTGGTTTACGGCCTTTGGCTTTGGTGCGTCCGAAAACTCAATACACGAACGATATGGTTTACGGGAAGTGCGGCATTTATTGCCATCGAGATGTTCTTCCCGATGTTGTTCCCGTGGTACTATGCCAACAGCCAGTACAATTTTGTGCCGGCCATACAGACGGCGGATATCTTTGGGGTATTGGGCGTCACCTTATTGCTCGTGACGGTCAATGTCCTCATCTATGATGTGACGCGATCGCTATGGTTGAGACACACAGACCCGAAGCATCCATTCAACACCAAAAGTATCATTGTGGCTTTGGTGTATATCGCAGCATGCTTTATTTATGCGCCGATTAGGATGGCCCAGATCGATGCCATCGAGGCAGAATCTCCTCATTTGAACATCGGCATGGTCGAAGCAGATGTCGGTATCTGGGAAAAAGAGACTGCCGAAAAGATGCGCAACAATCTCTTTTTGCACCACTCGATGTCGCATGAGCTTTCTCAGCAGGGGGTCGATCTGATTGTCTGGCCCGAATCGAGCTATCAGCAGGGATTGATATGGGGCAGCCGCAAAGTGACAGACGATCCGCTCGAACATGAGCTCGACGCGATGTATGCGCCCTGGTTTCAGCCGACGGCACATCTCATTTACAGTGTCATCGATGGGGCCTTTGGGGAGAATTTTCATCGCAATCCTGTCATCCATTTTAGTTTGGCCGAAGCGATGTTTATGGCTGCCGAAGATCAGGGCCTGCAGACGCTGGAAACGATGTATCCAGCGCTCGTATCTGGGTATAATATCCGCTGCAGCGATGAAAAACCGCAAATTATGCGCTGTCCTTATGCTCGTGTCGTTCCCGATGATCTAACTTATTACATCCCGAGTGCTGAGCCTCTGCGAGATAGCCGTAAATCCGATTTGCTCAAACTGATACGCCCCGAAGATATCAGTTCTCCCATCCGTGATTTCGATGCTGCTGTCCTGTTTGGTACGCTCTCTTTGGGGGCGCCTCCGGGATCCAGTCTCGATTTTGCGAAACTTTACAAAGCCAGTGTCACAGAGCGCCAACTGTATAATACGGCACATCTCATCGAAAAAGATGGCCGTGTGATTGGCAATTACCATAAGAATTACCTGCTGCTCTTTGGCGAGTATATTCCTTTTGCCGATAAATTCCCGTGGGTATATGAGGTTTTGCCCGAAGCGGGCAATCTCACGCCGGGAACAGAGTATGAGAATATGCACTTTAGAGGGTATGAAATTGCTCCCATCATTTGCTACGAGGATATTCTTCCTCGATTTGTGCGCAAATTCTCGAAACTTCGTCCCAATGTCTTCATCAATGTGACCAACGATGCCTGGTTTGGCAAGACTGCCGAACCCATGCTGCACCTGGCTTTGGCGATGATGCGCACCGTAGAGCACCGCAAATGGCTCGTGCGTTCGACGAATACCGGCGTCAGTGCGTTTGTCGATCCCAACGGCCGTATGGTTCAGCATACCTCGATCTATGAACCCGAGATTTTACGGCAATCTGTTGCCATGATGCCGCGCACTCGTACGATCTACAGCTATATTGGCGATGTCTTAGGGTGGATCGCTCTGTTATGGATGGTGTTCCTGTTTGTGCTCCGCCGTCAGCAGATGAAACTGGCCGGGCAAAAGGAGACTGGCGAAAAAGCTGATGCTGTTAAGGACGGTGAAACTGAAAGAGAGCAGAATGAGTTTCACGGAAACTCTGAGTCAAAGGCAGATCAAAATGCTTTGCAGGAAGCGCGCGAAGAAATGGCTTCAGGAGAAGAAAAAATAGTCGAATAACTCTCTTTCAAAGAACGTGGAGGATTGCACAAACTATTAGAGAAATCCCCTTTCTGGTATACGGATTATCTGCTTTAACAGCCTCATTTCGTATGGGGCCTTTTTTTTGTCTCTGTTTAATGAGTATGGAGATTTTGCAATTGGAATTCTCATTCGAGCTTATAGCTTGTAGTAGTTTCATAATTCTACAGGCAACAGAATGATTTCCAATGAAATGAATTCTCAGCTATAAGCTATAAACTATAAGCTACAAGCTGAATTCATATCCAAGCTGGTTAAACAGAGTTTTTTTTCATTTTTTTTGGCCGTTTTTCGAAAAAATCGCCCATATATAAGTGAACCAAATATGTCACGGAGACTCTGGCTATCTTTGGGTTGTCCAAGCACTCATGGCATGTCACTGGGGATGGTCATACATAACGGGGCTCGTATACAGCGTACTCATCCTGACGAGGATAGTGCGTTATCCGGGCAACGGCTCCATGCAAACCGACACTGGAAGCAGGTCATTGTGCAAAAAAGAAGGCATCATGACATGGCCGAAGTGTGCCCAGTTATGTACGACTGGTGGAGGCGGCGGGCGGGTGGGGGCCCAAGGATCGATTTGCTACAACTGTGTGCGTTTTAAACCTACAAACGGTCTCTATTTGGTCGTTTTGTAGCGTGTGAGGGGCGGGGCAAAAACAAAAGAAAGCGGCGTATCGCAGATAGCCGCTTTGGGCAGGGCGTATCGCAGATAGCCCTGCTGGCAAAAAAATTCAATCTATTCAAAAACGCATTCTCAAGTTTTTGGTCGAACTGATTAGGAACGAGCGCTTTTGTTTAATTTACTTCATTTCTTTAAGAATGGACTGTCGTCCGGTTAGTTCGTAGGCAATCTCGAAGAATTGTTTGGCAATCTCGGGATGAGAGGCTTTAAATTGGCGTCCTGCCTGGATTGCAATTTCGGGAATGTCGCGGTGAGGTCCAATTGGGAGATTGGCATCCTCTGCGAGTTTTTGCATTTCTTCGGGGGTTGGGCAGATGGTGTCGACACCATGATCTTTGGCAAGGCGTTCGAGCAATGCATGTCCAGCAGGATTGTCGCTGTAGACGAGGCTGAGATTGGCATAAGCTGCAGCCAGTGGGTAATTTTTGTCGAGATTTTCTACGACCTGTGCAAGCATGTAGAAGAAAAATGTCATCAACTGCCTTGAGAAGAGCAGAGGATAAGCTTTTTGGAGTTGATCAAAGGCTTCCTGGTATTTCTTTTCGTGAATGAAGAGATTGGCGAGTTCGAGGTTGGCGGGTGCACTGACGGGATTGAGTTGGAGTACGCGTCCGAGGGCTTCGCGGGCTTCGTCATATTGGGAGGTTTGACCGAGCAGACTTCCCAATTGCAGATTGAGCATTTCGACTAAATTGGAAATGCGCATGACAGGGCGTGTTTCCTTGATGGTTGCACTGAACAGGATCTCTTCGAAGGGATGGGAAAAAGAAACCAGCCGGCGTGATTCATCATTTTCGGGCAGTTTGACATCGTTCAGAAGTGCGCGTAATTCCTCGATGGCATGGTCGATATCTTCCGATTTGATCATGTCCTGGATGTTTTCGATGCGTTTTTGAATGTCGGCCATATCGGCATTCATTTTGTCAAATTCAGCCTTTGATTTTTTGACTTCTTCGGCTTCGGGGAATTTGGCTGCAGCATATTGGCCGAGGGTGACGGCAACTTTAAAGTTTTCATCGGATTTGGGGAGTGCCTGGCAATAGTCCTGTATCACTTTGACATCGTGGTCGGGATCGCCATTGAATTGTTTTTCAAGCTCCTTGATGGCTTCATCGACGAGTTTGGCGATTTTAAAAGCTTCGGCATCGGCGAATTTTTCGGAAGCGTATTTTCCAAGTGCTGCAACGACTTTTGCACTTTCTTCGCAAGGGGGAAGTGTTCTGCAATACTCCTGGACAACGCCTAGATCGTGATCCACATTACCGGTGTATTTCTTTTGAAGATCTTCGACAATTTTATCAATGTTTACGCTGGTATCCATAAAAAACCTGAATTCTGACAGTGTGACTGTCAAATGATGGTGAGTGAACAGGGAAAATGAAGCCCCAGATGCCTATCATACACTATAATTCGTGATTCGTAATGCGTAATGCGCAATTGGAATGCGGAATTGGTAACTATTCAGCCGGGGCTCTGCCCCGAACCCCGCCAAAGGGCTTTTGCCGTTCGCAATATCAAATCCGCTTCGTTTCGCGCACCTATTGGTGCTCCAACTTGCGCATTTGATTTGCTCTGTGCCCTCAATTCGTACCGTTCACCGAACGGTGCTCATTTCGGCGCCTACAACCCTCGCACGCTTTTTATGCCCATCTCATTCCCATTGGAACCCGCCCGTCTCACCATCCTGGCTCGACGGTCGGCAGCCGACATCGTGTC
>OCTW011381189.1_pt1 | contig 10422 bp, 8 predicted proteins | sample 1539671 | NCBI WGS metagenome assembly OCTW01 (sample SAMN02144230, study PRJEB22623) | gut metagenome | biome: sheep rumen | host: Ovis aries | place: New Zealand
TTCTGCTCTGCTTCCGCGATCATGTCCGATGCTGCCCCGGCGGACCCACCGCCGGCACCCAGATGGCTGCTGGTCTGCTCGTTGTCCGTGATTGTCCGCTGCAGGTCGAGCGACGTTTTCAGGAAGCCGGCCGTATCGTCATAGATATCGTCCAGCCCCGTCCTGGTCGTTGTAATATAATACGTATTGTTGTTAACGGATGGTATGGATACGGTCGGGAACAGTGTGGAATCATACAGGTCCTTGATTGCCTGTGTCCTGTTCTCATACTGCGCGTCCGCCTGGTCTTTTTTCTTCTGCAGCTGCCTGTTCCGGTACGCGATCGTCCTCGCAAACCCTCCGGCATCTTTTGAAATCCCGTTTTGCACGATATAGGTGCGCAGGTCCGCCAGTGTGACATTGGTAATGTTTTCCGCTTCCCCGGCAATATCCGGAAACGATTTTTTACCGTCCCCCGGCATCCATGTGCCGTCTTCCTTGATCCGGCTGTTTGCGTATCTCAGGATCTCTTCTGTCTCGTCCTCCAGGCTGCTTTCAATGGAAAGGTAATCCTCATTACCGTCCGGCGGCGTGTACTCCAGGATTACCGGGTCCGGGAACGCTTCCTTGGTGAATTCCCCTTTCCATTCGGACAATACCGCTTCCAGGACACGTTCCCCGTCCCTTCCGTGGTATGTGACGCGGTAATCCGTTGCATATGTCTTCCCATTCCCCGCATAGGACGGGGCAAGGTGGAAATCGGACGGGTCCAGCGTCCTGTTTATTTTTTCCCCGGCCTTTTCTAATACGCTGCTGCTGAGAATCTCATACGCGTCAAACCTTGTGCCTGCCGGGGTCAGCCCATCCCCTGCCTGTCCATACCGCAGCGAGATTTCCGCCTGCACGCTGTCAGGTTTGGCTGTCCTTACAAGGAAGGCTGATCCCGCCCCGGTTATCAGCAATACTGCCATTATGACATATATCTTTTTTTTCTTCACTTGTTCCTCCTTTGGCCGCAAACGCCGCCGGTATCAAAAACTGCACCATGCAGACAAGAAAATAAAGCGCCGTATTATCCGTCATATAGGTAATTCCGAGATAAAGCGTTGTCAGCAGGGCCGACAGATAGCATTCCTTCCCGTACCGGGAACAGGATAGCGGGATATCTACAAACCGGCATATTTCCCATAGCAGAAATCCAATCATCCCCATCTGTATGTACATGGCCAGATAATCGCAGTGGAGCGCGGTCATCCTTGATATATAGGTATTATTGACCTTGATGTCCCCGGCATGCCCCAGGATATATTCAATGCACCCGAACCCGTGCCCCATAAAAGCCGGCGAAATATGGTAGTAATCCTTGATATACCGGTACAGGTTCTGCCGCCCCATCAGGTCAACCCCCAATTCGGTGCAGATACGTACGAACAGCCCGGACCGTACGATGACGACATAGCTGATCCCATATACCAGGATGGCCAGCATCATCACAAGCCCGGACGCCTTCAGGACCCCCATCTTTTCCTTACGCATCAGGACGTAAAACAGGATGGCCGCCACAAGACCGATCATCCCAATCCTCTTATAGCCGAGGAAAAAAAAGAAAAAGGATACCAGGATTTTCCATCTATTCTTTTTCCAGTCATCTACCATAAAGAAAATAATCAGGAGCCCGAATACGAAGGTGTCCTCATGCAGCTCCAGGTATTTCATAAAGCCTACCGCGTCAAACCCGGATGTCAGGAAATACCGGAAATCCGACATACATTGGCTGACGCTCCCCGTTTTGACAAACGCACGCACGATTCCCGCCGTGTTGGCCAATACGAGCCCGTAATAAGTAAGCACCACTGCCTGCTTCCCGAATGCGTATGCCGCGCATACCGCCCCGAGGACTGTCAGCGTCTGGTAAAAGACCTTTGTGAACCCCCTCGCCATCAGGGCACTGTCGGCGGTATCAAGGGAATAGACAACCAGCGTCGTAATCACGATCAGCAGGATGTATTTCATATATTCCAGCAAGAACCCTGAAATAGTACGCAGCCTGTCCCCGTCAAAAAAGAAGCAGACATCAAGGAATGCCAGGAAAATAAATACAATGACAGCTGCCTTGTATTTTGTGAAATCAAGCCCGAACGCGGATATCCCGACGCAGAAGATACACAGGGTATATACCAGCCCGAGGAACCTTTCCCTGGCCCGTCTCAGCGGGACAGCGCTGCCTTCCTGATGCATTCGTATGTCCTTTCACAGTTTTTGTCGTCATGGTAAAAGAAGAACTTCCCGGTTCTTTCCTGCTGTTCGCCCCGGACGGCCATAAGCGCGTTTGCAGCCGTTCCCTGCGGATCAGCAGATACCGGCCCGAATTGCACCTGGTCAAACAATAACCCGCTGTAATGGTCTTTTGTAAACCGCCCCTTGTCAAACTGGTAGAATACTACCGGCTTGTCCTGGTACACAAAGTCCAGGTACACGGAGGAATAATCCGTTACCAGGACGGAGGATTCCCTGACCAACTCCGGGATGTCCGGGTGACCCGTCGTCTCAATTTTCCCGCCAGACGGGAATTCTTTTATATATTTTGCCATTTCCGGATGCAAGGCAACCACGATACGCCACCCGTCAGGCAGTCCCTTCCATACCGGCAGGGAAAGGAAACGGCACCATGACCGGAAGAAGCCGCTTCTCCTGAATTCTTCCGTGCTGCACCCGGAAAGCCATTTCCTCCACGTCGGGAATACCAGGATGGTTTTTTCATGCCCTGCATGCACCAGGTTGTCATACCTGCACAGGCCTGCCGGCATCAGCACGGGTTCCGGCTGTTTCAGCCCGTTCAGGGCATATTCGTATTCAGGCAGTGCGGACACCGTCATCAAATCCGGATGGTAATGGTCCGCTGACAGCCAGCCTGTCTTTTTGTCAAGCACCCCGTGCTGGAGGAATACATTCACCCCCTTCGGGTGGAAAAGGCCTTTTTGCGCGAGATGGTAATACGCCGTCATATCCGGCGTGAACCCGAATGTATGCGTGCTGATAAGCGCGCTCGCGTAATACATGGCCATATAATGTTCCCTGCTCCCGGGCTCGATGATCCTCCCGCTTACGGCGTATACTTTCCAGTAATCCGGGTCATTTTTCCCGATTAGATAATAAGTTTCGATTTCGGGATGCTTTTCTGTCATGTATTGGAAGAAAACGAACCCGTTATCCTGCGCGTCGTATGACCTTTCCGATACCAGCCATAAGGGCCGCCTTGTTTTGACGGCGGCCGCATCCCGCCGCCCTTGTGCGTCCCGCGCCATGTAATGTATGTATTCCGGTATCCTTTCCAATTTGTCCTGCATCATTCGCCTGCCGCCTTCCGCAACACCCGGTCTGTTTCCCGGTACATCTGCTGTACCCCGTGTTCCCGGCTGATATAATTGTACCGTTCCCTGGAGCGTAGGAACGGCAGCCGGTCTGCTTCCTGTAATTTGCGCAGCAGGCCGTCCGCATCGCCGGCATGGAATGTCATACAGTATCCCCCGGATACGGCCATATTTTCATGTATGTCGGAGCAGACCACACGGACCCCGTACCCGATGGCTTCCAGGAGGGCGATACTCTGCCCTTCCAGGTCGCTGGGCAGGACGAAGCAATGTGTGTTCGCGTACAGCTCCGCTTTCCGTTCCCCGTCCACGAAACCGACAAACCGTATTCTTGGGTCTTTTTGGGCTTCCTGGTAGTATTCTGTCTTTTTGAATGTTTCCGGCACCCAGCCTGCCACGACAAGCTCCCTTTCCGTGTCCAGCTTCCGGTACGCCTGTAATAACAGGTCCAGCCGTTTTTCCGGTACGATCCTTCCGAGGAACAGGTAATACCCATCCCTGGAAAGACCGAGGTCTTCAATCAACCCTGTTTTATTGGTAAGGGATATCCGGCACCCGTTTTCCACGCGTTCCGTTTCCCGGCCGTAAACATCCCGGAAATAGGATTGCATGTCTTCCGAGAGCACAATCACCCCATCGGCGTATTTCGCGGCCATTCTTTCGCCAAGCCTGATATACCATGAGGCAAATTTCCCCCATTTACCCCTCTTCCAGTCCAGCCCGTGCACCGTGACGACGGTTTTCTTACCTGCCAGTTTCAACAGGGGGAGGAATACGGCAGGCCCCTCGGCATGGATATGGATGACATCATACTGTCCGCACAGGCAGATCAGTGTGGAAAAGAAAGATGCTGCCACGGCATTGATCTTTGTATTCGACATAGTCGGCGCATTTAACAGGCGGATCCCGGTTTCTTCCGGATATACCCTGTCCGGCCTGTCCAGTTCCCAGCGGTTAATGGCCGTCACGCTATCCCCGTTTTCCGCCAGAAGGCGTACCAGCTCTGTGACCACTGCCTCAATTCCACCGCTGGTTTCATACATATGTTTTTGCCCAAATTCAGCAATGCGCATTGTTTCTTACTTCCTCTTCCGTGAAATAATTTTCCGGCTTCATGACAGGCGCCCCCGGAACATCCATGGTGTTATCTGTTTTTGCCTCAATCCCTTCCCGTAAGGAAAATCCTGCCAGCAGGCCTGCGGCAAATGCCATGATTCCTTCCAGAAAAGATATATGCTTATGACTCATCACCAATTACCCTCCTGTATATATCTTGTATTTTTCCGGCATACTGCCTATCGGTCATATATCCGGACGCCCGCAGTATAGAGTCCTTCCTCATGTCCTCCAGCTTGCTGTCGTCGTAATAAAGGCCGCCGAAGGCATCCAGAAAGGATTCTGTTGTGGGGCTCTTAATGCCAAAAGGCACCAGCTCTCCCGCCCCTCCATATTCCGGGGCAAGCACGGCGGCCCCCAGCTGCTGCGCCTCGATGACGGATAGTGGGTTGTTCTCGTAACAGGTAGATGGGAGTACCACGAGCCTTGCCCGGCGGACCAGGCCGTTTAACTCCTTTTTCCCCTTGAACCCGAGGAAGGACAGGTTTGGTATCCCATGCAAAAGTGCTTCATCCGGACCGGACCCAGCTATAACAAACGGGATATCCGGGAATTTCCTTGCCGCCGCGATGATGCTGCGGATTCCCTTTTCCGGGGAGACCCTCCCAAAATACAGGACGTAATCCCCCCTCCCCATCTTTTCTTCCTCCTGGTTATCCGGTACCCTGTCAACGAAATTCTGCAGGTATATTGTTTTCCCCCGGAACCGGTAATCGGTATCGTATACCCGCTTCATGAACCGGGACGGGCAGATAAACCGCGAGATCCATCCGTACGTTGCCTTCTTTTTATACAGCTTCCCCTCGATTGTCCCGATTACACTTTTTGCCGCTGATTGATGGATGCATTTTGTCCTCATACACCATGACGCGTCCCCGGTTTCAATGCATTTGGTACAGATCGTGTCCTTGTTCGGGTCATACATCAGGTGGTTTGGGCATACGAACTGTGAGTCATGTGTTGTCATGACAACCGGGATTTTCAAAAGTGCCGCGGCATCAATAACGGATGGCGTGAGCTGGTAGTTAAAATTGTTCAGGTGTATGATGTCAGGCTTGTATTCTGTGAGAAGCGTAAACATCTTCCTGTATGCCTCCCGGCTGTAGATAATGCGGAAGGGATACAGTGCGTTCCCTGCGGATTTCCGGTGGAAGTCTACGGGCGATGTGTAAATCCCCCAGTCATTCCTCATGGTATTGTTGTCATCATACATCCCGAAATATTGTACCCTGTCTCCAAGCTGCGTGAGTGCGGAGCCAAGTCCCTCGACATAGGTTTCCGCCCCTCCTCTTGGATACAGGAATTTGTTTACAAGTAAGATCCTCATTGTCCGTCCCCTGTGTGTCTGATGACCCGTTCGACTGTCCGCAATACCAGGTAAAGATATCTTTCCGGTGACGGGTCCCTGAGGTATGACCAGTCCATGGCAACCACGTCATCGAAATTCCTGATTTTATTTCTTCCGCCCGACTGCCAGGCCCCCGTGATGCCGGGTTTTCCTGCTAAGCGAACCTTATGTCTTGCTTCGTATGTCCTTACCTCTTCCGGCAGTGGCGGCCTTGTCCCGATGACTGACATGTCGCCTTTCAGCACGTTTAGAAATTGCGGCAGCTCATCTATGGATGTTTTCCTGATATATTTCCCGATTTTTGTGATCCGCGGGTCGTTCCATATTTTAAACATGTGCCCATCCATCTCGTTCATGTCTGCGATACTTTCCTTTGACAGGTCAGCATCCGCCTTCATGGAACGGAATTTGTACATACGGAACGGGCGCCCGTTATACCCGATGCGGATTTGCGAATACAGCGGTGACCCCCCGCTCTGTTGCCGGATGGCGGGGGCGATAAACGGATAAACCACGGCCGCTGCTCCCAGCCCCACGGTCCCGATGCAGATATCCATGGCCCGTTTCAGGATTTCCCAGGAACGGTCCTTGGGAACCCCGCCCATCGTATACACCGTCGTGCCAAACTTTTTGACCGGCCATGATTTCCCGTACCGTTCCGGTAAATACAGTACCAGCCCCATGCTGATCATGGAATACAGGAGCCCCGTATCATAAATATCCGTGTAGACCGCGTCAACAGGTTCCGTAATCAAGCGTTTGGCCAATTCCCCCCTGTCCATATCCCGGTCCAGCCGCCGTATGCGGAAAACATCCGCGCTCGCGTTTGGCATCGCTTTTGCCAGGATCCAGAGATACGGTTTTCCTTTACAATAATATCTGTTTTCCAGTGTCTCCAATTTCCCCCTCCCTCTTTCTTTCCAGTGATGCGCAAACCCAGCCGGGTTTCCCCGGCCGGGAATCTGCCTTATTTTTTTTGCTGCTCCGGCATAATATACATGAAGTCCGCCAGCTTCCGTTCCCCTCCTTCCCCACCGTATCCTGATGGCGAGTTAATCATCTGCCCACAAAAATACATCTCTGAGGAACCGCCACCGTCACAGTTATACCCGAATGTACAGCCGTGCTGGATGAGGAATTCTGCCGGTTCCCGGAAGGTCAGGCCGCGGTTCCGGCGTGTCCTCCCGTCCGCCACGCACCAGAGATACTCTTTTTTCCCGTCGGATCGTTCCTTCTGGCCTACAAATGTCCGTGGGGCGATGCTATATAACCTTTCCGCGTAGATAGTCAGCTTCCCGTCTTCCACCAATGGGCAGAAAATTCCGATCACGTCGCTGTATTTTTCCACGGCATCCTGGGCGGGCATGGACTTTACAACTTCGTAGTCCCCGTCATAGGTAACCCCGAGTGCAGATTCCTGTGTGGGGCGGTCTTTGACCACTTTCCCTGTTCGGATAACCCCATAGCTCTTGTTATATCCGCTGTCCCGGAAGTCCCCGTTAATCATCAGGACGGCATTTACATCAGCCTGTGCCTGCGACATCACCTCATGGCTGTTGTATGTCCCGTGTGCAAAATATGTCGAGAACCTTTCCGGGTCATCCATGACAATATCCGCCACGTATACATCCGACCCGCAATAACGTTCCTTGGTAATGGTGATTGTCAGTTTCCCATCCCGTTCCTCATAAGTCATAGGGAACACCTTGTCCTGGATTAACGGGTACTGGATGGCGTTAAACGAGACATGGAGCGTATTCTCCCGCCATGTAAATGCCAGCGTATTTTTCCCGCCAACAAGTGTGTAGTCTTTTTCCTCCCATGTGATATCCGACGCCGGTACATCCACCTGCTTCCCGTTGTCAAAATATACGACTAGGTCCTGGTCGGGAGAAAATGCGTCCCCTGCCACCAGTTCCTGTTCCGCATCACGCAGAAGGACGTTTTTTACCATGACCGGACGGATTTTCAGTATCCCAAGCCCATAGGAGGTGCGGACACAGATGTTTTCGCCCCCCGTAACAGGTGTGTCGGGAAGATGGAATGTTTCATCCATCTTCCGCGTTTTCCCGTCCCGGAAGGTTACTGTCCCGCTTACCCGTCCCGCATCCAGTGTATCCCCCTGGTACACTTCCCCCCGGTATACCAGTGGGATATCCGCAACCGTGATCAGCGTTGTTTTTACCGGTATCTTCTGTTTCCCGACACACACTGTTGCATGGTTGCCGTGTATCCCGGTGACGCTATAGTTTTTCCGATCCAGTATTGTCTTTTTGCCAAACAGCGATATCGCCGTGACGGTGATATACCTTGCCTTCAGGTTATCCGTCTGGTACACGCCTTTTCCCCTATAGGCCACGGCATAATGCAGCGGATAGAGAAATCCGAACAGCAGGAAGCCGCCAAGAAGGATACCGGCCATGACAATCATTGGTTTAAAAATATGCGAACGCATTCCCCTGTCCCCCATCCAGCTGATACAAGCAAAAAAAATTTTACGACTGCTGCCCCGCCTGCTTACCGTTTCCTTCTTCGCAAAAAGATCATACCCGTTACCAGTACAGTTACCGGAATTCCTGCAAACAGGATAGTTTCCAGGACAGCCCGGATCCCGTGATCCCGCAGGGCCAGTATGGTGTCCCCTTCACTGTTTTCCGCATCCCGCCTGGTTCCCCGCACCAGCAGCCGGTGGTCGTTGACCCCGTATGGGGTGCAGGTATACAACGTCACGTAGTCTTTACCGTCTTCCACACCCAGATACTGGTCCGCGTCTTCCGGTAATACTGTCCGGATGTCATCTACCACATACCGGTGTGTTTCGCCGAGGATATAGATAAAAAAATCATCCCCTGTTTCCAGCCTGTCAACATTGTCAAACAGTTTTGCGCTTTGCAGGCCGGTATGCGCGGTAATCACGGCGTGCGTGCTTTCCCCTCCGGTTATCAGGCTGGTCCCGTGCATGTGCCCTGCCATGGTATCCAGTGTCACATCTGACGTCCCGTGCCCGACCGGGAGATAAATATCCACGGATGGGATCTCAATATATCCCATGACCCCGTCACCATCCAGGTTCAGTAGGGATTCGTATTCCTTGTCTGTGTAAGGCCGGCTGCTGTAATGGAACGGGACTGTCTTTTGCCCTTTGGCAATCCTGTTATTGTATCTACTGCAGGCATCAAACTCGCCGGAGATGTCCTGTTCCCCTGTATTTTCCATGCTGTCCTGGTATTTCCGGATAGACGCTGCCCGCCCGAGCCCGTATATGGCGTTTGACAAAAACGGGATACAGAACCAGGCCAGCCGTGCGGTGATGGCAGCCAGAAGCAGGATCTGGATTATTTTTTTCCATTTAGCCATGACGGGTTCCCCCTGTTGCACAACCTTCCGGGTCTCTTGCACTCCCTTCTTTTTCTTTGTATATGGCCGAAATCCGTTTTTGATTGGTTTTTTTGCGCGTATTTTTTAGCTTCCCCCTATCTGCATGTAGGGACGTATAGATGGATGGGTACCTTTTTTATATGTCTGATTTCTGATTAATATTTTATTTTTTTTGCCACTTCCATTTTCCATACAAAAAACATCCGGGATGGGTGGTCCTCCCTTCCGGCTGTCCAACTGCCAGAAGGTTTTGTTCCGTCATCCCGGATGTTTTCATTAGATTTTTGTACAGCCCCAGGTCTTATTCGTGAAGGCTGCATCCTGTCTCCGCCAGGAAACGGGTTCTTCCCCATATCAGGAATTGGTTATCCCAGAATGTTGCCATAGTTATACGCTTTTATTACGTGCTTCCCGCCCCATTCCGGATGGTTGTCGGCATTGCCCGGGTTGCTCTTTTTCCCGTACCAGGTGTCGCCGTTAACAATAAACTCAATGACATTATTTCCATTCTGGTGCCCGTACAGGTTGCATCCCGGGTCAGCCTGGCTCTTGGCGTCACCCATCACGGTCTTGATGATGGTGCCATCCTCCAGTTCGAAATCAATCAGGTCGCCTACCCGTCCGAATGTTGTCGTACAGGCGATGACATACCTGTCCCCGATCTTTCCGAATCCTTCCGTGTCATAGTCCTCGTACTGGTCATGCAGGGCCTTCTGGTAAGTCCCGGCTGTCCAGTTGGTATTCCATTTTTCATAGGTATACACGCCGCCAACCGTCTGCGTGGGGGTTATCTCCGCCGCGTCATCCGTATTGACGATGTCCGGCATATTCGCCTGGTCCAGTACCCTTACCGCGTAATCAAGCCCGCTGCTGTAGTCATAGGTCCCGCTTACAATCCCTGTCGCGGAACTCTGTGCCTCTACCGTCTTACCATTGCCGGCGTAAATCATGACGTGGTAGACGCCTTCCGCCGCATTGCTGTAGAATACCAGGTCCCCCGGCATTGCGTCCTTAACCGGGATGGCGGTCCCTGCCTGTGCCTGGTCGGCAGCCACCCTCGGGAGCGAAATCCCGTATTGTGCGTAAATACTCTGTACGAATCCGGAACAGTCAGCTCCGTCTGTCAGGCTTGTGCCTCCCCAGACATACGGGTTCCCGATATAATTGGATGCATACTCGACAACGGATTCCCCGATCTGCCCGTCCGGCTTGCCGGATTCCACGGATGTC
>OCTW011469785.1_pt1 | contig 10422 bp, 7 predicted proteins | sample 1539671 | NCBI WGS metagenome assembly OCTW01 (sample SAMN02144230, study PRJEB22623) | gut metagenome | biome: sheep rumen | host: Ovis aries | place: New Zealand
CGCCAATACGCTGAAGATCCCGCCGCTGGAAGACTGCAGACAGACTCGTCCTTCGCGTAGGCAGCCACCGTTTTCGGCACCGGGCGTTCCGTGCTGCGCAGGGGCGGGCTCTCGCGGCATAAAATTGCGGCCTCACGCCGCAATTTTTCCACCTAGAGGGCCGAGCGAAGGATACGAGCGGCCCTCTCGGCCCTACGGGCTTCAATCCCTAACGCGGGATGCAGGAGACGAGATACTCTGTTGCAAGTGGCTGGAAGCCTAACGCGACCTAAGGAACAAGAATCACCTCAAAAAGGAACATTTTTTTCAATAAAAGGCTATTTGCACCTAAATGAATGTATTTTTCATAGTGACAAGGAAACAAAATGTATTTATCCAAACTCTCCATACAAAATTTTCGAAGCATCAAAGATGTGACGATTGATTTTCAGAAGGACCTGAACGTTTTCGTCGGGAAAAATAATACTGGCAAAAGCTCTATCATTGACGCAATAAGACTTGCTCTTGGAACATCTATGAACAATCCAAACCCTATTTGGATTTCAGAAGATGATTTCTACAAAGACTCAAATCAACAGGATCGAGAAGAATCGTTTACAATCAAAATGGAATTCGCCGATTTAAATGAGAAGCAAAGAGTCAAGTTCTTTGAAATTGTTGATTTTGACCTTGCCAACATAAATGACTCCATTGCAAAATTAGAGTACAACGCCTCTTGGCCGTTGAAAAACGGTAGCAGAGTTTCTGTAAAAAGGACTGGTGGACCAGAAGGCCCAGAGAAATCAGAAGTGCCTCAGAAAATAATGGAGCAATTCTCCGTTATTTATTTGCCTGCTTTGCGAGATGCCGAAACGGCATTAACCGCAGGCAACAAAAGCCAACTCGCAACACTTCTGAAAAAAATCGCAAATGATGAAAATAAGCAAAATATTGAACAGCTTTATAACGATTCAAATGAAAAATTGTCTGATAATGATTTGATTAAGAATATAATCAATGGCATAAACGATATAACAAAAAGTGTAGCTGCTTCCGACGCACAAAAATCAAAAATTTTAGCAGCAAATAGCGACTTCACAAAGATACTGCGAACGCTACAGGTACAGATGGATGGAAATCCGGTTGAAGATCTTTATGCAAACGGACTTGGCTCAAACAATCTACTCTACATCGCAGTTGTTTTGCAATATTTAAAATCCATTGGCGAAGATGAATGCCCTATTCTTCTGATTGAGGAGCCCGAAGCACATCTGCATCCACAAATGGTCTTATCTTTGTCCCGTTATTTGTCAGAAAATCTAACTCCCCAGACTATTATAACAACACATTCTCCGACGCTAGTAACCGACATTCCAATAGACAAAATCTACCTCCTTTTCAAAAAAGAGAATTCTATTTGTTGCAATGCATTGAGAAATGCCAATTTTAATGATTCCGAAAAGAAACAATTCAGTCGTTTGATGGACATAACAAGGTCAACGCTATATTTTGCAAAGGGAGTCATCCTTGTCGAAGGTATATCAGAAGCGATTCTGATTCCAATTCTGGCTCAACGAATAGGAATTGATTTAAGAAAACAACAAATTTCTGTTATTCCAATTTGCGGCGTTGCTTTTGATATTTTTAGAAAAATCTTCAACAAAGATATTTTTGATATTCCTGTAGCAATAATCACAGACGGGGATCCAGATATTTATTATCCCTCAAAAACAATAACAAAAGAAGGAAAAACGAGACAAATTGCAGATTGGGAAAACGCCGATGTATTAGACTCAAATCAGGTCTGTGCTAGAACACAAAATCTAATCAACTCATTTAAAGAAATTGACAATGTAATCATTCGGCATTCTGAAGTCACTCTAGAATATGATTTAGCAAAAGCATCAGAAGACAACCCTTTGACAATGGTCAAGGCATGGAAGAAGTGCTTCACAGGGGTCCCGCACACATTAACAGAAGATATAATTCAACAATTACCAAGCCTTGAAGAAAAAGCAAAACGAATATGGCGAGTCATTTGCCTTTCAGGAAACAGTCATGGCAAAGGGGATTTCGCAAGCAATTTAGCAAGTACACTTGAAGAAATAGACGACAAAGGCAATTTTGTTAACAAATTTGAAGTGCCTATATACATTCAGCGAACCATTAATTTTGTAAATGCGCGAGTTAATTAATGCCAGAACCAAGCCCAGAACAACTACAAGTTATTAACGATGCACATCGTATTCGAATAGTCCGCGCTGCTCCTGGTAGCGGCAAAACATGGCTTGTTGGCCAAATTATCAAAAAAGAACTAGAAACATGGAATAAACCCGGTGGAATCGCCGCATTGTCCTTCACACGAGTCGGAGGCGAAGAAATTCGTAAGGCTGTTTGCTATGAATTAGATTCACCTCATTTTGTGGGAACATTGGATTCTTTTTTGTTCCGATATATTGTAAAACCATTTTTATCAAAATGCAGTGGATATAAAGAACCTAAACTTATTCCGGCATTTTATGGTTCAGAATTTTGGACAAACAAAACGATAAAATATGAAACACACGAAAAAGGGAAATACAAATCCTATAATTTATTAGATATTGATTATGGCATTCCTGAAAAAGGAAATATTAAACTTCTATATTCACCTTATAGAGGAGAAAAAAAAGAAGTTCCACAGCAACATCGCCCTGACATCATAAAAAAGAAAAAAACTATATGGCAAACTCTTGGTTGGGTTTCTCATTCAGACGTTCATTTCCTTGCATTTAAAATTATAGAAAGTCCATATGGTCCAAGTATAATTAAAGAGCTTGAAAATAGATTCCCGCTTATTATCGTTGATGAATTGCAGGATACCGGTTACTATATATGCGAATTCTTAAAAAAATTGCTATCTGAATCAAATATCAAAGCGTTACTTGTCGGCGACCCCAATCAATCAATATACGAATTCAACGGCGCTACGCCAGACATGTTTAATACATTTAAAGATTTAGCAGGATCCACCGAAATCACATTATTCGAAAGCCGACGTTGCCCCCAAAAGATAATTAACATTGCAAAGCAAATCATCCCCGATAATTCCCAAATAAAGACAAACAATCCAAAATCAGGGAAAGCAGTTATGCTTTGCTATGACAAAGATTTCTTTGCCAAAGAAGTCAACCGAGCTATAAATAAAATCCAAAACGAAAATTTCCAACATAAAATCATCAAAGCAATAGCAAGAAATACATCAACACTAAACGAATTAAAGCACCATTGTGGAGAAAAAGAGATTAAATCAATTGGTTCGCAAATTTTAACTCACATAACCAGAGGTGTTCAACAGTTTCTTTTAAAACAGAACTCAAAAGCTTTGCGCCAAATTTCTGACGCACTATCACTTCTAATATTTAACAAGGAGGGATTTGGCGATGACGATTTAAAAGATAGAAATATTGATCCTTTTCTTTGGAAGGATTTAGTATGCGAAATCCTCTTAGTCAGTTCCAAAATAAAAACAAATCTTGTCACTTACAAAAATTGGCAAGAAATAGTAAAACAAGACGTAGTTCACATTTTAAAACAAAAAACTTTTTTGGAGCAATATATAAATGATAATTTACTAAGTTCAATGAAAGTGCAAAACAGAAATGGAGCGTCAGAACAAGTCACATTATTTTTACAGATTCCCCAAGAAAACAGAGATGTCCCTTTACTAACTGTACACGGAGTAAAAGGAGAAACACATGATGTTACAATATTCATTTGTCCTCCTCAAAAAAAGGGCATTCCATGTCCTTCTGATACATGGTGGAACGGAGAAGAGAGGCGCATTATGTATGTTGCATTTACCAGAAGTAGAGAAATCCTGTATGTAGTTGTTTCAAAAGAAACCGCACAAAACCTAAAGATAAACCACAAATCTTTTTACGATTGTTTTGAGGTAATGAATATTGAAGACTTTGCTCCTGCACCAAATTGGATAGATTTAATCTGAAAGTAATTCTAGAAGGAAGCATTTTGATGCATAGATTTAAAGAAGAACGATTAGCAGAATTAAAGACAAAAGCCGAAATTGCAAACGAGGATTTCGACCTTTTGTCGCAAAATGACAGGATTGCCTTCTATGAAAGTTGCGAAATGACACAGATATTTCTGTATAACCAAGAAAATAAAAGTGTACAGAACTATTACACTCTCTTTGTTTTTGAGGAAACAGCCCCCAAAGACTCCAAGGATAAATATCTTTTTCCAAAATTGCAGAAAATTGATAATAAATTCAAATTTGGAGTTATCCAAAAGAGGATTTCTATAGAGGAAGCAAAAGAACAATTCAAAAATATCCAACAAAACAACAAAATCATTTTTAACAAGGATAATTGCGACGTTTCAACACAAATGGTTCTTTTGCCAAAAACATTCATTCCCATGCGCTATGGTTTGACGGAACCAATGCTTAACAGAGTTTTGAAAAAGAATTTTTGGGGAGCAAACTATGTAATTGAATTTTTCAATGAAAAAAAGAATTTCGCCTTAGGAAAAGACGAAAGATTAAAAATCGATTTAATAAATAAAACCGTCAAGGATGTCATAAATATTGATTTGGCAAAAGTATCAGACAGAATTGGGAATATAATTTTCCAATTTCCTGTTACTATTATGGATTTAGACACAGCACTAATCAGACAAGGAACTGAAATTAGAACTACTGCCAAGCCACACATCAAATCAAAAAATGAAAAGAACATCAATGTTCAAGTTCAAACATCTTTTGACAATACCATTACGGGTTTTGACTCACAATTTTTTAAAAAATTAGACTTTACATTTAATTCTAAATTAGGCGATGACAATAATGTACGTGTAACGGTTTCCGACTTTGAAAATAAAATTATTTTATATGATAATGAATTTAATTTTATAAAAACTTTTCATGGAGATATGCATATTCAAGGGCTTATGCCACCGAGGACAATTCCTCAAGCAGATGGCTCTATAAAAAAAGTAAATCTTGAAACAATAATGCCGATAAATGTAGGCATTTCGTTAGAAACCGATTACAGCAATCAAATTCTGAAAAGGAATCAACATGACGATATACTGAAGAGAAGCGGAGACTACCAAGTATTTAAAGGAAAAGAATCAAAAAAAGCATTAGATTTCATAAGAAAAAAAATACGACAAACTGATGCAAAAGAAATATGCCTTTGGGATCCCTATTTGAGCGCTAAAGACATAATGGATACTCTATATTACGAACCAACAGGAAAAAACTTCCGTTGCATAACTTGCATATCCTCTGCAAATTCTTTATCACATAAAAGCAAGAAACTTGGAGGCTATGAAAAATTATGCCGTAATCATGGGTATACTTATGCAAAAAAAGATATTAGGCACAATGGCTTTGAAGAATTTTGCAAAGAATCTAGAGTTCTATTCAAAGAATCTAACAATTTAAATATTTCTCTGAAATTTTTAGCACAGCACGATAATTATGGATGGAAATTCCACGATCGATTCTTAATTTTTATTCCTTACGAGTCTTCTCAATTACCTGAGGTTTATTCTTTAGGAATATCGGTAAACCAAATTGGAGAAAAACACCATATTATCCAAAAGGTAACAGATTCAAGAGAAATTTTAAAGAATTTCGAGGAATTATGGAAAGAACTAGATAATGAAGCTTGTTGCGTTGTTGAATTTCCAAAAATGAAGGATTCGTTATGATCGCCAAAAACGAGTTGTCATCTTTATTTTGTAATTTTACTGAAGAAACCTCTAATATTTCTCTAGATGATTTCTATCATCAAATTTATTCTGCTATTGAGCAATATATTTCACAAAATTCCAATTCAGGCAAACAACAATGTTCTGAATATGCACATATTTTATTTGAAAATGCTATAATAAGCAACAATACAAACAGTTTACTGATATCATTAATCATATTTGATTATTTAAACGAGAAACCACCCGTTTTAAAAGTTGATTTAAAAAATGAACCCATTATTGTCAAAATAGAGCAGATATTTGACCACATTCATTTTATTATAAGCGTACCCGATTGGGCTCCTTATTCAGACAAGGAGTGTATTGAAAAAATTGACGCTGCAGCCCAAAGCAAAGACAACATATCAATCATTCGTGAATTACAACCATTTTATAACGGATCTGCATTTGAAACTCATACTAAAAATATTGCAGCAGTAATTATCAAATGGCTTTGGACTGTTGATAGGAAGAAAATCATTGATTTTCTAAATGAAAATGACTGGTCCTTTAAAATGGAGCTAATCCTTTTCTCATTGAAAGAAAATGCAAAGGACATAATACAACAAACTTTACATAGCAAAAGCCGATATCCTGCAATTCGATCAATGATATTTTTTGTTAGTTTTCTAGAAAAAAAGGATTTTTATGAAGAGGCAAGCAATCAAATTTGGTTTTATTGTGAGATAATTAAAAATTTTATTTTTTCATACAGTACTAATTTGAAAGATTTAAAAATTCTATTAGGTATTTTAACTTCAAAAAAATTCAATTATTTAGCTGGATTGTGTGCAACAGCATACAAAGACTTTTTGCAAGAATATTTATCACTTATAAAAGATTTATCTGATAATGCTAGAGAAGCCTTCAGTTACGGCTATTTAAAGAATGCAACCGAAAAGGGTATAGCCAATGATTCAAGGACTATCATGAATTATTGGAGAGAAAACTGCATAAGCATCCATGATTGCATTAACAAATTTAATGGATTAGAACAATTATTGATACTCGGCTTATGCTTAGGTTTTTCTTCAAAAGAACAGTATTGGATGGCACTGAAGAAAACTGCCATTAAAATAGTTGCAACACAGTTCGAATGGGGCGAGCATATTTTGCAAAAAGATCTCTATCTGATGTTTTGTTTAACCTTAACAAATAAACGTACAAAACACTTTTTTGAAGAAAAAGATCTCTTGCAGGATTTGCCAATCCTTTTTGACAAACGATATGAAATCAAATTTGGAAATTACATTTTTGACATCATGAGACAGCTACTAATATGTCCAAACGAAGTCCATGAAATTATTTATAAGGATTCAACAAATAACATAGATCGTATTTTCAAATTTTATGCTTAAAATCAAGCCAAAATATTAATCCTTGACAATGTGTGACGAAGGCGTGATTATTCCGGAGCGGCGGGGCCACCATTCTGGACAATTACGGAGAAGCTTACACATGCAATTCTCACCATGAAAAAAATTTTACATCATTTTCCAAATTTAGAATATTTCTTATTCTCATTTCTCTCAAAGAGGCACACGAACCTTCAGATGCTAAAACATACGCACTCATTTTTTTTGCCATTAGACAATTCTTTTTTTCTTCAGATGGCATATCTTTTTTTACGACATCAATTAAATCAAATATTCTTGCAAAACATTTGAACATTCTGTAATCAAAATCTTCAGAACCTATTGAATACATATTTTCCTTAATATATCGTAGTTCGTCTTCCATAAAAAGAATTTCCTTCGGGACATTTGTCAAACAATCGCAACAAGTTTTCAGAACAAAAACAAGTAACCTATAAACCTCATTAACTCTTAATTCTTTTAACTTCTTATTAGGACAATCAGAAATATCGTAATAAAATTCATGCGACAAAAATTTCGCGTCAAAAATCATTTCCTGACTTTGCCATCCACCCCCTTCCATTTTAGCATCAGATTTCACAACCAATTTGATTCTATCTAACCATGTAGAGTTTCCTTGCAAAGATCTTTCTACAGCCCAAAGTAAAAAATCGCAACATTGTACTCCAGCACATCTTTTATCTACAATATGGAACTCTGCTTTAGGTAGAAAAATCGGGTTCCACGTTTGTTCATATCCCAAAGTCAATACATAATCAACAAATTCATTATACATGTTTACAAGTTTGTTTTCTGACAACGAACCTCTTTGTTCTACATAAAAGACCATTTCTTCTTTTCCAAGAATAGAACACAAGGCATTATAAAAAGACTTATCAAATAAAAAAGAATCTTTTTTTTCTGTCTTTTTATTGAAGTCACAAATAAACTGATTCTTTTGCACCGCATTTATTTCGTTTAAAAAATGAGAATGAGCATCTTTTGAATCTTCACATGCATGGAAATACCCATGCTCCAACGTTGCATCATTCATTTTCTTTACACAGTCTGCAGCAGAAGAAATATCAGGATCGTTTCTCAGATTTTCAAGAGCTCTATCAACAATTTCATCACCAATTGGCAGATCTGAAACCAAAATCCCTGTTCCGATATATTCTTCTCCTGAAAAAGAGTAAGAACATTCATCTACATAAACATACTTCATTTTGCATGATCCTTTTTTGAATCTGTCATTCTTTGAATTGGTTATTTTTAGGAGGCGTTTGTATCATGGTCATCTACATCTGAATATGCCTATATGCGGTTTGCTCGCACGAATGAGCCAGAGAATCCCGTACGCTCCCAATACTCTGAAATTGGCTGAATTGATTAGAACATCTAATGCGACTTTCTATATCCCGGTTAGGCGGTTTCCGCCTTTCCGGAATGTCAGTTCATTTTCGCCAGAATAGTCAAACAATCACAAATTGCTAGCTTGTGCGGAGTCATATAAGTTTTTCAATTTATCATAATCAGCTTCACTTTCTCGGACATCATAATAATAGTCAGTATTTGAGTCTAAGCCATGCTTGGTTATTTTCAACCTAAATTGTCCTTCCTCGTAGGTTTCTAAAAAATTATATGATATTTCATAATCCCTATCTTGGATAGTAATATAAACAGTGGCTAATTCATCGTTATACCCCCATTCCAAATCCCCGTTTTCTGTTTTATTAAAAAGATCTTCTATTATAGTTAAGACTTTTTTAGGAATCATGATCTAATTATCTCCATTTCAAATCATTCTAGACAGTTTTGTTCTAAATCCGGCATAAAAGATTTTGGCACGAACAATTTGATATTTTGCAACAGCCCCCTTTCCTTTTTTTGATGTTCTGTACGCCTCTATCATACGTTCCATCTCATAATAATCATAACAAATAGATTCTTTTGTTTTAACATCAACAAACACCTCAATTTTTTCATCAAAAATCCGTTTTAGTTCCGTCTTAGATATATTTTTCCGAATTTCCCGAATGTATATCACAGCCTCATCAAACCGTTCAGAATCAACAAGATCAATAATTTGGTCAAGTAAAACAGTACATTCAGAGGCTGAAATAAGTTTATTTGAATTCTTTAATTCGTTAGCAGATTCCTCAATAGAAATTGTACGCACATTAATTTCCTCAGAAAGTTTCTTACTGTTTGCGGAGGAATTCACTATTTCACAAAAGGTCGCTAATCCCGCAAGAAGAGAAATAATAAAGCCCCAATATGTAAAATAATCTATTGTTGTTTTGAAACAATCGCCACAACAGCCCCATACAGCAATCAAAAATACTAGAGCATCTAAAACGATCCACAGCTTTCGGTATTTATTGGAATATTCAACAGTTTCTTTAGACATAGAGATTTTTATGATACTTTTTATTTAATTTAACAAAAAATGTCAGCTACCCATTTTTAGGACTGGTTTAAAGTATACAAAATCACCCAGTTTTCATCAACCGATACTCCATTGGAGCGAGGTTGTTTAAGGAGTCGTGGGGTCTTTCGTTGTTGTAGTAATCCGTCCACTTTTCGGTAATTTCCCTGACATCATCTAAAGTCCTGAAAATGTAGGCGTCAAGAACAGCCCTTCGATACGATCCGTTAAACCGCTCGATGTAGCAGTTCTGAGTCGGACACCCGGGCTGCGTGTACAAAATTTTGATTCCGTTTCCATCGCACCAATCTTGAAATTCATGCGAAATGAATTCCGGACCGTTATCGCAGCGAATGTTGGTTGGCTTGCCTTTCTCCCAAATGATTTCCTCCATGAACCGAATCAAGCGAGTTGCCGGTATGGAATGCGCAACGGCTTTCGCTTGTTGAAATGAATCGCCAATTCGCCTCAGTCATATTGGCTCATGCAAGCATGGCCAATGCGACGTTCGGCTCTAGAGTTTTTTTTCGATAATCTCGCGGAGAATCTCGTTGTCCAAGGCGAGATTGGCGTACATCTTCTTGAGCTTGGCGTTTTCTTCTTCGAGTTCCTTGAGCTTTTTTAGCTGGCTGGCATCAAGTTCGTTTACGCTTTTGACGATTTCCGATTCGGAATATTTCCTAAACGATTAAGGACCAGTTCAACAAGAACCAGGTCCATTTTTTTGCCCCCTCCCCTACCGCAACTTCACCGAGGTTGCGGAAATCCATGATGCGTTTCGAGAAAAAGGTCTGGCTCTCTAGCCCAACGATGCACGGCGACGAAATCAAGTACGTCACCGAGGCTTACGAGACCAACTGGATGAGCACCGTCGGCGCGAACATCAACGAGGTCGAACGG
>OCTW011559329.1_pt1 | contig 10421 bp, 10 predicted proteins | sample 1539671 | NCBI WGS metagenome assembly OCTW01 (sample SAMN02144230, study PRJEB22623) | gut metagenome | biome: sheep rumen | host: Ovis aries | place: New Zealand
CGATTTTCCTATTGGAATGATAGTAACGCCCCAGGATATATAAGCGATTTCTCTGTCCTACCGCGATGACTCTACTAAGCAGATTCAGAATTGATTCTTTGATCTCGTCGTAACTTTCAGAACCCTCTTCTCGGGTATCGCCAGAAGCACAGTATTCGGCAATCCAACTGGCATATTCCTTTAGCTCCTCCGCCGTTTCCGCCTCTTCGATGTGCCTGATCAAATCCTTTATGTTTTCATCATCTTCGGCGCGGCCAGAATGCTTCGCCAGCAGATCCTTCAATGCGGTTTTAGCATCGTCTAAAGAAATCGGTTTGCCGTCTTCCCAAATCAGTTCATCTGAAAACTCCAGCGTATACTGGCGAAGTTTGGCAAGGAAGGACGAATCGTAGTTCATTCCGAAAAAGCTATCAAGGGACTGCTCGAGCCGATAAATCCATTGGTCGACGTGTGCCGGCTTCAAATACGATGGTATGTTGACAATATTCATTCTTGTTTCTCCTGATATATCAAAGTTGTTAATTTAGTTTACCACTTAGTGCTCCTCCGCGCAAAGAGCCCTTCGACAAGAACTCTTTCGTTGACATTCCCCGACTAATCCTTATCCTTCACACCTAGAAGCGAGGCCATAAGGGCTTCCCTTTTGCTCTTGGGAAGGTAATAGAGCTGCCCGATGGCCTTCTGCGTCTTCTTCGCGTAGAAGCGGACGATGTCCTCGTCAAGCGATCTTGGCTTGATGATCTCGATTCTATCGAATACGGGATTCGAGCCGCCTGAAAGGAGCCAAGAAAGGAACGCCTCGCCATCGACGGAGATGGTCGCTAGGCCATAATAGGGCGTCTTAGGCGTATCGGTTACCACGATCCGCCAGTTATCGAAGGCATCTCCTAGTTCCTTCCCGAAATCCGCAATCGCACGCACGTCCCCTTCGGAACACTCCTGATAAAAGAGCTTTTCCGAGAAGAAGGACTCAAAGGAAGAAGCGACCTCCTTTGCATAACGTAGCTCGAAATAAAAGGATGCGAGGATGACCTTGCCTCCTTTTGGGCAAAGGGTCTGTTCGAGCATATCGTCGAGGGAGTCGTACCGTTTTGAAAGGACGGGGTTCGACTGCCTGAAGAGCTCATCGAAGTCGCGACGAGGATCGAAGTCCTCCATCAGCACGTCTATTGCCTTGCCAACGGGAATCGTGCTGATCGCGCGGAAAATGTAATTGCGAAGCGTCGTCGGGTGCTCCTCTTTTTTCACTGGCAGCAAGAAAGCCCAAGGCTCGTCGTTGATGTTCTTGATGAGATAGACCCTGTAATAGCCAGGCTTGATGGGAATGCGACGAGAACTACGCGGCGGGTGATCGATATAGATGAGTTTCCCTTCGCGGTACGCCTTTTCAATCAGTTCGATGCGGCGGATCGTTTCTTTATCCGCCTTTAGTCCACCCCTGCTACGCAACTCGGCCTTATAAAGGATCTCTTTCCTTTTGTCCTCGCTGCTAGCGAACGTTCCTAGCAAACGCTCGATAAGAAGTTCGCCTTCGGCTCCCTTGATGTATTTGTCGTCCATAATGAGGGCGAGCACCTTGGCGATCTGATCTTCGTCGAGGCCGTTACGCTGCTCGATGTAGTATTTTCCACTATCGGTCTTCTGCAGGACGAAAGGCACTTTGTCGGGGAATTTCTCGCACACCTCCTCCAGAAAATGGAGGTATTCGGTAATGCGCTGCCTTTTGACGTCGTTCCCCTGGAAACTTTTCTCGTTGTACTTCAGTCCATAGTTACGCGCATGCCTGCATATCGCAAGCTGGGTCGCGGGATGGCGCTCATCGGTATGGTTGAGCAAATAGTCCAACGTAAGGAGCAATTCGGTGTTGTGAATCCTCGTGTCAGATTTCATCTTCCATTCTCCTCGTTTCCTTAATCATAAATAGGATTTTCAGATTTAGGGAAGCGAATTGTAATTGTCCTTTTATAAGGGCATTATATCTTACATGGTTTCGCTTCCCTTAATGGGTAAATCCGTATCGGAGATCGGAAAGGAATCATTCACAGCAATCCGTCGCAATCGCGCAGACGGTAATGACGTCAGGCAGTTCCACGAAGGGATATTCTTCGCTTTCGTCGACGACGAAGCGGTCGCAAAGCAAGAGGACGTGGGATTTGGTCTCGTTGTCAAGAAGATGGTAATTGTCGACGACGATGATGGTATCGGGCTTGCGCATGAGCTCGATCTCATCCGCAGTGAACTTCTGTCCGATGAGGGTCAAGTCGGTCTTCTTGCGCCTTTTCGCATCTATTGAAGGAGTACGGGCAACAAGGTCAGCGCCATCGAACCAGACCCCGTTATATTGCGGATGCTCCTCGAGCCACTGCCGCACGATCGCGGTCTTCCCTGATCCCGTCAGGCCGCGAATCATCGCAGGCTGGCACGTAAGACAAGCCATATCCAATGCATCATAGATTCTGTTCATGTTCTCTCTCCTCGTTTCCTAGATTGTAACACCCCATGGGATAATGGGAATCTCAATCAAGTATCTGTCCTTCTTTGGGGCCATTTTTTGTTTTATGCGCATTCCTGGCCATTCCTATTCCATAATGTGGACTATGAACAACATTATTGAAACCAAACCTTCTCCTCGTCCTCTTGATGAATCTCTCCTCCAAAGCGTCCTCGCCGACATGAAGGAGATGGACTATCTCCGCATTAGCGATCTTCAACTCAGATATTCCATTAGCTTCCCGAAAGCCTCGAAGATACTCCATAGGCTGCTAGACCTAGAATACCTCGCCAAAGAGGAAACTGGCCATAAAGGGCACCGCATTCTCAAAGAGAACTTCGATAAGCTCATTGCCTGCACCTCATGTGGCAAGGAGCTTGGTCTTGTCGACAAATTCGAATACTTCCGCTTCGTTCACCGTTTTGTCATGGATAGCGAATATGCGAACAAGAAGCTCGACGTTTTCCTTTGCCGCGATTGCATGGTCAAGGCGATAGATTTCTTGCTTCCTCTATGCAAACTAAATCCTTTGCAGGAAGGCAAATAGAAGGGTCCGTGCCATTATTTGGCCGCTTCGCGCAGGACGGCCAGGATCTTGACCATCGCCAGGGTATCGAGCTTGCAGTATTCAAGCAATCCATCGCGCATCCACGTATACCTTGGTTCTTGCTCTTCTAGCATCGGCAAATAGGCGTCCATCGCTTCCGAGCCGCGGTGAACGAAGGGAAGAGCGTGGTAATCGAGGTCGGGATCGTTTCCCGTAAGGGCAGGCAATACCTCCTTGATGGAATTGCTCCCGCCCATCGCCGAAGCATAGTAATCCCCCTGCTTGAACGGAACGATCAGATCGATGACGTGATTACGGATCGATAGGAGGTGGTTCCTTAGATCCGGAAATAGATCGGCCAGTTCTTGTAGACGGCCGCATTCGAAGGTCTTGTTATAAGCGAGAACTGTCACATCGGAAGGGATATTCGCGACGAGGGATTCGGCGAGTTTCCGTCGCGGATCGAGACTATCGCCTAAGAATTGCTTATGCTCGAGCCGGCCGTCTTGATATTCGATATGAAGCGAATACTGGGTCGGGATCTGCATCAGGGGCTTGGTGCCGTCGCAAACGGGGACGACGGGTTCGATCGATTCGAAGTCGAGATGGTAAATGGGATAGGTAAGGGTGGCAAGAAAGGCTCTTAGACCCGTCTTATCGCAGATGACGCCTTTCTTATTCAAATAGGCGTCGACCTGGGTTTTCTGACGCTTGTTGAGCTTGGTGTCCGACTTGGCTACGTCTTCGAAGGTCACAATGCCCTCACTATAAAGCTCGGCCTGCTTCTGCAGCCCGTTAATGCTAAAGACGTTTGGATTTGGCAGCTTGCTATAGCAATAGGAAGAAAAGGCGCAATCCTTGCATTTGGAATGCTGCTTGAGAAAGCCTTCTGGAGCGTCTTTTCGCTCGAGCAGTTTCCTTAGCAAGACAAGCGCAGCACCAATTTGGCCATAGGCGGAAAGAAACTCTGCCTCGCCATCTAAAAGCACGGGGAGGAAGAGCTGCTGCAGATCCAGATCCCCATGGCGGACATAGTCTTTGTTCAGAATAAGAAGATAGGTATGGCGAACGTTAAGCCCGCATTTCTTTAGCACATACGTTTGGAAGGCGGCATCTTGATAATGCTTTCCGGCGATGTTCTTCGCTGCTTTTACTTCGTAAATATCGTAGGCGTCCCCCGTTTTGACAAGGAGGTCGACGGAGCAAAAGAGGTCATCCGTGCTGAAAGAAGCCTCCGCGATGACCGGAACGTTATCGCCGAGAGCTTGCTTGGTCGCAGCGATCATTCCGGAAAGGTCCAAACTGCCGTCGGGTTTGGTCTTCGTGACGTCGAGAACGTCTTTGAAATATCGTTTGGCGTAATCGCCGACGATCTTGCCGTCTTTGATCTGTTTACATTCCTCGTCGCAAGGCTTGGCCTCGTCTTTGGCGAAGAAGCTAAACCAGCATAGGCGAGGGCATGCGAGAAACTTGACGTAATTGCTTTTGGAAATGGTCATGGTTATCTTCCTTTTTAAATATTATAGAACGGGAATCCCAGGAAAGACAGGAGAAGCCATTCCCCTTCAGACCGTTTTATTGGACTCGTGAATGAAGGCGAATGCATAAACCTTCTCAAAGGTTCTACTTGGTTCATAATAATTTTTATAGCAGAAGTATCAATCAAGCTGACAAAAACAATCAATTAGGTCCTTAAATAAAGACATTTTACTAATAAAACTTTTTAGTGGATTTAGAACATTTACTTTAATTGTGCAGAGGAGAAATGAAAATGAGCAAATGGTTAGTGACTTTAAATAACAACAAAAGCGAATACGACAGTTTTGAAGATGCTTTAGCTGTCTTTTTAAAAGAAGTTAGAGAGTATTTTTGGAAACATACGTACGTGAATATGTACGTGAATAAGGAATCAACAGAGATAGATGTTTTTGATTCAGATAACTTACCAGATTCCTTGGGAGCTTTCTTTGATCATCTTTACCATGAACGAATTATTACAGACGATGAAATCTTACTTGAAACCAGACTACGTATGCTTTTATCACGCCTGTCTTGCAATAATCCAGTTCAAATTAAAGAATATGCCTTAAAATCAATCAGTAAATCATACGACTATCACTATAACGATGAAGAAATTGGATATTTAATCGATATCAAAGTGGATTATTCTCCAGAAGAAATTGTGGTCGAACTAAATGCAGATAATGCAGATTCTTATTTGCATACAAATGCTTTTGTTATGGACGATAGTTCTAAAAAGTACTTTTTAAAATCTCATCAAGTATGTCTTACATCTGCAAAAAGGAGTGACCTCGGGGTGTTTGTTGATTTAGACATCACGTTAGAAAAAATACAATAACGAATGACCTTATTTCTTAGATTCCATTTTATGGCTGCCAATCATATGGTGAAAGTCTTTGATTAGGGATTCTACTTCCGGGTCTATCATGAAATAGAGAAACTCGTCCTCGAAACGCGAAAGTGAATCCTTTTGGTAATAGGCTTCCGCGATCGCGCTGCACATCGCGCCAATCGTATCGGTGTCCCCGCCAATGGCGACGCAGTTCCGGATTGCGTCCTCCATATCTTTGGAAATAAGGAAGCAATAAATCGCTTGGGGCACCGACCCCATGCATGAGGAGGAAAAGCGGTAATTCGAAACCAGATCCGCGAAATCAAGGGTTTCGATTTCCGGATAATACTCCGAAACCATCCTTTTCCTTATTTCCTCCTTGCTCGCGCCATGCAACGCCAAATAGATAGCAAGCGCCACGGCCTCGGCGCCCTTGATACCCTCTATATGGTCATGGGTGATTTCCGTCACGATGCGGGAGAGCCTCTTCAGCTCCTCTTCGCTTTGCGCAACCCAGGCGACAGGCGAAATGCGCATGGGGCCGCCGTTGCCAAAGGACCCATACGCGGGCATTCTTTGTTTTTTATCGTCGCATATGGAGCACCATTTATAGAACATCCCGCCGAAGCCCGCTCCGATGTGCTTCTTCCACGTGGCCACAAACTCCTTCGCCAAATCGTCTTGGAATCGTTTTACCCCCTCCTCGCTATAGTCCATGGGACGATGGGCCATCAAGGCCTTTGCCACGGCTATGGTAAGAAGGGAGTCATCCGTCATCCGCATACGCGGGTCGAAGATGGGGAAGTCCTTGCATTTGTCCGAGTCCAAGGTGCCCTTCCCCTTCGATTTGGCGTTATTGAATTCGAACATGGATCCCACCATGTCGCCGATGATTGCTCCGAGCATAATCGTTCTTCCTTTCCTTTTTCTTCTAAATAGAGTGCACTGTATATTAATTCCGTGAGGATAGGCTCTATAAACTAAGCAATTGGCGTCACGACAAAACGCCCGAAAGATCCTTGACGCAGTCCCCCGATACTTCGAGGTCTCCCTGCAGCAACGCCTTGATCACAAAGCCATGCCCCGCGGGCAGAAAGGGACAAGATAAGACATCCTTCATGCTCTTAATGGCAAGGAAATCGCTTAACGATTGTTTGGGGCTAATCCCCTGCTTCTTGCATTTATTGAGGTAAGCCTGATGCTGCAGTTCCATGGCCTTTTGATAGCCATAGTTATAGCCATCGAAGTCCACCAAAGCGATTTTCTTGCCTTGGTCCACCAAAGACTTCAGCCATAGGAAAGAGGGGGTGTTCGCGACGAGCTTCGCGTATTCCGGGACATAGACCTTCTTACGGGCCTCCACATAGCCTAGGGCCTCATATTCCCCCTTCTCTTTGTTAAAGTAAGCGAAATATCGGGCGTCTTTGTTCTCATAGCCTAAATCATGGCAAGCGTGCCTCATCAGATCCTTCGTGCACGTTTGCTTGCCATAGAAGGAATTCCTCCATTCAAAGAATGCCTCATTGGGTTTGCCGTTATCGTCATGGCAAGGGTATACCTTCCCGCATTGCCAGAAGATCTCAAAGACAAAGGCCTTCACCCCATCGCTAGAAACGACGGGGCCGATGAAAAAGGGGGATAGGTCTTCGGCAAAACTAGGATGCTCCTTCATGAACGCCTTATCCCGGATGGCCCTGGAAGTCACGTCGATGACGGTATAATCGGCGATGTCCCCTTCGACCTGGCTAACGTAGAACGGATTGGTGAAATGGACGTTCATCGGATGATGACGGAGCAAAACGATGTTCTTATTTTCCATGGCTAACCCCCGAAACGATCATAGAACGGCTTGAATCGGCCTTCTTTGCCGACGGTTTTGCCCCTGCCCTTATTCTCTTTGATCGCGAAGACGATCTTCTTGTATTTCCCTTTGAATTCGGCTTCTTTAAACACATCCGCGAATAAAGCGGCCACCTCCTCCGGGAACAAGCGATATGCCCCGCAGCCGAAGGCGCCTAAGACTAGGGAATCATGATGATGGGCGAGCCCGATGCGCAGGATCGTGCGGATTTTGTTCTTCTCCACCGCTTTCCCTTCTTCGGTCAGATGACCCTGCGCATCGCAATAAGGGGAAGCCACCCCTTCGACATGCCTAAGCGAAGGCACCGTGATGACGCCGCAACGGAACGGACGGTCGCGCAAACAGAAATATCGCTCAATCTCATGACGGAAAAAGGTCACGTCCTCGGTATAGATACCCCCATAGTTGACATCAAGGGGATAGACGCCGGGCTCCACCGAAGGATAGTCCATCTCTTTGACGTATTTCTTCTTGGGATTTCCGAATCGGTAAAGCGAATAAGAAAGATTCGACATGCGGCAAAGGGCTTCTTCTTGGGCATCCGCCCCTTGGGGATACCCTCCGCAAGGATAGACGGAAGAGGCCATATTGAGTATCGCGGGATTCAGTCCTTCTTCAATCAACCCGAATGCGGCATCCGCGCAATCCACGTTATGGCATTCAAATGACGTCTCATAGCAAGCACTTCCCTCAACGTGAAACTCTTCGCTATAAACGAGCGTATGCCAAAATAGCTTCGCCTTATCGCCGAAAAGCGACTCGTCCCAAAGTTTGAACAAGCGGCAATTCTCTTTGAAAATCAAGGTCCTGGCCCCGTTTTTCCCGAATCTGCCGTCGTAACGGACAAGGGCCTCGGCGATCGTCTCGGCGGTCAAAGGCGGGAAATCGCTCGGCTTATAAGCCTTCATGATTTCATAGGCGCTAGGATTCATGAGATCTTGGTAATCCTCCCCCGCGAAAAACCGTCTCCTAAGTTCGGTGGAAGAGACGTCCAGCATGGCCCCGTCAGAAGGGAGGATGGCCACACGGTCATGATGTCGGATATAGAATGGGTCGCTTTCTAGCAATGCTCTGACATCGGTTTCGCCGCGATCATAAACGGCGAGGGAAACGTATTCGAAAAGGGCATCGATATCATGCCAATGGGGAATCGAGGGAAGTTTATCGGCCCCGCATAGGTACACGATGGCGTCACCGGGATTCTCTTTCGCCACTTTGCGGAGGGTTTTCTCCGTCGAGGGGCTGGCCCCGCCGAGCTCAAAGCCCCAAAAGGAAAGCCGAGGGTCCTCCTTCGATAAGGAGGAAAGCATGGCCCTTCTCGCGTCTTCGGAAAGGCAAAAAGAGGTCCTCGTCTTGGGCTTGGCCCTGGTTTTCCGCTTCAAGTAGGCGTCATTGGTCGCGATGAACATGCCCTTATCCGCGCCTAGGGCGTCCAAGGCATCCCTCAAAATATAGAAATGGGCTTTGGTGACCGGGTTGAATGAACCCGTCAATACGACTATTTTCTTGTTCATGCGTTTTATTCCTCCACGATAAGGATGGGCACGATGCCGGTATCGAAGCACCTGCCGTCGATGCCGATGACCCCGTCGCCGCGATATATCTCAAAATATACAACATTGTCCGAAGCGCGCTGCTTCAGCTTGTTTCCAAGCTTGACGAACTCTTCATCGTCGCGGCTTATCTCCGGATGCCGAATAACGATATTCCCATAATAGGAACCGATATGGCCGACGACGATGGCCTTGCCCGGTTCCTTGATGCCATCAAGGACGCATTTCATGCCGTTTAAGCTGCGGAAACGCGTCCATGTTTCCTTGGGGGCGTTTCGCCAAGAAGGATCATATCGATGATGCTTCTTATCGAACGGGATCATCCCGTGGGTGAACACATAATGGGGCGTCTCGAAATAATCGGGGCAGCTTAACAATAGTCTATCCACGCCATCATCCAATAAAGTCTGGATCTCATCGACGGAATTCGGGTTTATCCCAAAGGCGATATTATGGATGGTATCGCGGCAGAAATGGTTGGTCTCATGCTTCTTAAGGCAGTTGAGCAGGTATTCATCATGGTTGCCTAGCACCCACGTGCAACGGCCTTGCCCCACCGCTTCTTTGAGAAAACGATAGGTTTGGTAGTCCTGCCGGTTCTTATCGAAAGCATCCCCCAGGAACAGGAGATGATGCCCCTGGTTATCCGGGTCATAGCCCGCTTTATCCAAAGCTTCAAGAAGTGGGTCCAAGCACCCATGGATGTCGCTGAAAGCGAAATGCCTCATGCAGCCTCCTCATCATCGAATTCGACGATTTCGATTTTCTTGATCTCAATCTCTTCGATCGAGGCGATGTCATCATATCGATCCGCGGCCTTATCCCCAGCTTCCATGGCATCATCGTAGTTATCGAACGTAAGCCCAGATTCCTGGCTGTCCTCAAGGACATTGTCGTTGAAGACGATGAGGTAATGGAAAACGCGTTCCCCTTCATCACCGCGATCATATTTGGGATTGTATTCCCAATCGCAGCCGATCAGCCTCACCTCGGCATGAGGCGCTTCGATCGGATATTCGTCGGAAATCCCATAATAATCGCAGGCGGCGGACTCAGCTTCCACAAAAGAGAGGTAATACTCGCCCTCCTCGTCCTGGTCCTCGTAACTGTCATACGGACCGAAAAAAGGTTCCAGATGGGCGATGTATTTATACACTTTGAACCCTTCCGCGGCGGTTTTCGCTTCTTCGTACGTATCGAAAACCCCGTCCAGGATCATGGTTTCCGCATGCGAGTAATTCCCCGTGACGTGATGCCCTTCGATCTGCTCTGCGCTGTCGATCTCCTCACCGTTGGGAAGCGTAAGAATAAACTTGTATTTCTTCATATTTGGTCCCTTATTTCGTTTCAATATTCTAGCGCGTCGACGCCCTTTTCGAAACTAAGCGGCAGAATTTTATTGTCCGTTTCCTTGGACAGATTATTTTCGGATTTCCACTCTTCGCGCACTATAATATCCTCGATCAGGAATAGGGAAGCACGATAGGCGAATTCGTCCTTGCCTTCCGTCGCTTATGACCCCTATATAAATAAGGTATAAGGAGCCCGTCGAACATGAAACAAGTCAAATTGCTCTTCCTCGATATCGATGGGGTGCTTAACTGCAAGGCAACGGC
>OCTW011489269.1_pt1 | contig 10418 bp, 15 predicted proteins | sample 1539671 | NCBI WGS metagenome assembly OCTW01 (sample SAMN02144230, study PRJEB22623) | gut metagenome | biome: sheep rumen | host: Ovis aries | place: New Zealand
CCTCCGGAGCAGTTCAACATCGCAAAGCTCGCCGGTCCCGCTGGGTGCCTGAAACCGGAGGACTATTCCGACATCGGTCAGGCGAAGGTCCTGTCGAAAGAGTACGGCGATGAGATCTGCTTCAACCCGGCCACCGACTACTTCCGCTACAACGGGACTTACTGGATTGAATCGAAGGAAGCGGCGCTGGGTGCAACGATGGAGTTTTTGGATCAGCAGTTGGCCGATGCGGAACTGCTCATGTTCACCACCAAGCAGGCTTTCTTAAATGCCGGTGGAGACGAGGCTGCGCTGGCCGGAGGCAAACGTGCCCTGAACGGCCTGTCTGATGATCTTCTGAAACTGCTGGAAGAGTACCTGTCCGCGCTGACCTATTACAAGTTCGTGATGGGCAGACGGAACATCAAATACATCCGCTCGGCCATGGAGGCATCAAAGCCGATGGTCGGCGTGGAGCTGGAAGAGCTGAACGCGGACCCGCTGCTCCTCAATACCCCGTCCGCATCGTATCGTCTGGTCGATGGGCTTGAGGGTATGCAGGAACACAACTGGAAGGATTACTGTACGAAGGTCACGGCGGTGGAACCCGGCGACAAGGGTAAGGCGCTCTGGCTGGATGCGCTCTATAAGACCTTCCTCGGAGACCTGGAACTGATCGACTACGTGCAGGAGGTCGTAGGTCTGGCCGCCATCGGCAAGGTGTATATGGAGGCGATGATCATCGCATATGGCGAGGGCCGCAACGGAAAGTCGACTTTCTGGAACACCATCGCCAGGGTCCTGGGTGGCTATGCCGGGAACGTGTCTGCGGACACTCTGACGGTCGGCTGCCGCAGAAACGTGAAACCGGAGATGGCGGAGCTCAAGGGTGTGCGCCTGGCCCTGGCCAAGGAGCTGGAAGAGGGTATGAGGCTCAACACCTCTGTGGTCAAGCAGCTTACTTCCACCGACGACATCTACGGCGAGAAGAAGTTCTGCAGGCCTGCCTCCTTCACGCCATCACACACCTTGGTCCTGTATACCAACCACCTGCCGAAGGTGGGTGCAACGGACGAGGGCACCTGGCGAAGGCTGATCGTGATCCCGTTCAACGCGGTCTTTGAAGGCGGGAGCGACGTGAAGAACTACGCAGATTATCTTTTCGAGAACGCAGGCCCTGCAGTGTTGTCCTGGATCATTGAGGGTGCCAAACGGATCATCGCTAAGGATTTTCATCTGAAGAATCCGAAGGTGGTCCAGGATGCCATCGACACTTATCGCGGGCAGAACGACTGGATGAGCGACTTCCTGGAGGAGTGCTGCGAGATCGACCCGTCATACCGGGAAAAGTCCGGTGAACTGTATCAGGAGTACCGGGCTTATTGCCTTCGCATGGGTGAGTACGCCAGAGGCACTTCGGATTTCTATGGAGCGCTGGCTCAGAGGGACTTCGAGCGGAAGAAGACCAAGACGGGAATGGTCGTTCTGGGGCTGCGCATCAAGTCAGAATTTGCTGGCTAAGGGTGCACCTCGGTGCAGGTCGGTGGAACTCACTCTCATACATCGTGCCGGAAAAATGGAAGATTTCTGCCTGTTAGAATGGCGCAGCGGTCTTGCACCAACCTGCACCAGAGCCAATCGACCTGCATCAACCTGCAACCGCACAGTTCCAGAAACCATTGATTTTACTGACTTTTCTGATAGAGGTGCAGGTCGGTGAACCTCTCCTACAGGAGGTCCTATAGGAATAAAAATTTAGAAATAAATAATGCTATAGAACCCTTATACGAGAGGTGCACCGATCTGCACCCTCCAAATTGTTCGTGATGGAAGGAGACGAAAAGCAATGACTTTTTACAGCTATATGATGAAAACCCATCGTGGGATGGAAACCGGCGCGGGCAAGCTCGCAGACGTGATGGCATCCGACCGTGAACGCTTTCCCAGGAATGGGCCACTGAAGTATGAAGGTTGGCACAAATTGATCCGGGATCACATTTTCAGAAGCCCTGCCTATGCAGGCATGGTACCGGTCTTTGAAACCTGCTGGGAGCAGTACGAACAGAACGAGCGCGAGAAGCGCCGGAGGTACCGTAATGCGAGAAAAGCAGATTGAACAAAAGCTCGTGAAGGCCGTGAAGGCAGAGGGTGGCATGTGCCCCAAGCTGGTATCGCCCGGCACGGACGGAATGCCGGATCGCATGGTGCTGCTGCCACAGGCCCACATAGGTTTCGTCGAGGTGAAGGCTCCCGGGCAGAAGCCAAGGGCCATTCAGGAGCGACGACACGAGCAGCTGCGGGAGCTTGGCTTTCAGGTTTCCGTCCTGGATGACCCGGAGCAGATATCGGAGATCCTGAAGGAGGTAAGCGAGAATGGCTGACGTACTGAAGCTGTCCGATGGCAGCATACACACTGTTTTTGATATCAGAGACGTGATGGAACTGATCGATACACACGTAGGAAGTGAGGTCCGCAGGTGGCTGGAGGAGTACCTGACTGAAGACGATGACCTTGGCGATTACGTCTCCGACCTGGAGGCAGAGGTCAAAGGCATCCGGGATCACCACCATGAGGTCATGAATTCCCTGCGCGAGGAATCGGAGAAGATTGCCTGCCTGATCCGGGAAAGGGACATCGACCGAAAGGCCCTGTCTACGGCAGCGGGCAAGATCGGAACCATCACGTGGAGAGAGCTGAATGTATGAAGAGAACTACAAGGCGCTGGCGAATGCCATCATCCTGCAGGCGGTGAAGGACTTTAAGCCAGCATATAGGAGGCTGAAAAACCATCCGAACGACAGAATGGCACAGGATACCGTCCGGGAGATCACCAAGTTCTTCTGTTCACAGTATTTTGAAGCCTTGACGGATCTGGATGGTCCGGCTCTCCTGAATCGGATTATGAGAGAAATGGATGAAAAACATGGAAAGAACTGACTTGCATGAATATCAGAATTACTGCGTGGACTTTTTGAAAACGCATCCGGAGGCGATGCTGATCCTCGAGATGGGTTTGGGAAAAAGCTGCATCAGTCTGACCGCCATCTTAGACCTGATGTTTGACAGCTTCGACGTGAGCAAGGTGCTGGTGATCGCACCCTTACGTGTTGCCAAAACAGTCTGGCCACAGGAGCGTGACACCTGGGAGCATGCCCACTTCCTAAAGATGTCCGTGGTGGTGGGCAGCGCCAAGCAGCGAGAAGCAGCCCTGAAGGCACCGGCAGATATTTACGTCGTCAACCGGGAAAACGTGAAATGGCTGGTGGACTTTCTGGAGAAGCGTCACATTCCCTGGCCCTTTGACATGGTGGTGATCGACGAGCTTTCGTCCTTCAAGAATCACCAGAGCCAGCGGTGGAAAGCCCTGCGGAAGGTCCGTCCACAGATTAGACGCATGGTGGGCCTCACAGGTACACCTGCCAGCAACGGACTCTTAGACCTGTGGGCTGAGACCTACCTCATTGATAATGGTCAGAGGCTGGGACGTTTTATCGGCAGGTACCGGGAGGCATACTTTAAGGCAGCAGGCATGAATCCGTACACCGGAGTGGTTTATAGCTACGTGCCGCTGCCAGGTGCGGAGGAAGCGATCTACTCCCGGATCTCCGACATCAGCGTTTCGATGAAGGCCCTGGACTACCTCGACATGCCAGAGTGCGTGATGGTTAATCACTACGTTGACCTGGAGCCTTCCGAGCGGGAACTGTACGATGCCATGAAGAAGGAACTGCTGGTGGAACTGGACGGTGAGACCATCGATGCAGCCAATGCAGCGGTCCTGTCCGGCAAGCTCCTGCAGATGGCGAACGGTGCCATCTACAACGAGGAGCGGCAGGTGAAGGTGATCCACGACCAGAAGCTGCAGGAGTTATCCGAGCTCATCGAGCAGGCAAACGGCCAGAACGTATTGGTGGCTTACTGGTACCAGCACGATCATGACCGTATCCGGGAATATCTGACGGAGCAGTGGTATGAGCCCAGGGACATCAAAACCGATCAGGAGATTGCAGACTGGAATGCCGGTAAGATCCAGGTCGGCCTGATTTCTCCCGGCAGCGTGGGTCATGGCGTCAACATCCAGAAAGGCGGTCACATCCTGATCTGGTTTTCGCTGGTGTGGTCACTGGAAATGTATCAGCAGACGAATGCCCGCCTCTGGCGGCAAGGACAAAAAGAGGTGGTGACGATCCATCATATCCTGACCCGGGATACGGTGGACGGTGATATCCTGGATGCCGTAAAGCACAAGGACACGACCCAGCAGAATCTTATCTCGGCTGTGAAGGCCCACCTGACAATCTGAGTCAATCTAATGGCAATCCGAGAAACATCCTTACTATTTTCGGAGGTAAAAGCCATGAGCATTATGTGGAAGTATCTGGACAAGCGATCTGCCACGATCGCAGCAATCAAGGACTACGACGCCATGCAGTTCATCATCAATAGCACCGATGACGAGATCAAACGGACCTATGAGAAGATGACCAGCGTCGGCAGTCCAAAGTGGGACGGTATGCCCCATGCCCACAATCCCAATGCCAGAGAGGAGCGCCTCTTGAATGGGATCGTGGAGATCGATCTTCTTCGGGAGCGCTACCGGCAGGCAGTCGAGTATATGGACTGGTTTAAACCGGCCTGGGAGCAGCTCACCGACGATGAACGGTACTGCCTTGAGACCTTCTACGGTGACGGGAACACCTACGGTAGCAGTGCGGCTTATTACATCGCGGAGTACCTGCATGTGGAGCAGCCCACTGCTTATAAGCGGAAGAACAGAGCCCTGGACCGGCTGACCATTCTGCTGTTTGGGAAGAGCTGACTTTAAGAGTATATGTGATACAAGCCTCGGAACGATGACCTGTTCCGGGGCTTTGTACATGGATAATCTGCATTTTACCTTCGGTTTTTTGCCACTTACCGTGAAATGCAACACAAGGCTCTTCTTCTGATGTATTATAGGCCCATCAAAAGGAAAGGAGCTCAAGGCATGAAGGTAAGCGTGGACATTTCTCCTGAACACACCGAGCCATATGCTGTGATCTATACCAGCCAGATGACGGATGAAATACAACGATTGCTTGAGGTGTTTGGCAATAGCGAAAGCCCGATAACGGCGCTGCTGAACGAGGAGGATCTGATCATATTGCAGCCGAAGGATATTTATATGGTCAGAGTTGAGAACGGCGATACGATCATTTACGGAGAAAAACAAGCGTATCGATCAAGGAAGAGACTGTATGAACTCGCGCAGCAATTGGGAAAACAGTTTATGCAGATATCGAAATCCACACTGATCAACTTATCCTATATGGACAGTATCGAACCCGGATTCAGCGGAACGCTTCTGCTGAAGTTACGAAACGGCTGTAAGGATTATGTGTCGAGGACGTATTTGCCAGAACTCAAAAAATATCTTGGATTATGAGGAGGAACGAAAATGAAAGAGAAAGTCAAAGATATGCTGAAAAGCACAGTAATCAGCATTTGCGTGGCGATGGCATTGTTCTGCTTGTCCGGCATTGCTTTTGATATCCGCGATGGCGGCAATTTCACTCTTGAGAATTACCAGTTCACGAAGATGATTATTGGCTGTCTGATCATCGGTCTCGGATTCGGTATCCCGACGATCGTCTATCAAAATGAAAAACTGCCTGTGCCGATTAGGGTAATCATCCACATGGGCATCGGTTGTACGGTTTATACGATCGTGGCTTATGCGGTAGGATGGATGGGTGGAGCTTCAACAATAGGTAAGGGAATCCTTATTGCTGTGATACATCTTGGCCTTGCATTTTCCATCTGGTTTATCTTTATGCGGTATTATCGCGCTGAAGCCAAAAAAATGAATGACAGGATTCAAGCTATGAAATGATGTCCAAAATCGGATAAACTGTCCCTTGAGAAACGTGATATGCTTGTATCATGAAAAATGCGCGGGAGCCTCGGAGGAAACTCCGGGGCTTTTGCTTTGTGAAGGAGAATCACTATGTTTGAAAAAGTCAATCCATCTCATCCGGACAAGCTGTGCGACCGCATCGCCGGAGCACTGGTAGATCTCGCATACACCCAGGTAGCCGATCCCCGTATCGCTGTGGAGGTCCTTCTGGGCCACGGCATCTGCCACATCATCGTGGAGACGGACATCTCCCTGTCACTCTTCGAAGTAACCGCCGTCGTCGAGCGTATTGTCGGAAAGGTCGCAGTGGACTATGTTGAGGTAGCGCAGGACAGCCATCTGGCCCGGAATCAGGAGCACGGTTTCCGCTGCGGCGACAACGGCATCTTCCGAGGCGTGCCTGTCACCGCGGAGCAGAAGAAGCTCACCGGCATCGCCAAGGACATCTATGCCACCTATGGCTGTGACGGGAAATACATCCTTGATGTGGATCGCCTGATCCTATGCCAGAGCAATGCAGCTACTGCTGACCTGCGTGATGCGTATCCGATGGCGGAGATCAATCCGCTGGGTGACTGGACCGGTGGTACAGACGTGGACACCGGAGCCACCAACCGGAAGCTGGGCAGCGACATGGCGGACAGCGTGACTGGTGGCGGTCTGCATGGGAAGGATCTCAGCAAGGCCGATGTGTCGGTGAACATCTGGGCATGGCTCAAAGCACAGGAAACCGGTGAGCCGGTGGAGGTGTGCTGCGCCATTGGTGACGACATCATCGGGAAGGTGCCGTTTGCAGAGATGGTAGAAACGGCCCGTGCCTATATTAACCGCATCGGTGGATTTGAGAAGTTCGCCGAGTGGGGTCTTCTGCGCTGATGCCGATGAAGCCAAAGGTTCCGTGCAAGCATCCCGGCTGCCCGGAACTGGTGCCCTCCGGCACCAAGTACTGCGAGGCGCACAAGGCTCTGCACCCAGAAGAGGTGCGGTCCGCTGCCAGCCGTGGCTATGGACGTGCATGGCAGAAGGCCAGCAGGCAGTTTCTACAGGCTCACCCGCTGTGCGTCGAGTGTATGAAGCGGGGCAAGTACGTGAAGGCGACGGTGGTGGATCACATCGTTCCCCACCGAGGAGACGAGGCTCTCTTCTGGGACCGGAGCAACTGGCGTGCGCTGTGCAAGCGCTGCCATGATCAGAAGACAAGGCGCGAGGACCAGACACCGCTTTACCATTACTGAGAGGGGCACCGGGGGGGGGCCGGGGTCTCATCTCTAAGGGGCCTGCCCCCAGGGACCGCCGCCCCCTCTTCCGTTAAAAACCGCAAAATTGATAGGGCGGGGGTCTATAGGGACTTATACAGAATCGCAAAATTCATAAACCGGGTACTTTTTGTACGGAAAACAGGCGTTTTCCTGCGTGAAAGTCACCGGAAAGCAGGCAGTGATGGGGCCATTCCCACCGCTGCCTTTTTTCATGGAGTTTCGTGTCAGGCCGGGAATGGCCCGGAAGGTTTCGTGTCAGGAGGAATGAGATGGAAGATCAGGATCTTAGCAGTTTTCTGGCCGCCTGCGCGAAACAGTTCTGCCCGTGGTGCGGAACCGCAGTCGGCAGAAACGCAAACGGCAGGCCGAGGAAGTTCTGCTCGGATAAGTGCCGGTATGACTTTTGGAATTATGAGAAACGGCATAAGGCCGAGAAAATAGAAATGGAGGCAAGGCTCAGTGAAAACCGCAGAACTTAAGGTGCTGCCGGTCACCGTATTAAAACCGGCTGAATACAATCCGCGCAAGAAGCTAAAGCCCGGAGATAAGGAATACGAGAAAATCAAAAACTCCATCGAGGAATTTGGCTTTGCCGATCCTCTGGTGGTGAACGCAGACATGACCATCATTGGTGGCCACCAGAGACTGACTGTGGCCCAGGACCTCGGATACACGGAGGTGCCGTGTGCGGTGGTGGATGTCGACAAGACCCGCGAAAAGGCGCTCAACATTGCACTCAATAAAATCACCGGCGCATGGGATGAAAACCTGCTGGCCGATCTCTTGAAGGACATCCAGGATTCGGACTTTGACTTAGGCTTCACCGGCTTCGATCCGCCCGAGATCGAGACCCTGTTCAATAAGGTCCACACGAAGGACGTCGAGGAGGATGACTTCGATGTGGAAGAGGAACTGGCGCAGCCGGTGTTCTCTAAGCTCGGAGACCTGTGGCTGCTTGGCCCGCACCGGGTGATCTGCGGGGACTCCACCGGCGAGGAAGTTTACACTCGGCTCATGGACGGGCAGAAGGCAAACCTGGTCCTGACCGATCCTCCGTATAACGTGGACGTCGAAGAGACCGCAGGCAAGATCATGAACGACAACATGGCCGACGAGGATTTCTATAACTTCCTCCTCTCTGCTTACCGCTGCATGCACGCCAACCTGGCGGACGATGGCAGCATCTACGTCTGGCACGCAGATACGGAAGGGCTGAACTTCCGTAAAGCATTTAAGGATGCAGGCTTTTATCTTTCCGGGTGCTGCATCTGGAAGAAGAATGCTCTTGTGCTGGGCCGCAGTCCCTATCAGTGGATTCACGAGCCATGTCTCTTCGGTTGGAAACAGACCGGAAAGCATCAGTGGTATTCCGACCGGAAGCAGGTGACGGTCTGGGAGTACGATAAGCCGCGCTCCTCCAAGGACCATCCGACCATGAAGCCGGTGGCGCTCATGAGCTATCCGCTCCGCAATTCCACTATGACCAACGGCATCGTGCTGGACCCGTTCCTGGGCAGCGGCTCGACATTGATTGCCTGCTGCGAGACGGACCGCGTCTGCCGGGGCATTGAGCTCGACCCGAAATTCGTGGATGTGATTGTCAAGCGCTACCAGGCTTGGTGCCAGGATCATGAAACTTCCGCAGAAATCTATGTGCTCCGTGATGGCCAGAAGCTGACCTTCGAGGAAGCGATCTCCGCTATGGAGGGGTGACCAGCTTTGTGTAATGTGCGCTGTTTCCTGGGCGGATATTTGTCAGGTTTTCTGCGGGAAATACAACAGAAATGAGTTGCTATATCTGCCGGGTAGAGTGATTAATACACTACCCGAAGGGAACGGCCCACGGGAACACAAAGGAGGTACATACCATGATGAACATGAAGCTCGCAACCGACAACAGAAAAGAGGCAGCCGCAAGACTGGCCGAGATCACCGGAACAGAATCTCATTACACGAAGGTTCCACGCTGCGCCTACGAGGTTGGCCCTTACACCCTCGAGAAGGACGGAAGCATCACGGTGGCCGAGGACGCAGACCTTGCGCCGCTTAAGACCCTGGTCCAGGAAGGGCTGGTAGAGCCCTTTGAGGCACCGGCCACCGAGCCCGAGACGGAAAGTGCAGAAGTGGAGCCCATCAGCCTGACGGTCGAGGTTCCCATGACGCACCACACCGGCGCGACGCTCCGGAACCTGATTAACCTCATTTACACCAGAGCAGGGCTCCTGAACAAGGCGCTCGGCACCGGCTTCCGGGTAGACGAAGAGCTGATCGAAGCCCTGAAGGACGACGCCATCACCCGCACAACCGAAAGCCTCCTGCAGGCCATCGGGGATTTTGAAGCCGAGCACAGCAAGGCCATCGACGGGCTGACCTTCACACCGGAGAAGATCACCTTCTCCTCCCTGCCGGAGACCGAGGATACTGCAAGGCTTAAGACCTTCACGATCCTTTGCGGGATGATGAACAAGCAGGCCCTGGAGCAGAAGCGCATTCAGGCCAAGGCGGTGAACGAGGAGAATGAGAAATACGCACTCCGGATCTGGCTCACCCGCCTCGGGATGAACGGAGCGGAATTCAAAGAGGCCCGCAAGATCCTGATGGCTAACCTCACCGGCCACTGCGCCTTCCGCACGCCTGCCGAGGAAGCCAAGTGGAAAGCCCGCCAGGCCGAGAAGCGCGAGGCCCTGAAGGCCGCCAAGGCCGCAGAAACCGAAGAGGAGGTGGAAACGGCATGAGGACACCAAGACCTGAAATCATCGAGCGCCTCCGGGAGGACTTCCCGGTAGGCTGCCGGGTGGAGCTTGTGCGGATGGACGATGTGCAGGCACCGCCCATCGGGACCCTCGGAACTGTCATCGGGGTCGATGCGATCGGCACGATCCACGTGGATTGGGATAACGGCTGTGGCCTCGGGGTTGCCTACGGTGAAGACGACTGCAGGAGGATCGACTGATGGATGAGAGAGTAAAAGAGCAGATCCTGGCGATCCGGGACACCGGCCTCACGAACATGTTTGATGTACCGGTGGTCCAGCGCCTTGCCTACGAGCGGGACTTCTACGAACTGGTCCTGTACCTGGAGGATCACCAGAAGGAATACGTGCATTTCATCCTGACCGGCGAGGCATAATGTACACAATTCCCGGCACCGATCTTTGTGCAGAATATGATCCAAATTGTCTTGCTATATCCGACCCGTAGAGTGATTAATACACTACCGAAAGGAAATCACACATACGGAGGTACAAAACCATGATGAACAAGAACAACGCCTACTTCGAAAA
>OCTW011597086.1_pt1 | contig 10418 bp, 8 predicted proteins | sample 1539671 | NCBI WGS metagenome assembly OCTW01 (sample SAMN02144230, study PRJEB22623) | gut metagenome | biome: sheep rumen | host: Ovis aries | place: New Zealand
AGGGTACAGAAATATCTTTCGTCTTTATCGCGATGCCCGTCGAATCGGGTTCAATGTATCTTGGCGGTTCAATGCCACGAAGAGCAGATACAAGGGTAGCCATGCAGGACAAAGTGAACGTAACCGACTATAAATCTCTCTCGTTTTGATGGGCAGTCGTCGGTCTTGCACCGACGCTGCCCCATTTAAACACATTTAACGCCCGATGGTGCAAGATTTCCTGTTTTCGGAGAATCACCTGGGGACGGTTCTGAAATGATCCGTTTTTTCTTCAGCAATAATATCATCTTCTCCTTCTTTCTTTGTTGATAGAATATAGTTGACTTGACTTTTTGTTATTAACTTCAGTAAATATCGAAAGAATGGATCATTTCAGCTCCGTCCCCATTTGATCATGTTATTCTTTATCTTTTATTTTTCAAATTCGGGTCGCTTGGGCCACCAGTCTTGTATAGTCGTTTTATTCCGCCAGGGGTAAATTTCTTTGTTGTTCGATCATAAACGACAGGACGTAAAAAAAATTGTTCTTTTGTTTTATCCCAGAAAATGTTATTGACTGGGAAATTGAGTGACATAGTAAAAGTAACTATTCCATTTTGATATTCACTTTTGACATTTATGTATGTATATCCGTTGTCGACATCATTAACAACATATGGTTCTCCGATTGGGGCAACAAAGGTAGCATACGTTCCTTTTTCAAATTTATTGTCTTTACATAACTGAAACCCGTATTCTAAAGGAATTTCACCAAATGCCTTATTTTTGGCTTTATTAAACTGTTTTGAGGGATAGTCGAACCAATTTAATGGCATCCTACCAGAAAATTGAAGGTGAATAAGCTGATCGACACCTACTATATCCTTCCCATTAGTATCTCTCCCATGGTATTTGACCGGTTCTTTACTAAAATAAAAATTATACGCTTCTAATAGTTCAGGTCTTACATATACCTGATCTTTGAAAATCTCAAATTGATGGGTGTCTGTTTTGGGGGAAAAGAGCAAGTTTGCCGTTACAGGAACTCCATGAGTATTGATAAGATTATTTTCTACTACTCCTTTGTCTAAACTCTTCAGTGCACCCTCAACGCTCATACCAGAAAGCAGACGACCGAAAAACTGCAACCCTCCTATTAAACCTACATTTTCTTCCTTATTATACCCAAGATATAGATAAGCACCTTTTTCCCTAAAAGCCTCCGCCATACTATAGGATCCCTCCATAGAATGACATGCTGTATTATAGACGATTACAGGAGCTCGAAAAGCGAATTGATTCCTGGCCATAAAGATCAGATTCTCAGAAACATTGACATAAGGAACAGATATATCAACACCATCGTGCGTTTCATGGCACTCATAACGCAGGGAAATGAGATTATTTTTGATGGAATTTTTGTATTTCGTTAAAAGTAACTTCTTGTTGGTTATCTTTTCGGATGTAGCCAACCAGTGTCGTTTACCATCAAAGCCCCCATGGGTATGTAGAAAAACAAGAGTATGGTTGAACAAATCATTAAGGAAGAAATTAACGGTAGGTTCTGCAAAAGTAACCTTATTATATCCACCGTTTTCAAACATAAATGCGGCAGACTCTTTTAAAGATTTCATCTCTTTAGAAAAGTAATCATCATTCTCCATTTGGAAAGCTATGACCGCATCATTGTATTTGCTCCTGTTGGGGAATGGACCTTCAATACGACGCAACTCCTTTAGGAGTTCTTCCATATTATTCAGATCTTGATCTGGGTCGTGAGAATATGAAACCGTGCCGAATCCCTCAATATCCATATAGATATTGTTACCTTGTGCATAGACATTGCTGACATGATCCAAACGTCTTAGCTCCATAAGAAGTTGTAAGATGTCTCTAAAACGACGCGTTCTCTTGAAAATCTTCTTGACGTTTTGATGTACCTGTTCTTCATTCTCAATGCCCTGATCGAAATCATCTGGTATATTTGTCACTGTCATCTCCGTCACAACACCCTGATCTTCCCAGTCCATCAGCAGAGTGATTCCGAAAAGATCGTAGCTGTCACGAGGAAAGTCGGCATAAGGATCCGGCTGAATATAGATAGCTCCCGCAATACGGGCAATCTCTGCCTTTTTCATGCCCACATGGGCACCCTCGGGGGTTAGAATATTCGGGGAGACAACAGCTATCAAGTTCACTATCTTATCTTCGCCAACAAACGCCCGGAAGACTTCCTGCTTATTCTCATCGAAGAATACAGTCTCGTCGCGCTCCATCCCCTTGCTGGCATACAATCCTGGGTAAGTATCAGGAATATTATCCAGCGACGCACCCAGTTTTACTGGCCCTAAGCCTTCCGTGGTCAGGATATTATCTTGAGCACGGATGCCAACACTCACTTGTATCAGCAAAATGAATAATAACAGTCTGGTCTTTCTCATATAAATATTATTAATAGGTGGATACAGGTACACCATCGGCAGAGCCTGTCAACAAATGCTATATGCCTAATTAATAGATACTGATGGCGTATACCTTATGGCTGTCCACTTCTTCCTGCACCTCATAACGTTTCTTATACAGATAGAGTTCATTGCCATACTCATCCTTGGTCTTCACCAATCCGGGTGTATTGACGATCTTAGCAAAAGGTACACCTATCTCTATATTCGTATTGGCGATCTTCACTCCCTTCACCATAATATATATACGATCAATGATGCCATCCTCATTCTGGTCGTCTATCTGCATAACCACATCTCCCTGCGTATTCCGGCACTCATATTCTGTTCCTTCCTCTCCCATGATCGTTTCGGTGTATTTGGCGTAGAGTCCGGGCACAGACTTAGGCACACTACTCATCTTGCCGCCCAACACGATTCCGGCAATGCCCAGATTATCAACCACCAATGGGTTATTAGCTGTTGCCGGAGTTGAAGAGATGCGGATCGTCTGGGGAGCTTGAGATCCAGTAGACTGCGTTTTCGTATTAGCAGACTTAGTAGTCGTAGTAGTATTATTAGTAGTTGATTGTTTATCGCCATTGACCATTTTCTTCACATTCTCTGTGGCGTTTACCATTTTATTAATGGCATCCTCTAACTTTTTCAACACTTGGGCGTCAGACTGTACGCATACCCCCATTAACAGACAAGCAATTACAAACAGTTTTTTCATATTGGTACAATTATTTAGTAGTTATATAAATTATTTGCACAAATTTAAATATAAAAAAGGGATTTACTATGCATCCATACATTATTTAACGTATTTTTACAACACCATTGCATCGTAGAGATAACATGAAAAGAACATGTCCATAAAGAATATTTTAGTTAAATGTTGTCAAAGAAAAAAACAACATTCACGGAAATAATCTATCTTTGACCCGGTTTATAAACATAATTATTAACTAAATTCTATTAAACATGAAGAAAGTATTATTTTTGGCTTTTGCAGCAGTAGCTATTTCATTCGCAAGTTGTGGTAACAAGGCAAAGGATGCCGCTCCTGTAGACGAAGTAGTTGTTGACTCTGCCGCACTCGTAGAGGAAGCTAACGCATCTGTTGATGAGATGATCACCAAGCTCACTGAGGGTATCGAGGCTAAGGACGCTAACAAGCTTCAGGAAATCGTTGAGGCTGTTAAGGCTAAGGCTGCCGAGTTTTTCGCTAAGAATCCAGAGATTGCCAAGGAGTATCTTACCAAGGTTCAGAACTTCTTGAAGGAGAATGCAGAGAAGGTAAAGGCTGTTGTTGGTAGTAATGCCGCAGTATCTACTGCTCTGGCTGCTTTCACAGACGCTCCTGTTGACAATGTGGTAGAAGGTCTTTCTGAATACCTGAATGCCGGCAAAGAGGCTGTTGAAGGTGCTGCAGAGGGTGTGAAGGATGCCGCTGAAGGTGCTGTTGACGCTGCCAAGGAGAAGGCTGCCGACGCTGTTAATGATGTTCAGAAGAAGGGTGCTGACGTTCTGGACGCTGCTCAGAAGAAAGCCAACGAGGCTGTTGACAACGCACAGAAGAAGGCTGCCGACGAGGCAAGCAAGGCTGTAGGTAACGCAGCAAAGAAATTAGGACTCTAATATTATTCATCTGATATTATAAAAAGAGGAATGAATTTAATCATTCCTCTTTTTTATTTGTATCTGTCTTTACTCTACCGTCATCTTTTTAGGCAATAATATAGCAGTTGGCACAAATAAATTGATAAATGCAGTCAGAAATGGCTGCATTTTTTTTGTGTTTGATATTTATATAAAAACATTAAATGCAAGTAGAAAGTAAAATAAGAAATATCAAAGGGAGAACATCTTACCTTAATCAAAGGCCCCGCAGGACTAAATCCACTTGTGCGTCTTCTCCCTTTGACAGTGCAAAGGTAGTAAGAAGTACTGAAACTGCAAAACGAAATCTTGAAAAATTAGCAGAAAAGTATAAAGGTATAAATAATGTGGAAGGTTTCTTAAATGACCTTTGGTTGGCATTGGGCTTACATAATCAAGGAGGAAACAAAAAAGGAGGCAAACCAAGTAGGTATGCACTTTACCAATTACAAGATGGGACGAAATTATCCATTTCTATCAGAGCAAGTGCGCATAATGCAAATGCAAACAAGTATGTAGAGCATCCTCCTGTTCCTGATATAAACTTGAGTATAGTTCTTCAAAAGAAGATGAGAAAAAATCAGTTCAAAAGCAATCCATCTGTAAACATTGGAGAATATGTATACGTTAATCAAAAGATACAAAACGTTGAAAGTCCTTTGTCGCAAATAGCTAACTCTCTTATAGGCTTTTTGAGTAATGGCGAATATAATGATACAACAGGAGTTGCTATTGTTCACGGAAATATGCAGACTCCACAAGAAGTAGTTAATAATCAAACATTAAATTGTAATAGAAATATGAATAAGAAATTAATTAGGTTAACAGAAAATGACCTTCATAGAATCGTGAAAGAGTCAGTGCATAGAATAATAAAAGAAGTGGCATTAAAAGGGAAAAGTGGTAAAACATATAGTCTTCACGGTACTGACCCTGAATCTTGGGCTGTAATGTCAAGAGTAAGAGGGAAAAATGGTTATTTCCCAAATACTCCACAACATTATCACGCTTGTAGAGATGAGGATAATTGGATTGAATTAGATGATAAAGCCCATCCAAACTTTAGAAGTAGAAATAATGCAAACAGAATCAATGCTATGATGAATCGTATTGATGATAAAAGCAAAGACATAATGGCTGCTAATGAATCTAAACTAAGTAGAATAGTGAAAGAGTCGGTGAATAGAATATTGAAAGAAGGATTTACAAAACCTTCTAATTGGAAAGACACCCCATTTAAAGGTACATATGAAGATGAAAATGGTGCTTTATATATGCCAGATGATGATTATGGGAATGAAGAATTTCCATATATGATTGTCACATATAATGGCGAAGAAGAAGTTAATAGAGAATATGTGACATTACCAAAACCAAATTTACACGCATATGATGACGAAGTTCCATTTAGCCTTGGCAGTAATCAAGCACTTATAGAACTTGATTAAGCCGCCTCTAATCCAACTCTAATCTCAGACCACTTACGAACAAGTCCAATTGACTTATCGAACATATGGGCGAATCTCTCCGATTCGCTCATTTTTCTTGTGTTCCAACGATACACAGCCTCGTCAATGTACTGCTGAAGGTGCTCGTCGCTTACATCGTGATAGCAGCCAACAATCATACGTCTAAAATGACTCCAAAATCCCTCAATAGAATTGGTGAACACGTCACCATTGGCATACTCTTCAGCACCGTGAGCAACCACAGCGTGAGTATACCCCAACTCAGCAAGACCATTATAGGCACTCAGTTCATCTGTGATTACTCTTGAACCATCAGCAACAAACTGCTGAATGATGGGCTGCAATGTAGCCCTATTCGTGTTTTCCACAACGAATGCATGAACATACGTAATAGGCTCAACTTCGCCCTTACTGTTAGTAAATGTGCTACGCTCCATCATACCAAAGACTGGTGTCTTTGTCTTGGTTGAACGACCTTGAGTCTTTGGTGTACGCATTGACTTATGCTTCCATTTCTCCTTACCACCGATATATACCTCATCGCACTCTACTGTACCATCAAAAACATCAGCATCAGTCTGAGGGTACAGTAAACGTACTTTCTGCAACATATACCAAGCGGTTGATTGAGTAACTGAAAGGTCACGGCTCAATTGATGGCTGCTGATACCCTTCTTGTGGGAAGAGATAAAGTACATTGCCAAGAACCACTTGATGAGTGGCAACTTGGTGTTCTCGAAGATAGTACCGACAAGGCAGGAAAAGTTCTTGTTGCACTCAGTGCAATGGAAACGTCCATTCTTGGACATCTTGCAATGATGCTTGCCACAATAAGGACAAACAACGTCTTGCTCATTGCCAACACCCCAACGGCTCTCAACGATGACTTGCTTGCACTTCTCGTCAGAAGTGAAATATGATGTGAGTGAAATGATGCTGTTGAACTTCTTGAAATTAATCATAACGCCGAACTTTTCTTTTAAATTATATTGCAAATTTACGAAAAGTCCAGCGTTTATAGCGGTTTTATATACGTATAACAGCCTATTTTGTGCCAACTGCTATATCATTGCCTCTTTTTAACGGTATAGTCATATCATTACATCGTTACTTCAACAACATGTTTGCCTGAAGTAACAGGAATCGTTGTACTCTGTATGTTCTCTCCATCAAGAATGATTTGGCGTACGCCACTCTGTCGCCCTTCCGGATTCTTAACGGTAATTGTAAATTCCGCCCCTCTGAGCATACGGTGAACGGTGAACTCCTTCAAAGAAGAAGGAATACAAGGATCGATTTCCAATCCATCGAAGGTCGGCCTGATACCCAAAAGGTATTGTGTTACTGTCAACCAGTTCCAGGCTGCAGTACCCGTCAACCACGAGTTCTTACCTTCACCGGGACGTGCTGCATCCTTGCCAGCGACCATCTGACAGTAGACATAAGGTTCAACCTTGTGTAATGACTGATCCTTGATCCATGCCGGAGATATCTTAGTATAGTGTTGCCAAGCATCATTTCCACGACGGGCAACAGTCTCACCAATGATAACCCAAGGATTATTATGGCAGAAGACGCCAGCATTCTCTTTAAAACCTGCAGGATAAGATGATATCTCGCCCATTTCCACATAATAACGGGTAAATGCCGGTTGGTTGAGAACCATACCATGCTCAGAGTCAAGGTAACGTTTACAGGAGTCAAGTGACTTTTCCACCATACCTTCTTCAAGACCGATACCAGCCATTGTACAGAAGCCCTGACTCTCAATGAAGATTTTACCCTCTTCATTCTCGTTTGAACCTATCTTATGACCATTGAAATCGTATGCACGCAGGTACCATTCACCATCCCATCCATATCTTTTCACTGACTCAACCATAGCATCCACACAAGTCTTTGCTCTTGCTGCCTCTTCGTGTTTTGCTATCTTCTCACAAAGTTCCACATACTGATTACCACAGAAGACGAACAGTCCGGCTATCATCAAACTCTCTGCTTTAGAACCTTCACTCTTATTCTCTGTTGTCTGGAATGACTCATTAGGATCCCAAGAGAAACAGTTGAGGTTCAGGCAGTCATTCCAATCTGCGCGACCAATCAATGGTAAACCGTGAGGGCCTAAATTCTCTATTACATGATTAAACGAGATACGCAAATGTTCTAAAAGAGGCACTTCTGTACCCGGTTTATTATCCCAAGGTACTGGTTCGTCAAGAATCGAGTAATCACCTGTTTCCTTAATATAAGCCACCGTTCCAAAGATGAGCCAGCAAGGATCGTCATTGAATCCGCCACCAATATCGTTATTGCCGCGCTTGGTCAGTGGTTGGTATTGGTGATAGCAACCACCATCGGGGAATTGAGTGGAGGCAATGTCAATGATTCTCTGACGGGCACGACTCGGCAATTGATGTACAAAGCCTACAAGATCTTGATTACTATCACGGAAGCCCATTCCACGTCCTACCCCACTCTCAAAGAATGAAGCGGAGCGTGAGAAGCAGAAGGTGATCATACACTGATACTGATTCCAGATATTCACCATACGATTGAGTTGTTCGTCACTACTTTCAATAGTGAATCTGGAAAGTAGATCATCCCACAACTGATGCAGTTCATCAAAAGCAGCATCAACAGCTTCAGTAGTAGAGAAACGTTCAATGACAGCATGTGCCTTCACCTTATTTATAATAGTGCGGTCAAGACTACCGAGAGAGGTAATGAGATGATCAGAAGAACCTGTCTCAAACTTCTCCTCCTGCTTATTCTCCTCATATCCCAATACAAAGATGAAGTCCTTCGACTCACCGGGCTGTAAGGTCAACTCAACATAATGGGAAGCGACAGGACTCCAACCATGAGCCACACTGTTGGCTGGTTTGCCAGCCATGACACACTGCGGACAAGAGAAGTCATTGTATAGTCCGATAAATGACTCGCGGTCGGTATCAAAGCCCTGAGCCTCAGCATTTGTCAGTGCATAATAAGCATAATGGTTACGACGTTCCTTATATTCTGTCTTGTGATAGATCGTTTTTCCGTTTTCTATCTCAACCTCACCTGTTGACCAGTTACGCTGGAAATTCTCCATATCCGTGGCTGCGTTCCATAGGCACCACTCGATAAAAGAGAAGAGTTTCAGGTGCTTAACCTCGCTGGTATTGTTCTTTAGCGTCAGTTTCTGCACTTCTGCCCAGGTATGTAAAGGTACAAAGAAAAGTACGGAAGCCTCCACACCGCATTTTGAACCAGTAATACGGGTATAGTTCATGCCATGGCGGCACTCATAGCTATCAAGCGTAGTCTTACAAGGTTTCCAACCAGGGTTCCAAACTGTTCCGCCATCATTAATATAAAAGTAACGACCACCCGCATCCATAGGTACGCCATTATAACGGTAACGCATAATACGACGGAACTTGGCATCCTTATAGAAGTCATAGCCTCCGGCAGTATTGCTTATGAGTCCGAAGAAATCTTCGTTACCAAGATAATTGATCCAAGGAAACGGTGTAGCAGGATCTGTGATAACAAACTCTCTGTTCTTATCATCAAAATAACCAAAAGTTTTCATCTTAAATCATCATATTTTATTTGTCACATTAATTCTATCTTGTCAGCATGTCAACAAGCTTTAAACTATACCTCCCGACATAATAGATAGCATTATCTGTAAGTTAGTATTATATGCCTACAAATATACAAATAATACAAGAAACATTTAAATAATTTGATAGAAAATGTTGCAAAATATCGAATAGATTATCATTCTTATTCTTCAGAAAACAAAAAAATCTCCACCTGAGTGGAGATTTTAAATTGTTAAACAGTAAGCTATCTGATCCTGTCCATTGAGCGAACCAGTTTCTCATCGGCTATCACTCCCCTACGGGCGAGCCAGATGAAGATGTCGCAGACAAAGGGTAATGCAGCCGTCCACTGCGGCTGGAAGGTATATCCCTCAAGACCATAGCTGGTATATGCCAGATAAGCATACAAGGCATACCACACCAACACCAGCAGCATACCCACTGAGCAAAGCATTGCCTGACGCTTGCGGTTCTTATACAGGAAGATGGTGTACAGACTAATGGCACACACCGCCAGCAAGATAAAGAACAGAACTGCTACCTTACCGTAAGAGACTGTCTGCTCACCGCTGACCACACACAGATTGTATACCGTAGAGGGAACACCCATACCGGCAGGCAGCAACAATCCTAATGGCATACAAAGACAAAGAATGCCGGCGACAAGCGCCAGCAAGAGGAAAAGAGTTTGTTTTCTCTGTATCATAACCTACTGATTGTCTTTTGATGGGTCACGATAATACACATTACCATTGATAAACTCCTCGGTAGCTAACAATGTAGGCTTCGGCAGTTTCTCGTAATAACGTGAGATCTCTATCTGTTCGCGGTTCTCAAAAACCTCCTCCAGAGAATCATTGTATGAAGCAAACTCTGCCAGTTTCTTACTCAGATCCTGCTTGATCTCAGCAGATATCTGGTTGGCACGCTTACCAATGATAGCAACACTCTCGTAGATGTTGCCGGTGTCCTTACAGAGATCCATAATGTTTCTTGTAACGGTGTTTACCGGTGCTTTTGATTTCTTGTAATCCATAGATATATAAATATTTACTTTTAGCTTTTTGATTCTTTCTTTAGTCCTCGCTCACTCCTGTGTATTTCTTACAGGTATTGATAAACTTCTCAGCTGTTGAACGATTCTTGCTATCTGGGAACTCATTGATAAATCCGTAACACTCATCCTCTGCGTCACGGTAACGCTCCAATCGTTTCTCCTCGACACTCTGCTCGGCCAACTCAAACTTACTCTTCATGATCAGCAATGAGAA
>OCTW011556482.1_pt1 | contig 10417 bp, 22 predicted proteins | sample 1539671 | NCBI WGS metagenome assembly OCTW01 (sample SAMN02144230, study PRJEB22623) | gut metagenome | biome: sheep rumen | host: Ovis aries | place: New Zealand
TATTCTTACAGACATGTGCTTTTTCACATTTTGGACTTTTTTGAAATTTTCTAGAATTTCTTGAAAAATCCTTTAAATTGGTCGAGGCGACAGGGATCGAACCTGCGACCTCATGGTCCCAAACCACGCGCGCTACCAACTGCGCTACGCCTCGATATACTTAAATTATATTCAAGTACCTAATTATAATACCACATATTTTAAAGAAATTCAAGCTTTTTTTGAAAATTTTTAAAACTTTTTAAAAATACTTGAAAAAATAGCAAAAACGAAGTATAATAATATTTGTATTTAAATATGCACCAGTAGCTTAGTTGGATAGAGTGTTCGGCTACGAACCGGAAGGTCGGGGGTTCGAATCCCTCCTGGTGCACCAAAAATAGAGGTATTTTGTTTATACCTCTATTTTATTTTAAATAATTTTAAACCTTATTTTTCAATACTTTCAGCCATTATTTTAATTTTATTTATATTTTAAATATATTTTAAAAATTTTTCCTACTGCTCCCTTTACTGCACCCCTGTTTTAAAACACTTATAAACCAATACTTTTTAAATATTGTTCTAATTTCTCATTTTCATCTAGTTTAAATTTGTCAAAAACAGAAGCATATGTATCTAATGTTGTAGATATTTTTGAGTGACCTAAAATAGTTTGTAATACTTTAGCTGTCATTCCTGCTTCGATGCATCTAGTTGCAAATGTATGTCTTAACATATGATTGTGTAATTTAGGAGCTATATGTTGAGCATTATTAATTCTATGCAAATAAGAATTTACAGCACTTGGAGAAATAAAACCATTATCATAGAATATAAGATTATATATATTTGGTATTTTTGTCTTATTTTTGATTCTCGTTGCAATAGCGATGGCTTGTGATGACATTATAATAGTTCTTTTTCCTTTTTGAGTTTTAGGTTGTTTGCCTAAGATTACTCTATCTTTTTCATCTCTTGTCAATGTTCTTTGTATAGTTAAAGTTTTTTCTTTTAGATTTATATTATCATAAGTTAAAGCAAGACATTCTCCAACTCTTATTCCAGTATAAAGCATTAATAAAATAGCATCGTTATATTCGTGTTCTGTAGAATTTAAGTATTTTATAAGAGCTTTTTCTTCATCTACAGTTAAAGCTTCTACTGGAATTGTCTCTTTTTTTGATTTAGGTTTTGCTATAAGGTTCATAATGTTATATAATAAAATTCTTTCATTGATAGCGATTTCAAAACCTTTTTTTAATAAAGCAAAATCTTTATTTATAGTATTTTGTGAATACTCTGTAAAGTTTGGCAAATCTTCTTTTATCTCACTAGCAGTTATTCTTTGAATAGGATTTTTTAAAAAGTTGCAACATTTCTTTAGATGATCCAGAGAACCTTTATTTCTTAGATAAGTCCTATCAGATGTTATTCCAGTGTTATGTTTGTATTCAATATGCTTTTCTATGATTTCTTCAAGAGTAATCTCATCTTTATCTATATAAGTATTTTTATTTACACTATTTTTTATTTCTGTAACTCTAGCTTTAAAGTCTGATACTTTTTCATTCTGTTTTTGTTTTATCTTATTTCTTTTTCCATTATAATAATAAGCATAAATATATCTTCCTGTTTTAGAGTCTTTATAAAGACTGCCTTCTCCATTTCCAACAGTTCTTGTTTTACCCATTACAAAACCTCCGTTCGTTGTTAAAATTAAAATAAAATGCTCAAATGAGCATTATTTAAACAAATCCCAAAAACTAAAAGTAGTTTTCTTATATACTTTATTCTTTACAGCTCTAGTAGGATTTTTAGCATACCCCATTCCTTTTTTACCATAAAGTGGATTAACAGAACTTTTAGCTTTACGTTTAATAGCTCCTGTAGTTTTAGATTTTATTACCTTTTTTAAATTAGGTTTTCTCATTCCAAATTTCATTTTATTTCTCCTTAATTATATTTTCATATAAGATTTTAACCTTTTCGTAAAATTTTATATCAAAATACAATATTAATTTATATAATAAAAAAATACATATATTTTATATGTATAAGGTAATGTACAGTGAGCAGTTGAGATGTACATTATCTTTTTTATTTTACAATAAATACAGCTTTATTACTTGTCCATGCATTAGTCTCATATTCTAGTTTTATTTCTTTAGCACTTGTAGGAACTTCAAAATATACAGAGCCTTTAGCTTTTTTACCACTTGACAAAGTAGAAGTGAATGCACTATCTTCAACTGACCAGAATTTTTCACAATCATATCCATCTGCATAGCAATTAAAATTATATGCACTTGCTAATACGTCAGATGAACCAACATTTTCAAATTCAAAGTCAGCTTTGATTATTTGATTTCCTTTTTTTACATCAGCATATTTATTATAGTCTTTAAAATTAGTATCAACATCTACAAATTTTATTGCAATAGAGCCGTCTTCATAAATTTCTCCAACTTTATATGATGATTTAGTTTCTGTTGTTGTTTTTGTGGTGTCAGATGATACTGAATTACTAGAAGTCAATGTTGTTTTAGAATTATTGTCGCTTGAACCTGCTGTGCCTATAGCAATTATTATTACAACTATAATAACCCAAAACCACCATTTTTTGTATATTGGTTTCTTTTCTTTTTCCATTTATTACACCTCCTTTTACTATATATTTTCTATATAAAAAACGTTAATAACTACAATTATTTTCTTTTTTTCTTTCTTCTTAATTCTTCAAATACTCCTAATATCTTAACTGGTAGCTGTTCAATTTGTTCTTCAGTATAAGTTTTAGGTTCGTATAAAAGTTTTCCATATTCATCTCTCTGCATATTTAAAGGTTGAAGAGTTATAGTTTTTGCTTCGGGATTTTTAAATACTCTTTTAAAAGTACCTTCATTACCATTTACCATAACAACACAATCATCTCCATTTTTGCAGTCGTCAACTTTTTCTAATATAATTGTATCTCCATCTAGGTAGTCAGGCTCCATTGAATGCCCTTTAATTTTAAGTCCAAAATATTCTTTTCCACCCTTTAACATATTAGCATCTATTTCTTCTGTATCTATAATATCTTCTATCATTTCCATAGGTATTCCTGCGGGTATAGTTCCATAGACTAATACAACAGCAGGGTTGGAACTATATTTGGGAGCTTCTTCTTTTATTTTAAATTCTTGTTCATCATCTAATATTCGTAATATTTCTTCAATAGGAATATCCATTCCTTTAGAAACAAACTTAACTGTATCTAAAGTAGGAGCTATTGGTTTCCCTGTTCTAGGGTCAATATTTTTTTCAAGTGCAGATATATATGTATGACTTAATCCACATTTTTCAGCAAAAGCTCTTAAAGACATTTTTGGATTAAATGAATTTCTATAATTTAAAATTAATTCTCCTAAAGTCATTTTTTAAAACCTCCAATCAATTGCTATAACTATATTGTACAACAAGATGGACAAAAAGTCAAAAAAAAATTAAAAATTTTTGTACAACATACTTGACAAAATAAAATTATAGTGATATATTGTGTACAACAAGTTGAACAAAGCGAGGTGAAAAAATGAAAAATAGAGTAAAAGAAATCAGGGAAGAAATAGGTATGTCTCAAGAAGAATTATCTGAAAAATCAAGAGTTTCAAGAACAACAATATCAGGACTAGAAAATGAGACTATAGAGGTTATTACTAATATAACTCTTGAAAAAATAGCAGGAGCATTAGGAAAGAAAGTACCTGAAGTTTTTTTTCAAGATTAAGTACAACAAGTTGTACAAAACGAAAGGAGATGAGAAAGATGGAAGAACTGATAAAGAGACTCATTGAAGAAACAGAAAAAACAAATAAATTACTTCAATGGGGATATAAAGGAAAAGATCCTGATGAGTTATTAACAATAGAACAAGTATCAAAAGAATTTAACATAGGACCTAATAAAACAAGAGAGATGTTTAACGATAAGGAATTACCAGTACAAACTTATACAAAACCATTTAAGGTCAAAAGAATAGCAGTAGTAAATTATATGGATACAAGACACGATTATTTGAAAGGAGGATAAAGAAATGAAAAAATACAGATTAAATGAGGACAAGTTATTAAGAAACATATTTATATTAAGTACAGTAATAACTGTAGGAGTAATAGTTTATAAAGTTGCAACTTGTGGAGTTAGCTTTTTTAGCACAATAGGATATTTTGGATAGAAAGGAGGGACAAGTATTAATGAATGAATTAGTTTTAGAAATTATGAAAATAGCATTAGAGAAAAACAAAGAACATAAAAATACAATATTTGTGGATTATCATGGGCATACAGATGAAATTCAGGTTAGAGTATATAGAAATGGTTGGAATGCAGATGATGACCCTGATTATAGTGCAACAGCATATTTATCTGGAATTTATGGTGATAAAAAGAACAGAGAGAATATTCAAGGAATATTAAATTATTTAAAAAAATTGGAGGATTAGATTATGTTTTTAAATACAGTAATAAGACAAGGTGAAGAAAATTGTAAAAACTATAACATTATAAAGCAATACAAAGAAGAAAATCAAATGTTAAGAGAAGAAGTAGACTATAGAGCTTTACAAAACAGAAAATATGAAAGACTTCTTTACGATATATTAGACTACTTTGATGCTTTAGATAAAGTGGACAGATGGGAAAATGAAGAAAGTTTTAAACGAATGACAAGAAATGTAATCAAGAATGAAGCAAGAAAACTAATTAAAAAAGAACTAGACAATGCCGTTAACATTGACTAATTCAAAAATACGTTTATGTAAATCATATTATAAACGTATTATATCACAAAATTTATTTAATTTCAAGGAGTTTAAAATGAATTATTTAGAGATACAAATATTACAAGATGGAATAGACCATTTATCAAGAGCTATAGATTGTTTTGCAGATAGCGATTTAGTAAATCAAGAAGAATTTGATATGTTAGAACAATTTATTGATGAATTAGAAAACAGAAAAATCAACAAAGAAATAGAATTAAAAAGTTATAAATTGGAGGTAATTTAATGGAAAATCAAGAATTAATGGAAGTTAATACAAATGAATTAGATACTGAAATCAGTATGTTAAGTAATGATAATTTAATTGCAATGGCTGAACAAGCTGAAAAAAGAATATCTGCAATTAATAGGATAATGAGTGCATCGTTAAAAATCACAAATGAAAATGATTGGATTTTAATTGCAGGAGTACCATATTTACAAGAAAGTGGAGCAACAAAAGTAGCAAGATTGTTTGGAATAGGATGGTCTATAAGTAATCCAACATTAGAAACAGAAACAGATGGGCATTTTACATATACATATAAAGCAAGATTTACAATGGGAAATATAAGTATTGAGGCAACAGGAAGCAGAAGTAGTAAAGAAGACTTTTTTACAGGGAAAGAAAATAAAAAAGCACCTCAGGATATAGATAAAAGAGATGTAAAGTTATCAGCTTATACTAATTGTATAAATAACGGTATAAAACGTATATTGCCTGGATTAAGAAATTTAACAGCAGAGGATATGGCTAAAGCAGGATTAGATTGCAACAAAATGAGGGGATATGGATTCAAAGGAAAAAGCAAGAATGCAACAACTCAAGTATCCGAAGACTTTAAATGTGAACATTGTGGAACAAATATATCATCAAAAGTAGCAAGCTATAGCAAAGGACAATACGGAAAAGAATTATGTATGAAGTGTCAAGAACTTGCTAAGAAAGGAGCTTTAGATGGAAATACAGGAAATGAACAACAAAATCAAGGAGAACAAGCAAAGCAAAATTAAGTTATATCCTTGCAACAATTTAAGGGCTTCTAATGTAGGACATCCTTGTGAAAGATATTTATATTTATCAATTAAAAATTGGGAAGATAAAAAGCTTCATAATGAAACAACACAATGTATATTCGATTTAGGAAATAAGATAGAGGAGTATGTAATACAAACCTTAAAAGATGCAGGATTTGAAGTTATAACTCCAACTATAAGAGCTTGGAAGGTAGATAAACCATTAATTACTGGAAGAGAAGATTTAAGAATAAAAATGGAAGATGGACAGTTTTATCCGGTTGAAGTAAAGGGATTAGCTCCACAAGAGTGGGAAAAACTAAATTCAGTTGAAGATTTTTTAAATAGCAAAAGATATTATGTTAGAGCTTATCCATCACAGTTATACATATATATGTTTCAATTTGGAAAAGAAAAAGGATATTTTGCTTTATGTAATAAATTAACTGGAGAAATAAAACTTATAGAAGTTCCTTTTGATTATGATTATGTCGAAAAAATATTACAAAAAGCAGAAAGAATATATAGTTGTTTAGAAAAAGAAGAATTGCCAGCTAGTTGTGATGATATTAGTGTATGCGAGCATTGCGATTTAGCTCATGTATGTACTGCAAATAAAAAGAGAATTGAAACAGATGTTGATGTAACAGGAGAACTTGATGAATTAGTAGACAAAAAACAAGAATTATCAAAATATTATCGAGAATATCAAGAGGTAAACGATCAGATTAAAAAGACAATAGGAGAAAGACAGAAAGTTTTAAGTAACAAATATATTTTTGAAAGAAAAGTCATTCACAAAAATGGATACACAGTAGGACCAAGAGATGAAGTTCGAGTGAATGTAAAGAGGTTGTAGTATGGATTTTGAAAAATTATATATGTTTAACCCTTTTACAATACAAAGTGCAGAAAGTGAAAAAATAGCTGATACATATAGCAAGTTACAATCAGAGATTGTTGAAAATGCAGATACAGGCTTTTTGATATCAAAGAATATAGAAATATACGCAAATATGAATTACTTAATAGGAGAAATGATAGCAAGACTACAACAAGAATATGACCTATTAAAGACAGAAATTTCAATAGCAGAGAACAAACAAGTATATATGCAAAGAAAACAATGGCAAGAAACACAAAAAGAAAAGCCACCTGCTATGAGTTATTTTGAAGCAATGGCAAAAGAGTTTGTAAAAGAAGATAGTAAGAGATTAGCAGATTTAGGTGCAAGACTATTTAGATTTAAAAAGGCATATGAAAGTATAGACAGCAAACAAAATGCTTTAAAAAAGAAAATAGAGGCGATTAGATATGAAATCTAAAAGAAGTAAAGCTTGTGATATAAGTCAAAAAGTTAAAAAAGCAGTATGGGAAAGAGACAAGCATTGTTGTATTATATGTGGCAGTCCTTATGCAATGCCAAATGCTCATTATATAAGTAGAGCACAGGGAGGTCTAGGAATAGAACAAAATGTAGTAACTTTATGTATAAATTGCCACGATAAATATGATAATGGAGATTCCAGAGCAAGTATCGGATACAAAATTCAATGGTATCTTAAATCTTGTTACGAAAATTGGAATGAAGAAAATTTAATTTATAAAAAATGGTAGATTACACGAAAGGAGAAAGCAATGGATAAAGAAAAGGTAAGCTTTCTAATGTACTTAGATTATGAGGAACATTTTAAGTTGATGACAGATGAACAATTAGGACAACTTCTAAGAGCAATAATGGAATATGAAAAGACAAGACAAGTTCCTCAATTAGATGGAATGGTAAAAATGGCTTTCTCTTTTATAAAAGCACAACTTGACAGAGATAGAGAAAAATATGAGGAAAAGTGTGCTAAAAACAAGGAGAATGGGAAAAGAGGAGGAAGACCAAAGAAAAACCAAACGGATATTGAAAAAACCGAACGGTTTTGAAGAAAACCCAACAAAAGCCAAAAAACCCGATACAGATAAAGAAAAAGATACAGATACAGAAGAAGATATAAAAAAAGAAAAAATAAAAAAGAAATTTCAAAAACCAACAATTGAAGAAATACAACAATATTGTCTAGAGAAAAAATACAATGTAGATGCACAGTATTTTATAGACTACTATGAAAGCAATGGTTGGAAAGTTGGAAGAAATCCAATGAAAGATTGGAAGGCAACTATACGAACATGGAATCAAAGGAACAAAAAAGGCACAGTATTTAAACCTAAAAAAGATACTTTTGAACAAAGAGAATACGAAGATTTAAGTTATTTATATGCAAATAAAGGAGAGTGAGTACAAATGAAGTGTAAGAAATGTGGAAAATATATTAAATTTGTAAAATGTCATATTTTTTCAAGATATGGTGATGATGATTATTTAAAAATACCTATAAAACACCCTAAAGGAAGTTGTTATTATATTCAAGCACCAATGGATTGTACAATGTTTGAATTTGATAATTACGATGAGTTTACAGACCATATAAGTTGCCCAGAATGTGATGAATTTCCGTTTAGAAAAGGAACAAGCATAAACGTTTATGAATATGCAGATGTAGTATTCGGACAAGAAGAGAACTATATGTTAAACGGAGAAAGAGAGGTAGCGGAAGATGAATAGTATTTGCATGCAAACTCGACAAATGAGTTTTGAAGATATACAGCTAAAGAAAAAGATAAGATACGAACAGATATTGTCAAGATTAGACAAGCCTAAAACAGCAAAAGAGATAGCAGTAGAATTATTTGAATTAGGTTTAATACCAAGCACAGATAGAAATTACACAGCTCCAAGACTTACAGAATTAGAAAAGAAATACAAGTTAGTAAGAGCAGTTGATAAAAAGAAATGTCAGTATTCTGGAAAGAATGTAGCTGTTTATGAAAGGATAAAGGTAAATGACTAATTATTTTAAAGTGTATCTAACAAGCAAAAACGGCAGAATAAAAGTAATAGCAAAGAATAAAGCAGAAGTAATAAACGTGTTAAATAATGCAAATAAAGAGGGCTTTATAAGTTATTTAATAATTAAAAGAATAAAAGATACAGATGTACTAATAGCGAGAGGAAACTTATACAAAGAATGCAAAGTAAAATACGTAGATGGACTAGATACAGATTGGAGAATAGTAGGAGCTAATGTAGTAGATTGGGATAAATATAAAAAAGCAAAGGAAGGAGAAGAAAGATGAGCGAAGAGATAATAAAAGTTTTAGATAATTTAGGAGAAAAATTTGGAATAGCAATAGATTGGACAAGTCAAAATGTAATGCCATATATTCAAGAACTTATGAATAGATATAGAAGTTATTTTATAACAAGTTGTGCAATATGGCTAATATTAGAGTTAGTTTTATTGGTTATAAGTATAGTAGTTTTTAGAGGTGGTGTTAAACAAAAAAAAGAAGACAAGTATTGGAGTTGGTACGAAGAAGGATTTTTTAGAATGTTATTTTTAATAATTTCTACAATTATTTTAATTATTGCTTTACCAATAACTATACAATTGCTATTAAAAGGAATATATATGCCTGAGTTTATATTTATTAATGCAATAGGAGGAATTAAATGAAATATCCAAAATTAATAGGCGTTTGCAAAAATTGTCTGCGGTTGTCAAAGACTAGAAAATGAAAAATTCATTGGAGTTTATAAATGTAAATGGAATGAAAAAGTTGAGTGGAAACAGGAGGCGATAAATCAATGTATGGAATATGGAACACATACAAAAAAGAGTTTCAATTTGGAATAAAAGAAGAAACAAGGAAAAAAGCAATGAATAAATTATTTAATAAAATTGGAAATGATGCTTATAAGTATAGATTTGAAGTAAGAAAAATTCCAGAGGGGATAAAAATATGAAAGTAGGAGATAACAGATGGCATTTTAAATATATATGCGATAAATGTAAAACTGTAATACCGTATATTACAAAAAAGGGATATAGAGATAATCTTTATCATCATTATGTAAGTACATCAAATAGAACTGCACACAAAGATTTTGATTTATGTGGAAATTGCGAAAAGAAGTTAAGGGTATGGCTTGATACAAAAGAGATACCTACAATGAAAGAAATAATAGGTGAATTTCCACAATACGAGGAGGAAATATGGAAAACAAAGTAATAGCTAAAGAATATGTAGATAAAAATTATATACATAAAAACAAGATAAGAGAAAAAATAAAATGGTTAGATATGCAAGAGTTAAGAGGAAAGTATTATTTTGAAAATGTAAAATTAGCTTATGATATTTTAGAAGAATTATTGGAGGATAAATAGATGAATGAAGAAGAAAAAACTAATTTATTAGGAAAAATAAGCAAAAGGCTTTATAATGATGAATGGTTTATATATAAAGCAATATTAAGTTTCAAAGCACAAAAAGAAAAAACATATACATTTTTCAAAGATAATTCTGCAAATAATTTTATACATAAATATAATTGGTGTCAAAGACCTATTGATACTAATATGAGTTTAAGACATTTTGAAACTAATGCAACTGTATGTTGCTGGATGAGCGAAAGTTTAGCAGAAGAAAAAGGATTAGAACAAATAACTTTAGATGATTTTATATATCAATTTATACAACCAATTATAGAAGAAAACATAAAATTAAAAAAA
>OCTW013414617.1_pt1 | contig 10416 bp, 7 predicted proteins | sample 1539671 | NCBI WGS metagenome assembly OCTW01 (sample SAMN02144230, study PRJEB22623) | gut metagenome | biome: sheep rumen | host: Ovis aries | place: New Zealand
ATCGCGGATTCTCAAACGATCCGCCTTCCGAATCATTGACAAGATCAATAAGGTTGAGATCAATGCCAACCTGCGATCCGGTTTTCGGAATCGATTCGACGAAGGGGTCATCTGATGCGATCTGCAGCGATACCCAGTACTCGCCGACGGCATCCCTTGAGACAGTTACCGTTCCGATGCGCGTTTGACTGCTGTGGCTGAACAGCTTATCGATAATCTTAGGCGAGCCGCTGCACCGGATCCTTCCGATGATCGGAAGCTTAAGATGCTTTCTGTCAAGAAAACGGATGCTGCCGCCATTCAGACCTTCATGACCGCTCTGATAGTGGTTTGAGGTCTGATAGGACTGCTCATACGATTTCTTGTGAAAGGTCGGAACGCCGGTATGACGCTCGCGCATGTTTTTCCATGCGGCCGTGTAGTTCTTTTTTGCCGTGGCGATCACCTGACCGTCAACTTCCGGCTCATTTAAGAACGGCAGCGTATTTCTGATATGTGCCATGTCAGAACCGCTTCCGTTCAGTTCACGGATCTTGAGCGTAACATCTTCAAGACGCTTTCTGTCGGCAGGCACAATATCAGCTGTTTTCTTAAGACGGTAAGTTTCCTTATCGACACCTACAAGAAGATTGTAGACAGCACGCTGTGCACCATCATTGACAGCAATAATATGTTTCTGAAAATCTGATGGGTATATTTTAAGGACTACTCCATAATGATAATTCATCTGGCTGCATTTTTTCATAACGACTCCTCCTTCCTATAGCTTAATTATAACACATATGTATTTGATTATCCACTATAATAATGCTATTATATAAGAAGAAATGAGGTGTACATATGAAAAGACATATAGACAGGATAAAAGGTGCTGTATATGAGAGAGGTTATGTATATAACTTTCACTTTCATCTGATATGGGTCACCAAATACAGACGTCAGGTGTTTACTACGCCTGCCCTTGTGAATGAAATGAAAGATATTCTTCGCCATATTGCTGAAACATCAGATGTCAGGATTGAAGAGATGGAGGTCATGACAGATCATGTCCACCTGCTTGTATCATTCAAGCCTAAATATGCGCCAACAAACATTGTCAAGAATCTCAAAGGAGCTAGTGGGAGACTGTTTTTCAGCAGGCATCCCGACATCAGAGATCAAAGTTTCTGGGGCGGGCATTTATGGTCTAACAGCTACTATATGAGCACTTTGGGAAATATGGGCCGTGATGTTGTAGAACGGTATATCCAAAACCAGTACTCGCCGAACAAAAAAGGCAATTCCTCCCCTGATTGAAATCAGGGGATTCCTTGCCTAATTCTTCATTGAAAATCCTCACTTGAGGTCCATGTGATCACTCTTTCCTGGAACCGATGCCTATAAAACCGCATGTGACGTGCTTGAAACATCTCTTGCCAGGCTGTTAATTCCTCTTTTGGTAAATGGCGGGGATAAGCAACAGCAATCGCCTGAAAGTGCTGGATATCAATGGCTGCATTTCTTTGATCCACATAGGCATGATCTCCAATCATAAAGCGAATCTGATGATCCCCTTCCCAGACTAATTTCTTCGCTACTTGTTTACCAATGGGATTATCTATAAAGAGCGTCACCCACTCTTGAAGGGCAAAAGTATTGTTTTCAAACACATAAGTCCCTTTTAAGAGGTGGGAAAGATAGTTTACAACTTCCTCAAGTTCATTTTGTTCAGCGGCTAATGTGGACAATAATTCCTGATTATGCGTAGTCATCTCTTGTTTGTTTTGATTGACGAATTGCAGGTGAAAGGCTGCATCAAACCTGATCATTGTTTCGCCTTTCCCTTCTTCTAAAGACTTGCCGCATTGCTGATCATACCCTAAGTCAGCCGCCATCCTTCTTAAAGCAGAAACACTGACATGATGGATCTGCGCCATTTCATTCATGAGTTCCCCATTATCTTTCAAACGGTATTCGATATACCTGATGGCGTAGCGATTGGTTGTTAAAAGCAAGGCTCCGGTCGCTAAAGCATAGGCACATTTTTTCCTATTGCCCCTTTCTCGATTTCTTGGCCAGGAACTGTTTTCCACTTTTTGCCACTTATTCATATGGGTAATCAGATTGATGATTTGTCTGTTGGTCCCAAATCTTGCGTAGGGAATCAAAAAGTTAAGGGGCTTTTCTAAAGTCTCATCAAACAGAGAATCAATAACCCTTTCTAAATCATCCGGATTAAGGCGTTGGGCAAGAACATCGCAATGTTTCAGCACAGTAAGAGGAATTAGCTGCGAAAGATACCACTTGGGATCCTCTACTTCATCATTTCCACTATTAAAGGTTGCAATGGATTCAAGCATATAAGGCACTATGGTGCAGGCCACCACAAAACGTGAAACCGTTTTGTCTGAATGTACCATACGTACATGATCAAAAATGGCGGCATCAATGCTCATCTTCACTATGCCATCATGAATGATGGCTTGATCGAAATGATTCAGACAGTACCGTTCTAAATCTTCGTCATTTGATGATTCTATGATTTGAGTATGTGCCAAAAATTCATGCAAATACTGTTTATTGTCGAGCTGAGTGAGTCGCTTAGCCATCTTAGTGATGGCTTGACGGGAAACCTCTGGGCGATGCAGATAGATGAATGTTAAAACTTTTTTGATCTTCTTTTCGTTGGGATCTTTCACAATATAAGCGCCCATGAGATCAATCGTTTGATCGATATCCCTGAGTAAATGAGGCATTGCGAGTTTGATGAGATCTTCATCTTCCTGATGAAGATATAATGCGATATAGTCATATAAATTGACCTGGTGTCCCCAGTCTTCGATCAGTTTTTTGGTGTGCTGGTAATCCAGCTGTCTTGCCTGGTGCAAATAGTATTTGGGCTTGGAAAGATAGAATCCGCTTTTCTCCTCTATTTTCACCACACGATCTGGCGTATTGCCATATGCCCATCCAGGATCATTCCAGTTTTCTTTAATGGCTGTAATACCATCAGGAATCATGACGGTGGGCGCCTGGCCGGTATATCGTATTAATGTTGTACCTTCAATTTGGAAGTGCGTATAATCGATGAAATCACTTTTTACAATTGTATCTCTGTTTTGTAATCGAGCATGAAAAAGATCGGGATAGGTGTGAACGAAACACCCTTTTCCAATCTCTTTTAAGCTATGAGGGCATTTCACACCGGTAGCCATCGGTACATTATGGAAACAATAGTTTCCAATCGATTCTAGTCCTTCGTAAAACCATATATCTTCATAATCAGGGACATTGTAGAAACAATAATCATGGATCTTTTTTAAGGAATGTGGGAATCTGATCCAGCGGATACCGACAAAAAGATCAGTCTTGATCCCACCGGTGGAAACGATTTCTTCCACCCCTTCGGGAATGATCAGTTTGCTTCTGTCGATGTAGTGCTGAATATTCTCATGCGTTAGTTCAAGTTTCATTTTTACCTCCCTATTGGAATGCTTATTCTCAATACAATTGTACGTTTTCGTGTGCCAAAAATATAGGATAACACAAAAAAAATCAAAAAAAGAGATATGAGTTCACTCATATCTCTCGCCACGTTTAGTGGTTAGATAATGTTTTATCTAAAACTTCTTTCTTTAATAAGTCAACGAATTCTGTATAAGGTACAGTTATCTGTTTCTGCTGACCATAGAGACGATAAGTAACGGTATCGTTATCTCTTTCGTTATTACCAAGTACTAATTCATAAGGGATCTTATGGATCTGGGCTTCACGGATACGATAGCCTAATTTTTCATCACGGCAGTCAACGTCCACTCTAAAGCCTTCTTTTCTTAAACGAGCAGCTACTTCTTGAGCATATTCACCCTGATAGTTTGTATTAACTGGTAAAACAACGACCTGTTTTGGTGCTAACCATAATGGTAAGTTCCCTTTTGTTTCTTCGAGTAAGAAAGCGATGAAACGGTCTAATGAACCTAAGATGGCACGATGGATGACAACTGGACGCTGTTTTTCACCATTTTCATCGACATATGTTAATTCGAATCTTTCTGGCAGCATGTAGTCTAACTGAATGGTTGATAAAGTGACATCATGGCCTAAAGCAGATTTTACCTGAACATCTAACTTAGGACCATAGAAAGCTGCTTCACCTTTGGCTTCATAGTATTTGACACCCATGTCATCTAAGACTTTACGTAACTGTGATTCTGATTTTTCCCATAATTCATCATTACCAAAGTATTTTTCTTTGTTTTCTGGATCTCTTAAAGATAATCTGAATTCATATTCTTTGAAACCAAAGTCTTTATAAACATCTAAGATCAAGTCATTGACACATTTAATTTCAGAGGCAATCTGATCTGGTCTTAAGAAGATATGAGAGTCATTCTGAGTGAAGGCACGAGTTCTTTCAATACCTGTTAAAGCGCCTGATGCTTCGAAACGGAAGTCATTAGCAATTTCCGCAATACGCACTGGTAAATCTCTATAAGAATGTAATGTAGATTTATAGATCACCATATGGTGTGGACAGTTCATTGGTCTTAAGACATAAGCTTCATCATCCATTTCCATCGCTGGGAACATATCATCTTTATAATGAGCCCAGTGACCTGAAGTCTTATATAACTTTACGTTACCAAGTGATGGCGTCATAACATGTTCATAACCTAAGGCTAATTCCTTATCCATGATATAATCACTTAATAAACGTCTTAAAGTGAAACCATTTGGTAAGTACATTGGTAAACCACGGCCAACTAAATCATTAAACATAAAGATGCCTAATTCACGACCAAGTTTACGATGATCTCTCTGTTTTGCTTCTTCTAAGAACGCTAAATGTTCTTCTAATTCTTCTTTAGTTGGGAAACATACCCCATAGATACGCTGTAAAACTTTATTGTTTTTATCACCTTTCCAGTAAGCTCCAGAATGTTTGATTAACTTAAAGTTCTTACACTGTTTTACAGTATCAACATGAGGACCTCTACATAAGTCAGTGAAATCACCCTGTGAATATGTAGAAATAACTGTACCATCAGGGAAGTTATTAATTAAGTCTACTTTATATTCATCATCCGCAAATTCTTTTAAAGCTTCTTCTTTAGAGATTTCATGACGAACAATTCTCTTACCATCTTTACAGATCTTTTTCATTTCTTTTTCAATCTTAGGTAAGTCTTCATCAGTAATAGTGACATCCCCTAAGTCAATATCATAGTAGAAACCTTCTTCTACAACAGGACCAACCCAGAACTTAGCCTGTGGCCATAAATGTTTCACAGCCTGAGCCATCACATGAGCACATGAATGATTTAATGTGTTCAAATCTTTTTCATTTAAAAAATCTCTCATACTCTCTCTCCTTCTAAATAAAAAGGCCTTCATCCAAAGGACGAAGACCGTGGTACCACCTTAATTTATGATCATAATGATCACCTTAAACTCTTAACGCGAGGAACGGCCATCTCTTTCGAGGGCAGCTAATAGGGAGTACCTTTATTATTTCACTTAGACTTTCACCAACCGTCTTTTCTCTTTACGATTCCTAATAAAGACATATCCTATGTCATAGCTTTTTGACAACACTATTGTACCCCATGCTTTTCTATTGTCAATGAACAAACATCATTTTATTCATTTTTTTGTAGTCGATTTATTTTTGATGCTTATCCACCCGCGTACGTACCTTTGTTATATTCCTGAAAGACTCATCTTTTTCATATTGATAAGTGGGATCAGACAACTACTCAAAAAGATCAAAATCATACAAAATACATTAGGCAAATAAACAGGATGATAAATAAAGATATCCACATGAGTGAATGTATGACTTAAGTACCAAAATAAAAGACTGTTGGTTATTGCTAAGGCAAAAATGATGACAAAAGCATGGATTATACTATTCTTAAGGATTAACTTTTTTAGCGATGAAGGCGTCATACCTAAGATTCTTAAAATCATCAATTCCTTTTGATAATAATAGAGATCGCCACTAATTAATGATACATACAGCAATAGCCCAATAAGGGTAAATAGTCCATAGATTATAGCTGCAACCACACTATAAAAAACTTTTGCATGATTGATATAAGCATTTACATTTGATCTTGTCAGACTATACAAGTGTAAGGATCTTAAATATCTTTTAAGGGATCGGGTATCTCCTTTTGTATCAAAAAGCAGGCGTCGCGGCTGATCCCTATGGATCTTTTGATAGGCTTGAACAGGCAGATAGAACGTGACTTCGCTTCCATAAGTAACGACATTTCGCTCTTCACTAACAGTTGGATTCATTGCACAAATGGCCATAATCTTATATGAGTAACGTTTACTTTTTCTTACTATATGGATAGTTTCACCTACATGGAAATATTTTTTAGTATGATCAGCTTTGCCATCATTTAATAAAAGTGTACGCCGATCATAGTCTAAGCCATAAATAATATACTTACCGCTTTGTAGCTTCTTTTCGTCAATATGACCACTTAAGACCTTCATTTTATGAAGAACATAAGAATCCGCCCCATATAAGTTGAAAGCATAGGTATCCTTTTTGATCTTTGGATAGACATCACCTGTTACTGGCGAAGTTGTTGGAAGCTTGGTTGTCTCTAAATATATAGAGTGATCTAAGTTATAGTAAAATACACCACCTGTTTTATATTCAGAACGTTTCTTTATCTTATTGATCATCTGAGTTGATAATGTATCTTTAGGTGATAAATCAACATCAGGATCAAAATTTGAAATGATAATAGGATCAACCTTAGTGACCAGACAATCACTCTTTAACAACATTTTATTATATTGATGAGCATCCAGACTCGATGCAAAAGTAAAGAAAAAACTTGATCCTGTCGTTCCGATCACAACAAGTAATATAATGGCATTTATGTAATGGGTATGATTAAAAAAAATCTTGATGTAGATATTGTGTACTTTGGCATATTTTTCCACTCTCTCCCGTGGCTCTTTGACCACAATATTCAAATCAATAATCAAAATCAATATAAGAAAAATATTCAATCCTATAACCAGTCCACAAGCTTTTAATAAACTCAAAAATGGTATATGACCTAATATGGCAGTAATGATATAGCCTGTTAAACTCACGAAAACAGTTCCTAATATAATAGTTTTGATCGCAAGTAAGGCTTCTCTTACAAACAAGCTACTCACCTCTTCAATCGTAAAACCAATAAGTCGTAATTGTTTGATTTCATAACTTCGCCATGTTGTCTTTAAATTGAGGAACATGCATAAAAACAAACAGTTAAAAAATGTAAAGGTAATCACTACCGGTAAGAAAAAGCGATGAAGATAGACGTCATAAAAACTATGCGGTTTTACTCGCAAGTAAAGCAGAACTCCCCCTAAAAGGACATTGAGTAAACATGTCCATATAGTCGCGATTTTAAATGGCAGATAGCTTTGTTTATTCACATTATAGTATTGCGAAGATAATTCTTTAAGTATGCTCATAGATAGCTCCTTTAAGTATGTTTATTTAATATTTATAAAATCAAGAAGACGACATCAAAATACCTAAATATATAAGATGTAATAATAAAATATTTAATTAACTGATCTTTTTTATATCTTTCTTATATAAATTTAGCACTTGACTTATTTTTCGATTAAGTATCAACGTTTTTTTGCCTTTATATACAAGCTGATTATATAATTGAATTGTTTTATTTATTGAATTTACTTGTTAAAGAAATACATGAAAAATTTTAATGATTAAGAATTTCATTCTTTACATCCTTTACAATTTTCCCATCTTCTATTGTAATAATCCGATCAGTATACTGAGTCAAAAATTTATTGTGCGTTATCATGACGATCGTTTGATTAAACTCTTTATTTAATTTTTTTAAAAGCTTAATTGTATTTATGGAATTTTTGTGGTCCAAACTCCCTGTTGGCTCATCGGCTAATAATATTTTTGGCTTTGTTATAAGTGCCCGAGCAATAGCAACTCTTTGTTGCTGTCCGCCAGACATTTGATTAGGATATTTTTGTATTTGATCTTCAATTTCTAAATTCTTTATGATTTGATGTAAATATTCCTTGTCTATATCCTTATGTGAAATTTTGCAAGGCAACACTATATTCTCATATGTATTGAGCATCTTAAGTAAATTAAACTTTTGAAATACAATACCAATATTTTCCCTTCTCATTATTGTTAAATCAGGTTCTTCTAAATCTGTAATAATCGTGTCATCTATGCTAATTGTCCCTGCTGTAGAGGGAAGAATTCCAGACATTAATTCAATTAATGTTGTCTTTCCACTTCCTGATGCACCTAAAACAGATACAAATTGTCCTTCTTCAATTGTTAAATCTATCCCGTCAATTGCTTTAACCAGGTTATCATTATTACCATAATATTTCTTTAAACCTTCTATTTTTAAAATAATATCACTCATAAAATATCCTCCGCTTTTAATATATTTACTTAAATTCAAAAATTGATATAAACAGGAATAGCTCTCAGGAACATGTTGTTAACAAATAAGTAACTTTTGCATTTGAAATCCGTTTTTATACCTTTCAAATGATGCTTTGAACATATTGAGATTCGTATATTTGATAAAATATATGATACCTGGAGGTATTAACATGGAAATTCAACGCATTGTATCTCATTTATCTAAAATTAAATGAGATCAATTTCAAATCAAACAGATTCTTAATATGGTTGAAAAATATAATGAAGCTAATGAAACTGCAGCCACACCTGTTATAGAGTATTGTCCCAAATGTGCAAAAAGACATCCTAAAATGATCAAAGCTAGGCAGACAAAAAATGGAAAGCAAATGTATAGATGTAGAAGCTGCAATAAACGCTTTGTATCTGATACTGGTCAAGACGCACTCAACGGTTTAGCTTTACGCAAAACTACAGTCAAAATAGACATACTATGTGACTGTATTTAGATTTACAATATTTATATTTTTCTATGGCCCCCATATTTTCAAAAAATCATAAAAAAACAACATAATAATCACATCCTTCTTTGCCTATACATTACCTTTTCAAGGTACCATTCTAATTCTATTTCTGATAAAAAAAAAGAATTATAGTACAAACGACACATCTTTATGATGAACGTCATACTGCAATTCTTTTTCTAAAGGATAATGATCGTTTGAAAAATACCATTATCACAACTATATTGGATATCTCCATCATGTTTTTTTACTATGTCCTCAACATTTTTTAACCCATATCCATGTTCGGTATGATCAGCTTTAGTTGTTTGAGGACGCTTACTGATTTTTTTATTTACATTGCATGAATTTCTTATTTTTAACAAAAAGCGGCCTTGTAAAGTCTTAACAGTAATTTCTATTTTTTTATCTTTAGAAACCTTTGAAGCAGCTTCAATTGCATTTGAAAGCAAGTTTGAGAAAAGAATGCATAATTCAAATATCTCAATTTCAATACGGTCATGCTCAGAAAATGTAAACTGCCAGTCAATAGACGCATTCTCAGCTTTTTTACGAAAATCATCAATAATTGAATCAACACTTGAAATATAAATGTACTGATGAGTATTTTCTATAGGAATAAAATTTTCCATTCGTTTTAAATAATTCCTTAAATCATTAAATTTATTATCCTTAGCTAATGAATCTAAAACAAGCAAATGAGACCTTAAATCATGTCTCAGTTTTCTACGCTGTTCATCCTCTAAGATGAGCTTTCTATAATAGTTTTCCTGATTAATCAAATAATCATTATATCTCTCATTATATAACCTATATTTGAAGTTCTTAGCTTCTGTCATTTGATGAATAATAAAAAGTGCAAAAAAGATAAAGGTTCCCAGCAAACTTCAAATTTCTAATATTTCACTCTTCCCCTGGGTAAAAACAAATCCAACCTCCATGACATATTGGGAAAATGAAACTGTTATTAACAAACTAAACCCACCGATCAAAGCAATGGCATACTGAGCTCTTGTTTTAAAAAAAGGTGATTCCATTTTATCAGCAATCGCAAAATACAATACACTTACGCAAATAACTGTGCCTGCTTCAGAAAGAACACCATAAGAAATAGAATTCAAAACAACTATTTGAGAAACTCCTATAACCTTTGCAATCATAAGTGTCATTGTAATATTCATCGTAGTGCTGACAATAAAATCAAATGGCATAAATAATAATATATTCGTTACTTTTTCATCTGATATCAAAAGGCAATTAATCATTCCAGCCATAAGTGGAATAATTAATTCATATAAAATCTCCCATTGATAATAACATGCCAATAGCTCAAGAGCAGATGAAATAAATAATAGAATCAAACTTTGTTTATTAAATATTTTTTTGATTATCCATCTGACCCAGGTACTGAATACTTTTTCTACTGACAGTACATGTTCTCATAAGTAGCTTTTAAATACTGCATTT
>OCTW011498275.1_pt1 | contig 10413 bp, 10 predicted proteins | sample 1539671 | NCBI WGS metagenome assembly OCTW01 (sample SAMN02144230, study PRJEB22623) | gut metagenome | biome: sheep rumen | host: Ovis aries | place: New Zealand
TCAAAATAATCACCAATTATTCCAAACAATATATCAATAACCTCTATTCTAAGTTCTTGTAAAATTGAAATTATTTTATATATATTCTTTTTTGGTACTGTCATACACATAGATGTTACTGATAATTTACTTGCTCTAAGTCCTCTTGGTGAATTTATATCTTGATCTATTGTATCAATTTTATATTTAATCGGTTGAATTGTTACAAGTTCTCTTGATTTAGGTATTTTGTTATAAATAGATGTTTGAAGTGCATTTACCATATCATTTCCAGTTACAACTTTTTCTTCATTTGTAACAGTTACAGTACCTTCATTTATCATATATTCTGGTTCATACATTGGAATATTTATAATAACCTTATCAATTTTTAAACCAAGCGATGTATTTATTTCATTAATTGCTTTTGATAGAGTATTTTTTACTGATTCTTCATCAACTACATTTCCTTGTTTAATTCCTGAAGATGGATAATTAGTAGCCGCAAGTACATTTAATTTATTTTCGAATTGTTCACAAACAATGATCTTTACTGAGTTTGAACCAATATCAATTGCCGAAAATATCTTTCTCATAAATCCACTCCTCTATCATAAATACATTATACTATATTTTTTCAAAAAAAAAAAGATATTTTACTCTTTAGGAACAAAATAATTTCCATAATCAAGATATAAAATACCATTTTTGTCTTCAAGTGTATTAGATATTTCTAAATAACTATTAATATTTGTTATTTTACTCAATGTTAGATATACATAATTACCATCATTCATAGAAAATAAAAACCTTTCTTTGTCAATATCATTTGGATCATATTTTATTTCAGAAATATTTTTAATTATGTCATCATCTAATTTATCAATTTTTTCTATTAATTTATTATATATTTTATTATCATCAATTGTATTAATTAATACTGGTGAATTTTCATTATAATAATCAGATTCTTTTTTATTATTAAGAATTGACTTTTTCTTATTATTATCATAAAACAATATCTTATTTTCTGTTACTATTACATTAAACATACCATTCAATGTTCTTTTTATTTTAATATTATTAATAAGAGTATCATTTTTAATTTTACGATTTATATTAAAATTTGTAGTAAGCACAAATGATGGATATTTATCAAGACCTGTTTTTTCTAATATTTCTTGGTCTGTATAATACATATTACCTGAAATATAAAAGCCTCTAACAGGAATTTGAATTACAAAATATATTATAATTCCCATGATAGCAAGAAATATAAAAGCTAAAAAAACTCTAAAAACTTTTATTTTTTTCTTTTTTTTCTTTTTTCTTGCCATGTTTTCACTCCTTATTTATTTATTAATTTTAATATTTCATTATATATTAATGTTGTACTATTTTTTTTAGCATGTTTTTCTAAATTTTCTCTTATATCCAATCTTTTTGTATCATCTTTTATTAAATTGTCTATTTCTTTTATTAAATTACCCACAGTTAAATCTTTTTCTTCAAGCATAACAGCAGCATTTTTATCTACTAAATCTTTTGCATTTTTATATTGATGATTTTCAGTTACATAAGGACTTGGTATTAAAATAGATGGTGTTTTTGTAGCCATTATTTCTGATAATGTTGAGGCTCCTGCTCTTGTAACTAATACATCAGTAACTTTCATAAGTCTAGGTAAATCATTTATATAAGGAAATAAAAATACATTCTTAGATTTATTTAAATCTTTAAAACTATCATAATAATCTTTACCTGTAACTATTACTACTTGATATTTTTTATCATCAAATTTATCTAATGCCTGTTTTAATATTTCATTTACTGTTGATGAACCAAGAGATCCCATTACTACTAATACTAATTTTTTTGATTTACTAAGTCCAAACTCTTCTTTTTTATATGCTGGTTTTTCAATGGCATTCTCACTCGTTGGATTTCCAGTATAAACATAATGAACATTATTTGGTTTCATACTTTCAAATGATGTACAAAGTGTATCAGTATACTTAAGCATCATTTTATTTGATAAACCCAAAATACTATTTTGTTCATGTACTAACGTTTTATAACCTAATTTCTTTGCCGAATATATTACAGGTGCAGTTACATATCCACCAACACCTATAACTATATCTGGATTAAATCTTTTTATTTCATCTTTACATTTTCTTATTGCTTTAACATATTTAATAAGCGCACTTATATTTTTAAGTGATAAACTTCTTCTAAGTCCTTGCATTTGAATTCCAACATAAGGTATTCCTTTTTCTGGTACAATATCTTTTTCCATTCTATCAGTTGTACCTATATATAAAAATTCACTTTTTTTATCTTCTTTTTTTATCTTATCAATAATAGCTAATGCTGGATTTATATGACCACCTGTACCACCTGCTGATATTATTACTCTCATTTTCTTCACCCTACTATAAGTATATCATGAAAAATAAAAAAATGACTAAATAATTAGTCATTTTACAAATTATTTCCAAATAGATTTAGTTAAGTCTGATATTACAGGTATTTCATATGATTCATTACTAAATGCTTTAACAATAGTAATAATTATGAATACAAATATTACTATATTTAATATACTTATAGTCCATGAAATAAAGAAAAGATTAAATGAAGTAAATGTTCTAGATAATATATTTAATACTAAACTTATAATCCATAAAGTTGCAGACTGATTATATTGGAATTTTACATCTTTATCTATTTCTTTATCTTTCATAAATGAAAATATAAATCCTAAGATACCTATTAAATAAACTAATAGAACCTCCCATTTAAATTCTAAACCCATTATTGATTTTTTCTTCATACTTCTTACTCCTTCCACAATTATTTTATCATCTTTGATACTATTTTTTCAATATCAAATGCACTAAATGGTTTAATTAAAACGTCAACTATATTATATGTCATTACTCTTTGAATTGTTGCCTTTGATGAATCACCAGTAATTATAGATACTGGTATTTTATTAAATAAATCTTTTTCTTTAAAATGATCTAAAACTGCAAATCCATCTAAATCTGGCATATTTAAATCAAGAAGTATTGCAATTATTATGCCTTCTGGCATAGTATCAACTATGTCAATTGCTTCTCTACCATTTGATGCCATCAATACTTTATATTGACCTTTATATACTTTTTCAATTAAATTTCTAGTAATATTAGAATCATCTACAACAAGTATTGTTTTTTCTGTAACATTAGGTGTAATTACAAAATTATCCATTTTATTACTCCTTTCCTAAATATTTTTTAACAACATCTATTATTCTAATTATTTCACTTTCTAATTCATCAAAATTGTTATTTACATAATCAATATCATTTTCTTTACTTTTAAGTTCATGAGCATATGCTAAATCTGCAAGATGTGTAAATCCTAAATATTTTGAATCACTTTTAATTGAATGAACAAGTATTGCATAATTTGGCATATCTCCTGCTTCTTTATATGCTTTTGCATTAGGATACTTTTCATTAATCTCAGTTAAAAAGTCTTCCATTGTTTCATTATACAAGTCCATATCTCCTAATAGTTCTAACCCTTTTTCTACATCTACACCATTTTCTTCTAAAAAATTTCTATCCATATTATTCATCACCCTCTACTTTAATTATATCATATTAATTATTTTTTTAAATACTTTTTTAAAACTCTATTTAATTCTATTTGTTCAATTGGTTTTGCTAAATAATCATCAAAACCTATCTCAATATATTTTTCTCTTTCGCCGGTTAATGCATTAGCAGTAAGTACCACAATTGGTCCATCATATAAACCATCTTCTTTTATTTTATTAAATGTATCTGTACCACTCATTTTAGGCATCATATCATCAAGTAATATTAAGTCATAATTATTATCTTTCTTTAAAAGTTCAATTGTTTCTTCACCAGAAAGTAATGTTGTAATATCTACTTTATAATTTTCAAGTAATTTACAAGCAACTTTTATATTTAATTTATTATCATCTACTAAAAGTATTTTCTTATCACTTAAATCAAGGCTTTCCATAATAACAGATGTTTCATCAAGTTTAATATTAGGATTTTCCACTATTCCTTGATCAATTGATACTGTAAATTTAGAACCCTTTCCATATTTACTTTGAACTACAATATTACCATGCATTAAATCAACTAATTTTTTAGTAATAGCAAGTCCAAGTCCAGTTCCTTCAATAGTAGTATTTCTCTCTTCATCAAGTCTTTCAAATTTATTAAATAATTTGCTTATACTTTCTTCTTTTATACCTCTTCCTGTATCTTCAACAGATACTATAAGTCTGATAATGTTATCTTTTTTAATAGAATTAACGCTAAACGTTATTTTTCCTTCATCAGTATATTTAGCAGCATTAGTAAGTAAATTAAGTATTACTTGTTTTACTCTAATATTATCACCATAAAGTACTCGTGGTATTGATTCATCTATTTTAGATACAAATTCAATTGGTTTTGTTCCTATTCTAGACTTTGTTAATTTACATAATTCTTCAAACATCTTTTTAGTATCATATTCTTGTTTTACTATTTCAATTTTGTTTGCTTCAATTTTAGAAATATCAAGTACACCATTTACTATTTCAAGAAGATTATCTGATGCAGTAAGTATATCATGTACTTCATCTTTTAATTCTTCTGGTAATTTAGGATTTTCATTTAATGTATTTGAAAAACCTACAATAGCATTAAGTGGCGTTCTAATTTCATGTGACATACTAGATAAAAATTCTGTTTTAGCATTATTAGCTCTATCTGCTTGTTCTTTTAATATATTTAATTGTTCAATCATTTTCACATCTGGATTTTCAATTGTAAAGTACATTAGGAAGCATACGAAGGATTCTGCACATCCAATTAGAGTAATACTTGGATTATTTTGTTGTATAACACCACAAATTATGCCAAATACAACAAATACTAAAAGTGGTGCGACTTTTTTTAGTTTTAGTTGTTTTCTTCTTACTATAATTAAAATTATTAAAACAATATCTATAAAAAAGGAAATATTATAACAAAAATCATTACCTGTTCCGTAAGAATATGCCTCTAATGTTTCTGGATTATAATATAAATTTGTTGATAATAATGATATTAATATATAAGAAGCTGTAAAAAATATCATTATTATCCAATTAAAAATCTCAGTTCTTTTAAATTTTGAAATATTTATTAAATATCTAGTTATTAATGACATATATACAATGAAATGAATCAAATATACCTTTAAAACAATAGATATTAATATAGGATTTATAATATTCATATTTTTAGTTATTATTTCTAATAATAATTGTATTGCTAACCCAATTATATTAACGAATACCATCGCAGCATATATACTATTTTCTTTATTATTAATTCTTTCTTTTGATAGATATATAACTCCTAAAGACGCCATATATATAAAACTAAAAATGACTAAAATTGTTGTTTTGGTATATAACAATGTAAACACCTTCTATTCTACTATTAAATATAGTATAATATATAATTATATAAATAATCAAGTATTATTTAAAAAGAAAAAAACTATTTTACTAGTTTTTTTACGTTTAATAAATAATCTTTATCTAATACTATGAAGCCATCTTTTTCGTTTTTCATACTTTTAACATCTTTTTTACTAAAATTAGCGATTGGAAATGATTCTCTAAATTTAAATTTACAAGGAACATAATCGGTATCACCATACTCATTATATATATTCATTTGTAATTCTTTAAGTAATTCTACCTTATCAATATTTTCATTTATCTTTTTTAAAATAATATGCGCTACTAAAGTATCTTCTGCATCAAGAAATACATCACAATTTTGAATATATTTATTTTTTAATATTACATTTTCAATATCGAAATTATATACTTTTTTACCATTTATAATTGAATAATCAATTGCTCTTCCTAATACCTCTAATTCACCATTATTATTAATAATTCCAATGTCACCTGTTCTACTCCATTTATCATTAGCTTCATCATAATAGAAATATTCTTTAGTTGCAGCTGGGTTATTATAATATTCCTTCATTCCACAAGGAGTGCATGCATATATTTCACCCCTAGTATTTAAAGGAAGTTCATTATTTGATTCATCAAAAATACCTATCTTTACACCTGGTATTGGAATACCAACAGAAGTATTAGATGGTGTATTTCTTGTTTGAGTTGTAAATCCTGCACCACATTCGCATTGCCCATATCCATTAAGTAAACGAGATTTTGAATTATATTTTCTAAATACTTTTTCAATATTTTCTTTGTCTTGCATTTCAATTTTTTCTCCACCTTGAAATGCACTTATTAAATTAGATAAATTTCCTTTTGTTAACAATTTTTCATCTAAAAATGCTTGAAATAAGGTTACTGATGCTAATGTACCAGTAGGATTATACTTTAGCATATTGCTAACAAAAACTTGTCTATCAAATCTAGGATCCATAAATAATGTACCCCCTTGAACAAGTGTCAAATGAGTTGATGTGCTTATACCTGTTGAAAACCATGGTGGTACAATTTGATAATAGACATCTCCTCTAATTACAGGAATATCTAATCTTGGATAAGCAAATGCAGTATTTGCAAATCCATCATGAGTTAATAAAATTGCTTTGGATGCGCCAGTTGTACCTGATGAATAAACCATTACAAGTGGCATTTCTTTTTCTAATTTAACAGTTTGAGGTACTTTTTCTTGTGCACCTTCTTTTATAAAATCGTTCCATAATAATTCGTTTTTTCTTGTTGGTTTAATTTTTTTCTTCATAATTCCAGCAGGACTAGAATTAAGTGTAGGAAGTAATACTACTTTTTCTATATCAGAATTAATTAATGTTTCATTTACAATAGGATAAAAATCTTCCATTACAATTGCCAGTTTACTATTACAATCACAAATTCTATCAATCATTTGATTTTTATCAAAAAATGGTGACATAAAATTTGATACTGCACCTATTTTAGCAAGTGCATAAAACATATATACTATTTCTGGTGTTAAAGCTGCACATATTGTAACAAAATCACCTTTTTTTATACCATTAGCGCTAAGAGTTTGTGCAGTTTTATCTATATTTTCAAATAATTTTTTAAAAGAAATTTTTGCACCAAAATAAATAAGTGCTGTTTGATTCATGTAATCTTTATTCTTATCATATAAATCTTGATATACATTAACAATATTTGGACTATCAGTAATCGCACTTTCGTTATAATATTTAAGCCATGGTTTATCAATAGATGCATAGCCAGTAGTTGGTCCTTCAATCTCACCAAGAGCAATTTTTCTTAAATATAAATCTCTTAGTTTTTTCTCTTCATTAGATAATTTCGATAATTTTTCTTTATATCTTATTAATTCTTCTTTTGTCATGATAATACCCTATTTCCTTTCATATTTAAACCATTGATGATTTTTTCATAACTTTTTGTTTATTATTAGAATCTTTAAGCGCTCCTAATATTGTATTTCTTTTTTTCTTATATTCATCTATTTCCATTTGCATTTCATGTAATTTATTTCTAACTTCTTCATCCTTTACTGCAGAAAAATCAGAATTTTTAAGTTCATAATACCTTAAAAATAATTTTGGTTCTTCATTTATCGTTTTTAATCTTACATCATATTTTTCTTTTTTATTTTTTGCTTTTTCTATTTCTATTTTTAATCCTTTATCAATAGCTTGTTTTCTTTCATAAACTGATAAACTATTTACATCCAAATTATCAATAACTTCTTTTATTAGATATTTTTCTGGATAATTTATCTTTTTTTCAAGTATAGAAATTTCACTTGTTATTGATGGTTTAATTCTTCTTAATTTTGCATAATCAGAATCTTCATTATATACAAGTGGAAGTTGTATATTTCCTGTCATATCTTCTTGTTTTACATTATCGAAGAAATATTGTTGTAATTCATTTTCTTTTTTTAATATTAATTTATCATAACTTCTAATTAATTCATAAGTACTTAAGTCCAAATTATGTTCCATAAACAACACCTCTATATTTCAAAAAATCTAAATATATACTACAATAAAACAATATAAAAGTCAAAACGTTTTACACTATTTTAACATTTTGGTCTTTCATTTATTTTGAGTACTCTTTGATAACCATCCTCATTATATTTATTCCAAGAATCATAATTATCTTCTTTTTTATCAAAAAACATGGGATAACCACTATCATTTTTCCAATATTTTAGATTTCTTAGTGAATCATCAATTAATATATTACCTCTAGCATTTACTATATCATTTTTCTTAATTGTGTATGGTACAACAATTATTTGCAACTTAACTCCATTTTTTCTTAAATATAAAATCTTTTCTTGTGCTTCATTTTCAATTGAATGAACTGTTGTTAAAATTGCATTTTCATTTAAATCCATATTTCTTAATATATAAATTGAATCATTTATAATTGGAGAATTCTCTACTATATATTTCCAGTTAGCTCTTTTTATATATTCAATTTTTACTTTTTCTGATAACAAATGTCTATCAGGATTTTTTCTCCATTCTTCAAATAATAATGAATCTGTATCGAGTATTACACCATCAAAATCAATATATCTCATAATTACTCCTTAAATTGAGATATATTATAACATAATATCTATATTAATCAAGTTTATATATAGAGATTATTTTTTCAAAACATCTAATACCATCCATTGCAGAAGTTGTTATTCCACCTGAATATCCAGCACCTTCACCTATTGGGTATATTCCTTTTATATTTGTCATATAATTTTCATCTCTTAATATTCTAATTGGAGAAGATGTTCTTGACTCAACTGCACTTATTATTGAATCATCTCTATTAAATCCCTTTATTTTTGTATTAAAATATTCTATTGCTTCAATTAAATCGTTTATTATATATTTAGGAAAAATATCATTTAAATTAGCAAGAGAATAATCACCTTTAAAGACTGGGTCAATTAATAAATTGTTACTTATTTTATTGTTCTTAAAATCAATATAATTTTGTGTAGGAATTTTTCCTTTACCTACCTCATATGTTCTTTTTTCAAGTTCTTCTTGAAATTTCATACCATCAAATAAATTAGTTCCATAGTCACTTTCTGATACTGTTACTATAAGAGCACTATTAGAATTTTCTTCATCTCTTTTATAATTACTCATGCCATTTATAACTAATCTTTCTTCTTCACTTGATGAATTAATTACAAATCCACCAGGACACATACAAAATGAATATACTCCTCTATTATCACTTGCTTTGTATGTTAATTTATAACTTGCAGTTGGCAATACATTTTTATAATTACCATACATTGATTCATTAATCATATCTTTCTTATGTTGTATTCTAATTCCTACTGCAAAAGGTTTATTAACCATTTTTATATTATGCTTATTAAGCATTTTAAAAGTATCTCTTGCACTATGTCCTAAAGCTAATATAAGTGCATCGCAATTTATAATTTCATTATTATTTACTTGTATTGCCTTTATTTTATCGTTTTCAATTATCAAATCAGTTAATGTAGTATTAAATCTAAATTCACATCCTAAAGATATCATTTTATTTCTCATATTAATAATTACATTTCTTAATTTATCAGTTCCTATATGAGGTTTACTATCATACATTATCTCTTTTGGTGCTCCAAATTCTTTAAATATTTCAAATACTTTTTTCATTTTAAAATCTTTATCTTTAACTAAAGTATTTAATTTACCATCTGAAAAAGTACCTGCACCACCTTCACCAAATTGAACATTAGAATTTTTATTCAATATACCTTTATTAAAGAATTTTGATACAGTATTTACTCTATCTTCTATTTTTTCTCCTCTTTCAATAACAATTGGTTTATAACCACTTATAGTTAACATGTATGCACAAAATAATCCAGAAGGTCCAGAACCTACAATTATAGGTCTTTCTTTCATATAATTATTTCCTGTTATTTTATAAATATATTCTTCATTTGGAGTTTTAAATATATCGGTATTTAATTTAACTTTTTCTTCATTTTTAATATTTATATCTACTTCATAAACATAATATATATTTTCTTTTTTTCTTGCGTCTATAGATTTTTTACTTATTTTATAATCTAATATATCATTTTTATCTATATTTATTTTCTTTGATATTTGTTTTATTAATTCTTCTTTTGTATCTTTTAAAATATTTACTTTAATTTGTCTTATTCTAATCATAAATCTTTACCCGCTAAATATGCACTTATAAATGAATGAGTTAAATTATACCCACCACATATTCCATCTATATCAAGTAATTCACCTATTACGTACATATTATTAATATTTTTAACCATCATATTATTGTTTATTTCAGATAAATATAGTCCACCTTTTGTTACTTGTGCTCTATCAAAAGATTTTGTTGAAGTT
>OCTW011579634.1_pt1 | contig 10412 bp, 8 predicted proteins | sample 1539671 | NCBI WGS metagenome assembly OCTW01 (sample SAMN02144230, study PRJEB22623) | gut metagenome | biome: sheep rumen | host: Ovis aries | place: New Zealand
ATCGTCTGGAAAGCGGACGGAAACGATATCTTTTATCAGGGAACCACGAACAGGCAGCCTCCGGTCACAGAGAAGATCACGTATTATCTGAATGATAAAGAGATTAAGGCAGAGGATCTTGCAGGCAAGAGCGGCAAGGTCAGGATCCATATCGATTACAAAAATAACGTGAAATACAAGGACGTCTATGTTCCCTTTGCGGCAGTGACCGGCATGGCGTTCTCCAACGATACCGTGTCAAATATCAAAGTCGACAATGGATCTGTTGTCTCCGAAGGTAAGAATTCCATGATCGTCGGCATGGCCTTCCCGGGTTTGCAGGACAGCCTGAACACAGTCCGTGCAGAGTCCAAAAACATTGTCAATAAGGTTGACTCCGATGACAAAGAGAAGGCGCTCGACAGAATCGATGATCTGGACATTCCCGACAGTGTCGAAGTCACCATGGACGTCGAAAACTTCAAGATGAGCAACTGCATGACCATGGTCTTTTCCAATATTTTTGAAATGGAAGACGACGATGAGGCGAAATTTGACGAAGATCACAAAGATGCCTTCGATGAGATGGACGAAAAGGTCACGGATCTCGAGAAGGACGGTGATGATCTGGCAGACGGCACCCAGGAGCTTGTTGACGGTGTCCGGGAAGCAAAAGATGGCACGGAAGATCTTTATGACGGCTCGAAAAAGCTCAGAGACGGTGTCCAGGAATATACCGACGGCGTGGACAAGGTAAACGACGGCATGAAGACCCTGTCGGACGGCACAAAGAAGCTGACAGACAATAATAAGGCCCTCAATGACGGTATTGCAAAGCTCGTAAACGGTACGGGAACCGGCAGTGACAAGACCCTTGGAAGCGGCATCAAGAGCATGCAGACAGGCCTCAAGGTCCTTGCAGACGGCGTCAGTGCCTATACCAGCGGCGTCGCTGCAGCCAGCAGCAGCCTCAATGCCGCACAGGAAAAAGTGGAGGATCTTAAGGACGGTTCCGCTCAGCTTGCGGATGAAGAGAATGGTGTTCCCGCTTATGTGAGCGGTGTTGACCAACTTACATCCAGCCTGCTCCTGCCGGAAAACCACGGTACAGAAGGCGATACAAATCTTACAGTTTCCGCAGGGAAACTCTCGGAAGGGGCAGGAGCTGTGAGCTCCGGCGTGGACCAGCTTGTCGGTACTGTAAATCAGCTCAGCGGCAGCGTGGAAGCGGCGGCAAAGGCGGCAGGAAAGGCAGCACAGGATACCGGGACGGCAGCAGGCCACGCAGGAGAGGCGGCGGGACATGCCTCGACTTTCATTGAGGATGCAAAGACTGCAAAGACTACGATCTCCTCTGCAGCAGATAAGGCGCAGGAGGTGATCGACGCTGCCGGCGATGCAAAGACCGCCGCGGACAGTGCGAATACCGCCGCGGACGATGCAAAGAAGAAAGCTTCCGATGCAAAGACCGCCGCGGACAAGGCGAAGACAGCGGGGGCAGATGCCATCAAGGATGCACAGGATTCTCTCTCCGGAATCGGTGATCCCATCAATGCAGCCAAAGAGGCTGCAAAGGATCATGATGCCGGTGACGGCAAGGTCGGCACAGATGTTGACACAGATAATATCGACAGTGAGATTTACGACGCGGTAAAGGATGCGCTCAATGATGTCGACGGGCTCGAGGGCGGCAAGAAGGACGAGATCCTCAGTAGAGTAAAGAGCGAGATCGGCAGCAAGGCCAGTGATAAGGTTAAAGAGAAGGCAAAGGAAAAAGCGGAAGAGGCCAACGAAGCCATTGAAAAGAAAAACAAGGCACTTGCTTCGGCTTACGATAATGCTTCCAAAGCGGCAGACACTATCGATTCAGCAAAGAACGGCCTCTCGGGCGCGAAGGAAGATGCGGATAAAGCCGGATCAGCGGTCTCAGATGCCGCGGAGGACGTAAACAGCGCCGCCGGTCAGATGGCGACAGCCTCTGAGACGGCAGCCGCAAAAGCTAAAGAGACTTCTGACAAGGCAGACAAGCTCAAAGATGCCGCTGCCGCGGCTAAGGATCTGTCCCTGGATGCTATTGCAGGAGATGCTGCCCAGCTGAAAAAGGATGCGGAGGAGACCCTGGCAGGCGATGCGCAGGCTATCGCGAACGATGCAAAGACGATTGCCGGAATCGGCCAGGCCATGTCCGCTCCTGACGAAGACGGAAAGACTGCGGCCCAGAAGATGAAAGAACTGCAGGACGGCGCCGCTGCGGTCAGAGACGGACTGCGGAAGATGTACGGGTCCCTGTCCTCCGAGGAGAAGCAGAAGCAGCTGCAGACCCTGAAGGGCAGCGGAACGGCTGTCAAGGCGGGCGTTTCTTCTGTAAATACAGGCGTGCAGGCTCTCTATGAGTCTCTGTATGGAAAAGAGGGACTTAATGCCGGACTTTCCAAGATGGCATCCCAAAACGATATTCTGAACGGCGGTACAAAGGCTCTGCAGGACGGCGCGGATGCGCTGGCTGCAGGTATTGCGGATGCAAATGCCGGATCGATCAAACTGCAGAAGGGCATTAAGGAATACACAGCAGGAACCGATCAGCTGAACAAAGGCACACAGACGATTCTGGACGGCACAAAGAAGCTGAGCGAGAATTCCGGAAAACTCAATGATGGTACGGACGATCTGGTTGAGGGAGTGAGTAAATTTGTAGACGGAATGCAGGAGATGCTGGACGGCTGCGTCGAGCTCAATGACGGTGTCGTCGAGTTCCGCGAGGACGGCATCCGGAAGATGGCGGAAATCTACCGTGAGAATATCAAGGCACTGGACGACAGCCTGATGGATATCAAGGATGCGGCAGGAACCTACAAGACCTTCAGCGGCGCGCTGGACAGCACCGATAATAACGTCAAGTTTATCATTAAGACCGACAGTATCGAACTGGACGAGGATTGATCTGCTCCCGACCGTATATAAGTGATTGCTTACGCCTGCCTGTGCATGCCTGTGCGGTGCCGCCGGCAGGCATGCACATACAGCATATACTTAAACGGAACAGTTTCAGGAAAGTGATATTAGAGATATGGAAATACATATACTGTTTATCTTACTCATATCAGCAGGCCTGGCTTTGGGAATATACGGAGTCGTGATCCAGCAGGGCGCGAATCTGGTCAGAATGGACATGCGTACCACGCTGATCGCCCTGCTCTGGGGTGCTCTCGAGCTGGCGGTGACCTATGCGGGATGCCGGATTGGGAAGTGGCTTCTACTGTTTGAAACGGAACGGCACCACAGCGTTTTCTGGGTGCACCTTCTGGCCGGCCTGATCCTGGCGTGCATCGGTGTCCGTATGCTGTTTAAGGCCTTCCGGAAAAAGACCTTTCTGGAGCACCGTATGGAGCAGCTGGATGTCCGTGAGGACCTTTTGCCGACGCTTCGTCTGTTTGTCTCCGGATTGCTTGCGGGCGTCGCCTGCGGACTTCTCGAGTATGACCTTCCCGTTGTGCTCATCAGCGCCTTTGTGATCTCGGTCGTCTCATCTGTGGGAGGATATATTTCCGGGCAGATCTGGGGCCCGGCACCCTGCAGAAAAGCTTTCGGAATCGGAGGATGTCTCCTCTTTCTGGTCGCCATAGCGCTGCAGGTCGTACGGTTTGTCTGATCATGCAAAGGAAATGGAAACAGAATAAAGTCAGAACAAAGTAATGCGAACCCCCGCATACCTTTCACGAGAGGAAAGGTATGCGGGGGTTATTTTTTTGCCGCAGTCCGCGCAATATGTTTTCAACCTTGCGACGGGCGAGGTCAGGCAGGAGGCGGCAGAGCTGTCTTCGGCCTGTGCTTTTTTTATTCGGTTTTACTCCCCGTCGATTCACGCAGGATAAGGTCGGTCTGTACGTAGGAAGTCCGGTATTCCCTGGATTTGTCGCTGATGCGCCCCAGCAGTATTTCCGCGGCAAGACGTCCCATACTCTGGGTGTGGATGTGCACAGTGGAAAGGGAGGGGGAGTGGAAACGCGACTCGGGGGAATCGTCGAAACCCAGGACCAGGATGTCTTCGGGACAGCGGATACCCATACGCCGCAGCGAACTGATCGCATTGATTGCCAGAAAGTCGTTGGCACAGATGAAGACCTGCGGCAGATCCGGCATCTTCTGCAGCATCACATACAGCTCGTCGGTGTAGTCGGCGACACGCGCAGGTGTTTTGCCCGGAGGATAATTGAGGATGGAATAGGGGCGGACAGGCTCAAATCCGTAGAAGCCCGCCGCAGAGATGCAGGCGCTTCCGCGCTCAAAAAAGGACTGGCAGTGCTTCATGTTTCCGATGAAGCCGATTGTCTTTTTGCCCCGTGCCTCCATTTGTCTGAGAAAGGAGTAGATCCCTTTCTGATTTTCCATGAGCAGGAGATCCGCGGAGAGCGGCTCGCGGCCAACAGAGACGGGAGCATCGACCATAAGATAAGGAAGCCCCAGAGAGGAGAGCATACGGCAGTAATCATAGTGAAATAATTCAATGCTGAAAATGCCGGCGAGGGAAGACGTGTTCAGGCTGCCCGGAAGGCGGAGAGACTCCAGTTCATTCGGCAGCAGACTGTAGATCGTCATACAGTAGCCATAGGACGAAAAGACCTGCTGCATCCGGTCCAGCGTTGTCACAGCAAAGTGTGAATTGCCCGGCTTGGAAGCGGTCAGCATGGCAATTTCCTTTTTATCGGCCGCAGCAGATTGTACGGGAAGCGTGCCGCTCATCATCTGAAGACGGTAGCCTTCCGGATTGATGCCGGGAATCGAAAGACCGGAAAAACTGGCGTCAGAAAACTGACGATAACCCATTTCCATGGCCTTGCGCAAAATGAGCTCACGGGTGCCTGGTGCGATAATGCCGGTATTGTTGATCGCTTTTGAAACTGTGTTTCTGGAAAGCCCTAGGGCATCGGCAATATCCTGCATCGTTACTCTTGCGGACATAGGGTACTCCTGATTTACGCTGCGTTCTGTCCGGGGCAATCCGTTTTTTTGCTGACGGCAGTCGAACCAGAACGGAAACAGTGTCAATAATGCTATTAATAACTATTATACAAAAGCGAAAACGGTTCGTCAAATAAAGGTTGTACAAATGTAACATAAACAAATGTAACAATAAATGCACACGTCAAATTTGAGCAATTGTAATTTTTTTGCAGAATATGTGCTCAAATATGTAATAAATGACGGCAAAATGCTGTTGACAGTGGAAAAACAGGCTTTTATAATAATCCATAGATTCTGAAAAAATTGTGCAAATGTAAAACAATTAGTGCGCGAAACATTATGCCTTTGATTGGGCATTTGGTGACAAGTCTGTTGAGAAACGAGATTTATCTACATGAATAGAATAAACTGCAGTTCCATGTTGGAAAATGCACGTAAGACGGAAGCGGAGAAAATGAAAAGGATCTCTCCCGGGGAAAGACCTGCTTTTCATCTCACACCGCCTGCCGGATGGATGAATGATCCGAACGGCTTTTCATTTTATAACGGACAGTATCATCTTTTTTTTCAATACAATCCCTATGCGGCGCATTGGGACAAAATGCACTGGGGACATGCGGTCAGCAGCAATCTGCTGAAATGGGACTATCGTCCGACAGCGCTTGCGCCGGATTCAGCCGTCGACGAAGGAGGATGCTTTTCGGGGAGTGCGGTCACTCTTGCAGACGGACGGCATCTTCTGATGTATACAGGGCTCACGCATCTGCATGCGGGAAAAGGATCCGCAGCAAAGGACAGTAACACACAGGGCGGAGCGGATGGGTCCGAATATGATCAGGTCCAGAATATAGCTGTCGGAGACGGCACGAACTATGTGAAATATGAGAAAAACCCGGTGATCGACAGCAGCCAGCTTCCTGAGGGCCTTCGGCCGATCGACTTCCGGGATCCGAAGATCATAGTCCTGAAGGACGGTTCATTTGGTGCCCTGACCGTGAGCATGGACGGGGAAGGACGCGGAAGGGTCCTGCTGTATCAGAGCAGCGACGGGTTTTCCTGGCAATTCCGCAGAGAATTCTGCCGCAATGAAGGAAAATTTGGAAAGATGTGGGAATGCCCGGATCTTTTCGAACTGGATGGGAAGTGGTTCCTTCTGGTCAGCCCTATGGAGATGTGTGCGAAAGGACAGGACTATCACAACGGAAATGTGACCGTTGTGCTGGCGGGAAGCCTTGATGAAGACACCATGGAGTTTGTGCCGGATTATGACCAGACAGTAGATTACGGGATTGATTTTTACGCGGCGCAGACGATTCTATCACCGGATGGCCGACGCATTATGATCGGCTGGATGCAGAACTGGGAATCAATCACTATGCGCGACGAAGACGCGCCGTGGGCGGGCCAGATGACCCTGCCGAGAGAACTGTCATTTCATGACGGACGGCTGTATCAGCAGCCAGTGCAGGAACTGGCAGGCTGTTACAGCAGTTCTGTATTTTACCGCAAAGTGCCGGTCTCAGATGAATTCAGTCTGTACGGAGTGGAAGGAAGGATGATCGATCTGGATGTTACGGTCAGACCTGTACCGGGAGAGCCCCTCTACCGGTATTTTTCCATTCGCTTTGCAATAGGCGGAGATCAGTATTCTGAAGCATCCTACAGCCCTGATACGGGATTGTTTTTGATTGACCGGGAAAATTCGGGATCCAGGAGGGCACTCAAACATCAGCAGCGATGTTCAGTACCCGAAAGCAGGGACGGGAACCTGTCCGTGCGGATCATCCTGGACAGATACAGTTTTGAAGTATTCATTAATCACGGCAGATATGTTATGAGCGCTGTGATTTATACGGATCCTCATGCGGAACAGATCACTTTCTGTGCCGGCGGGAAGGCTCTGATCGACGTATCGATGCGGGAGATCTCATTAGAGGACAATCCGGGATCCCAAGAACACTAAACAGGTACCATTAATGTGTCGGACTGCCGGAAGACCGGAAGAGGTGATGCTCCTTCGGCATACGGTGACGGACATTTTCAGGGCGAAGGCCCGGAAAGGGAGATACTTTATGAAAAAACATTTTAAGAAAGCTGCAGCGGCGGTGCTTGCCGGGCTTCTGACAGCGGGACTCCTCGCAGGATGCGGCGGAGGCGGAGCTGCGTCTTCGGACGGTGGAAACGGCTCAGGCGACAGCACCACTATCACTGTTTTCAACTCCAAGATGGAGATTCAGGAACAGCTCGAGACAAAGGCGGCGGAGTATTCTGAGGAGAAGGGCGTAAACGTTGAGGTCTACTATTCCAGTGATACGGTTGCCGCACACCTTGCAACCAGGTATTCATCCAACGAGCCTTATACGCTCTCCATGGTCGACGCCAAGGATGTCTATGCACTTGCAGCAGAGCATGCGCTTGATCTGAGCGATCAGGACTGGGTCGCCAACACAACACAGGCTATCTCCATTGACGGCAAAGTCTATGGTTTCCCTGTCTGCGTTGAGGCCCGCGGCATCATCTACAACGCCGATGCCATCAAGAACGCGACAGGCGAGGATTTCGACCCCGCTTCCATCAAGACTACGGATGATTTCAAGGCAATCGTTGAGAAATGCAAAGCCGGCGGTATGGAAAGCCCCTGCGGCGTTATGAAGGAAGACTGGTCTCTGGCGGCCCACTTCATGGCGGAAGTCTACGAGCAGCAGGCGGATCCCGATGCATTTATTGCAGGCATCAAGGACGGTTCTGTAAAACTTGCCGATGATCCCAAGTACAATGCACTGATGGATACCTTTGATGTACTCCGCGACAACAACTATGCAAAAGATGCTGCGATCTCCGCAGAGCGTGAAGTCACAGAGCAGAAGCTGGCTGAGGGTGAGATTGCCTTCATGTTCGGCGGCAACTGGGACTGGTCCGTTATCAATGCATATGACTACAGCGAGAACATGGGCATGATGCCAGTTCCCAACAACAGCGGCGACGGCAGTGAATCCAAGCTTGTCGGCGGCGGCTCCAAGTATTTCTTCATTGACAACTCCGAGAACACAACTCCCGAACAGCAGCAGGCTGCAAAAGACTTCCTCAACTGGCTGGCAAACGACCCCGAGGGCCAGGAATTCATCGTTAATGACTGCGCTCTGGTTCCCGCTTACACCAACAATACTCTGGAAGTTACCGATCCTCTCGGAAAATCCGTCAAGAAGTATGCGGATGAAGGCGCTCTGATCGCAAACTACAACTACCTGCCTGATGATCACTACAGTGTTGTCGGCGCTTCCATGCAGAAGTATCTGGCAGGCGAGATCGACCGCGCGGGACTCGCTGATGAGATCACAACTTACTGGGCAACTGCAGAGGTTGGTGAACACTAATATTTGTTTAACTCAGGGGGAACAATATGAAACGAAATACCATGTCTTACAAGGTTAAGCAGTTCCTCATGTTTGCGGGAGTTGCGGCAGTTCTGTTCTGTGCAGTCGTGGTGATTCCGTTTGTATACGGTATTTATCTCACTCTGACCAGCTGGGACGGTATTGCGAAGACAAAACCTTTTGTAGGCTTTGCAAATTATGCAGAGGCCTTTAAGGATGTCGCCTATTGGCAGGCCCTTGGACGTACCGCGATCTATTCGATTTTCGCAGTCGTACTCATCAATGTGGTCGCTTTTGCACTGGCTTATCTGGTGACCAGCGGCATCAAGGGTCAGAACTTTTTCCGCGCGGGTTTCTTCGTACCCAACCTGATCGGCGGTATCGTCCTCGGTTATGTCTGGAAATTCGTCTTTAACCGCGCTTTTGTAGCACTGGGATCCGCTATTACAAAGGGGACAGTACCCTCTCTTTTGTCCACGACAAGCGGTGCCATGTTCTGCCTGGTACTTGTATCTGTATGGCAGTTCGCCGGCTATATGATGCTGATCTATGTCGCAGGATTTATGAGTGTCTCCGACGCCCTGAAGGAAGCTGCTATGATCGACGGCTGCACCCCTGCACAGGCCATGTGGAACGTCACGATCCCGCTGATGCGTGCATCCTTTGTGCAGTGCATCTTCCTGAGCATCACCAGATGCTTCGTTATTTACGATGTGAACCTGTCTTTGACCAAGGGCGAGCCCTTCAATACTTCTGTCATGGCGGCTATGCACGTGTACAACACGGCCTTTACGTACAAGAAGTACGGCCTCGGCCAGGCAGAAGCGCTGATCCTGTTCCTGGTATGCGCGATTGTCGGTGTCACCCAGGTCTACATTGGTAAGAAAGGGGAGGTGGCAGCATGACACAGAACGAAAAGGCCGCAAGAAAGAAAAAGATCATGCACGTCATTATGTGGATCGTGCTGTTGATCCTGTTTATCTGCTTTGTCGCTCCCTTTATCCTGGTCGTGATCAACGTGTTCAAGACCAAGGGCGATATCACATCGAATCCGCTTTCGCTTGTCGGTGAGCACGGATTCACACTCAAAAACTTCCCGCAGGCCATGAAGAAGATGAACTTCTGGCTGGTCTTTATGAACTCCGCGATCATCACGGTCAGCGCGACGATCCTTACCATCGTGGTCTCCGCAATGGCATCCTTTGTCATTGTCCGTAACCAGAAATGGAAGGCATGTGCCCTTCTGTTCGGAGCCATGGTTGCATCTATGGTCATTCCCTTCCAGGTCCTGATGGTACCGCTCGTCTCCGTATATGGAGGCACACTCGGTGTCCTCAACCACAGGCTGACCCTGATCCTGATGCATGTCGGTTTCTCCGTCTCCATGGCAACCTTCATGTTCCACGGCGCGATCCATACCAATATCCCGCTGGAACTGGAAGAAGCCGCTTACATCGACGGATGCACCCGCTGGCAGACTTTCTGGAAAATCGTTTTCCCGTTGCTCAAGCCCACGATCGCGACCGTTGCGATCATTGACGCTATGGCCTTCTGGAACGATTACCTTCTGCCCAGCCTTGTGTTGACCAAGAAGAACCTGTACACGATCCCGATTGCTACCCAGGCATTTTACGGGACCTACTCGACAGACATCGGCCTTGTTATGGCAGCCCTGCTGCTGGCAATGGCTCCCATCCTGATCCTGTATGTATTCCTTCAGAAATACATCGTGGAAGGCGTTACAAGCGGCGCTGTAAAGGGTTGATCGGTCAGAATAATCTTCCTGTCTTTTACCCCATATGCGCGGATGTCTGAAACGAAATCCGCAACCCCAACAAAAAAGCCGGCGTATGCCGGCTTTTTTGTTGATCATAATAATTGGTAATGCCTCTGATACGAAAGAAGAGGCATAAGAAGGATTCAGAAAGAATCAGAAGAAATCAGGAGAAGATGGGCTTGATCGCCTCGGAAAGGGTATCCTTTTCTGCCTGTGCGGCTGCCAGATCCTTGCCCAGAGTGGTGTAGTAAGCCTTGATCTTGGGCTCTGTGCCGGAAGGGCGGACCATGACTTTGGCGCCGTCTTCGAGGACATAGGAG
>OCTW013374391.1_pt1 | contig 10412 bp, 10 predicted proteins | sample 1539671 | NCBI WGS metagenome assembly OCTW01 (sample SAMN02144230, study PRJEB22623) | gut metagenome | biome: sheep rumen | host: Ovis aries | place: New Zealand
AAATTCTCCGGGATGCCTTCCGGCAGATATGCCGTAAGCCCCACTGCCTTCTTTACATAGCTCTTGTCCTTCAACTCATCAATCAGCGCCTTTTCCTTTGCATTATCCTCTGTCGGGAAAATGGCCACCAAAAGATTGGAACGACCAAACTTCGCATCGATTTCCGCAGAATTCTCATACATAGAAGTTCCCGGGCCGGCGCCGGTTGCATCCGGTCCATACATAAAACGGTTCATGCTCTGCGCCATATAAATTGGGCCGGCAAGGCAAAGAGAAATAATCACTACTGCCGGAGCCATTTTATTGACCACGACCGCAAAGCGATGAAATTTCGGCAGGAATGGCTTATGTCTTGTGCGGTCAATGCGATCCGACCAGCTCAAAAGGAGTGACGGCATAAAAAAGATGACCATTAAAAGGGAACATATAATACCCTTTGACATAACAATACCCATATCAAAGCCAATGCTGAAACGCATAAAGACGAGTACGATAAATCCAAAGAATGTCGTCAATGAAGATGCAAGGATTGTCGTAATGGTACTCATAAGCCCCGCCTTCAGTGCATCCGTTTTTTCAAGACCATTCTCACGCTGCCGTTCGTATGCATGAAGCAGGAATACGGAATAGTCCATCGAGGTTGCCAACTGAAGAATATCACTGATGTTATTAGTAATATAGGAAATTTCTCCAATGAAAATATTGGAACCTTTATTGATAACAATCGCCACACCGATAACGGTAAGAAAAAGTACCGGTTCGAACCAAGAGGTTGTTGTAAAAATAAGAATGATAAAGATGAGAATGACAACGATCACCATGATCTCATTCATTTCTTTCTTTACATTCTCCTCGATAAATTTGTTGGTTGGTGACATGCCCACGATATATCCACGATCACCAATGAGCTTCTCGATCTGATTAATTGCTTCATGCGTACGCTTGGATGTATCCCCTTCTTTAAAAGTGACATCCATCACCGCATCACCGTCTTTATAGTAATCTTCAATTTTATCAAGATCGACAAAATCGCTGGAACTATAGATCGACGTAGTTAAATCACACCACAAAACCTGATCCACACCATCGATCTTTTCTATCTTATTCTTATAATCCTTTGCCTCATATAATGTTACATCCTTCAGCATCAGACGTCCGGTACCCGGATATCCGAAGATATCCTTCATCTTATTTATGGCGATCTTGGATCCCACATCATTCGGCAGATACTTAGTCAGATCATAGTTGATGCCTACCAATGGATAACAAATGGCAAAGAACACAGCGAGAACGATGACTATGTTTCGAATACCTTTATTATGATCAACAATAAAATCTGCCAGATTTCCTTTTTTGTGGTTCTTCTTGGCAAGTTTTTTTTCTTTCAGTGCCTTCTGATGTGCCTCAATGGTTTCATCCTCCGGCAACCTGTTTTCTTTCTTCTCAATTGTTTCTTCCATAATTTCTTTCATTTGACCCTTCTCGTCGGAAAGCACAACTTTCCTCGTTCGTTAAATGACTTCTTTCTATTTATTGACTCTTGTCTATTTATGTGATATTGTTCATTTTAATAATTGGTGTTGAATTATTCAATAGTCAATCTTCATCACCAAGACCGTTACTAGACATTTGTTGATTAATATGTTTATTTACTATCGAATGTTCAAAAATTAATAATTATATATGGAGTATAAAATGGAAAGCAGTACTATCGTTTCTGCCTCTGAGCAGACACCTACCGATCGTCGAATTCGTAAAACCAGAGCCGCTCTGAAAAAGAGCCTTACCACTTTGATGCAGCAAAAACAGATCAAAGATATTTCTGTTCGTGAACTGACAGAACTTGCCGATGTTAATCGCGGCACATTCTATCTGCATTACAAAGATGTTTTCGATCTGCTTGAACAATCGGAAGCCGACCTGCTTAACGAGTTTCACGACACCATCAACAGTTATGATGCCGCTCATGTATCAGAAAATTCCACATTTCTGTTTGAAGGTGTATACAATTTGTGCAAACAGAATGCCGATCTCGTCCGCATCCTGATTGGTGAAAACGGTGACATCAAATTTTTGAATAAACTAAAAGATCTTGTGAAAAGTAAATGCCTGGAGGAGTGGTCCTTCATTACAAACCAGCAGAATCCTCGCGACTTCGATTCCTATTACGCATTCATCGTAGGCGGCTGTATCAGTCTTCTGCAAAACTGGTTTTCCTCCGGAATGATTCAAAGCCCGCATGAACTTGCAGAACTTACCCGAAAAATTTTAAGCGGCGGACTTTCCATGACAAGACAATAAATAATCAAGACAGCCATCTGAAACCGCAATATCGGAAAACTCTTAATTTCATACGAGTCAATCCATAACTTTGATACGAAAAAGCCCCCGGACATCGTCCGAGGGCTTTTTCTGAACACTAAATCTATGAGTCTATTTTTTAAGGAGATTCCGTAGCTACACGCTTATGGTCAGGAGGACGTGCGCTATGGAGTACGTTGCGTTAGAGCTATCTAACTCAATTAACTCATGTCTATATAATAGCATGCAATTCCTACCTGTCAAGTAGTATTTTGAAATTCCTATAATTTTTCTAGGATTTAGTGTTTATTGCGCATTATGCGTCTCTTCATATTCACGAATTACATCATTTAAATCCGCAACCATCATGTCACTGTCCAAACCATGTACCATGCAAGCCTCTTCCAGAGACTCACCCATAGATGATGGGCAGAAAACACATCCCATTCCGTTCTGCATAAGAAATGGGGCAATCATATCATTCATCTGAAGCAGATCTCCGATCCGCATATCCTTTGTTACTTCTGTCATCTTTCTCTCCTCTTGGAACCTTAGATTGTCGCAAGTTTTTTCAAAGCCGCACGTTTAATCATAATTGTATAGTGCTCCTTGAAGTACGCCTCCATGAGCTCTGACTCTTTGATCTTCTGTCCATACTCGGAGAGGACATTGGTAACACGAGACAAAATCTCTGCCCCGCCTTTTCCGGAATGGAGGACAAGATAAAATTTCTTCGTTTTCTCATCCTTATAAAGGGCATTCGGTCCCTTATAAAGGGTACCTACTGCCTGTGCTGCATCTGCAACATGATCCAAATCATCAAAACGGAAAATTCGAATCATATCTTGCTTTGGTACTACCGGAGCTTTCTTCTCTGCATCCTCTGCATTTGCTCCCGACGCACTGCCATCTTTGTCACTTAATATATTGATGATATCCTGAGCTCCCTCAAGCATCTCGCTGGCCAACTGGGAAACCCAGTTATTCTGACCAAGTCCTGCATTCTGAGAAAACTTCGAGAAGCGGGTATCCAGCTCCTCCGGATCTTCAACCTTGGAAATAACCAGCTGGATCGATCCTCCCTGCAGCGGAACTGCCTCAATCATAAGCGGCCCGTTGTCTGCTGTGAATCCAACTTCTGTCTGTGCCTTCTGCATCATTTCCGTGAACAGGCGCTTTGCGGCTTCTGAACCGTAGGTCATGTCGCGGAGATTGATATTTCTTGATGAAAGATCAAGACTGGTCAATGTACAGCGGATGGAGTTGTCATCTATTCGTTCAATTTTCATTGATATCTGGCGCCTCCTTCTTTTCTCCCCCTTATAAATAGGGTTATGGTATATTTCCGTATCTTATACGAATGTTCTTCAAATTGCAATTGCATCCCGTATAATTTAGAAAATATTCATTTTTTAATTGCGTAAAATTTTATTTTTTTATTCACTTTGGTACTGATTGCTACGTTCCAGATTAACAAATCTTGTATACTGCGCTTGCCATCCCAAAACAACCGTTCCGATCGGACCATTTCTTTGCTTGGCAATGATGACTTCTGCCTCACCCGGATGCTCACACTGCTCTTTGGTGTAATACTCATCCCGGTATAGGAACATAACAACGTCGGCGTCCTGCTCGATTGCTCCGGATTCACGAAGATCGGAAAGCATCGGACGATGATCCGGTCTTTGTTCCGGTGCTCGAGACAGCTGAGACAGTGCAATAACCGGACATTTCAATTCACGGGCCAAAGCCTTTAACGAACGGGAAATGTCGGAAATCTCCTGCTGACGGCTATCACTGCTACGTTTAGAACTTCCTGTCATGAGCTGCAGGTAATCGATAATAACCAGACTGATTCCGCCTTTTTCCAGTACCGTCTTACGACACTTTGAGCGAAGCTCCGGTACTGAAATACCCGGTGTATCATCAATGATAATATGCGAATCCGAAATACGATCCGCCGCCTCAATTACCTTCGCCCAGTCATTATCATCCAGATTTCCTTTACGGAGACGGTCTGCATCAACCAAAGATTCCATGGAAAGAATACGATTGACCAGCTGCTCCCGGGACATTTCCAAAGAAAAGACCATACAATTCATTTTTTTCTTAACAGAAACGGTATCCAGAATGTTCAGGACAAAGGCTGTCTTACCCATGGACGGACGTGCCGCAACAAGAATAAAATCGGAATTCTGGAATCCGGCCAATTTATAGTCAAGATCCGTAAATCCGGAAGGAATACCTGTGATGGCACCACCATTTCTTGCAGCCGCCTGAATATTCTGAAGGACATGAAAAGCAATCTTATCGATGGATTCCATATCATTGGATCCCTGTCGTTCCTCCAGAAGATGGAAAATTTTCTTTTCCGTCTCCCCCAGAATATCGTCCAAAGAATCTTCACCGGCATAGCACAGATTGGCAATGTCCGCATTGACCTTAATGAGATTCCGAAGAATGGCCTTTTCTTTTACGATATTGCTGTAGGCGCGAATGTTTGCACTGGTCGCCACAGACTGCATGATCGCACGAAATGCTGAAATATCACTTACCTCTGCAGGTGCACCGTTTTTCTTCAAACGTTCCTGTACGGTAACAAGGTCTACCGTTTGACCCTCACGGTACAATTCCATCATCGCTTCGTACATAAGACTATACTGCTTCTGATAGAAGTCCTGTGCTGTCAGGATCTCGGCTGCCGTAATAACAGCATCTTTATCTCTGAGCATGGAACCGATTACGCTTTGTTCCGCCTCAATGTTGTGCGGTACGACTCGCGTCATCACATTCTCATTCATCTCTGCCATGTGTTTCAGCTTCTCCTTCTGTTCCGTCTGCCTGATAGATCCCTTATAGTACCTATCGGCACACTTTTCTCTTTAAAAAGACAATTAGTCTGCATTGCCAGAAGGTCAATGCAGACGCCCAAAACTTTTTTTACTTTCCTGCTACTACAATAACCGGAAGTTCTGCGATAACATCCTTATGAAGACGGATATTTGCCGTAAAGTTGCCCAGATCCTTGATTGGAATCGTGGTTTCGATCTTCTTCTTATCAATATCAAGACCTGTCTGCTTTTTCAGTTCTTCCTGAATCTCTTTTGTGGAAACCGATCCGAAGATACGGCCGTCTTTACCGGTTTTCAATGTTACGGTAACCTTCTGCTTTTCGATTTCTGCCTTTAAGTTCTGCGCTTCCTGCAACTTCTCCGCTGCAACCTTTTCTTCATTCTGCTTTTGAAGCTTCAATGTATTCATGTTCTTGCTATCTGCCAGAACACCGCTCTTTGATGGAATAATAAAGTTTCTTCCATATCCTTCGGATACCTCTACGATATCCCCCTTCTTGCCAAGTGATTTAACATCCTTTAATAAAATAACCTTCATTACGAAGCTTCTCCTTCCTTAATCATCTGATCAATAACATCCTTGATCGTTGCAATAGCCTCTTCCATGGTGCCCTCACTAAGCTGTGCGCCCGCAATCGTGCGGTGACCGCCACCACCAAGACGTTCCATCAAAACCTGCACATTCATTTCATCAATCGAACGTGCGGATACATAGATCAGATTGTTATATTCTGTCAGTACAATGCTGGCCTTGATTCCCCGAATATTGAGGAGCTCATTCGCCGTCTGCGCTGTAATAACTGTTGGACTTTCCAGTCCCTTTGCAGAAACCGTACTGAATGCATACGAACTGCGGTAGATCTCTGCATTACTGATTGCCTCTGCCTTTGCCTGATAATCGTTGAAATTCTCACGAAAGATCTTACGAACCCGCGTAATATCTGCGCCACAGCGCTTAAGATATGCCGCAGCCTCAAAGGTACGTACACCTGTCTGATTTGTAAATTCCTGAGAATCAATAACAATACCGCCATACATCGCGTCGGCTTCCGGACCTTTTACACGAATGCCGTCACCGATATATTGCATCATTTCCGCAATCATTTCACATGCACTGGAAGCATACGGTTCGCAGTAGCTCAATACCGCGCCCGGAATAGTTTCTGACGACACACGATGATGGTCAAACACCACAATCGTCTTACACTTTTTCAAAAGCTCCGGTTCATCTACAATCGAAGGGCGGTTGCAATCTACGACAACGAGCACAGTACCATCGTCTACCATATCCAACGCTTCGGTACCGGTTACAAACATATCTTCCGGATAGTCATCATTGTGAAGAAACCGTTCCTTTAAAGGAAGAATGGTCGCTGTAATGGTATTTTCCACAATGTATGCTCTCTTGCCAAGCGATGTAGCCATACGATATACACCGGCGGATGCTCCCAGACAATCCACGTCACTGTTGGCATGTCCCATAATAAGAATCTTGTCCTTACTTTCCAGAAGTTCCTGAAAAGCCTGTGCCTTTACACGAGCCTTAACTCTGGTTGACTTTTCCTGGGTCTGCGCCTTACCGCCAAAATATGTAAGTTTCTCATTATTCTTTACTACAGCCTGGTCGCCGCCACGTCCCAGCGCCATATCGATAGAAGTACGGGCAAAATCATAGTTTGATGCATATGTATCTGCGCCGCAACCAACGCCGATGCTCAGCGTGATTGCGAGTTCATTACCGATATTTACCTGCTTTACTTCCTCCAGAATCGAGAAACGATCGTCGAGCATTTTATTAAGGAACTGCTCCTTCATGATAAAGAAGTACTTATCCTTCTCTATCTTACGTGTCAATCCGCTTACGGTTGATACATAACGATTGATTTTACGATCGATGAGCGCCGTCAGAAGCGACCGCCGAACTTCTTCGATCTGATCCAGTACTTCCTCATAGTTATCGATATAAATTAATCCAATAACAATATGCTCATCACTTAATGCCTTTCGAAGGCTGGCTTCTTCCGTCTCGTCACGAATATATGCTGCCGTGATTTTAACGTCGGAATCTAAAAGATGAAGTTCTTCTCCATCTTCTGAAGATACCGTGGTTCTTCTTAAATCAATAACATACTGCTTATCCTGATAATCCGAATGAATTTCCAAGGTAATGCCTTCTCTTGTCAAATGCTCCTTTTCAATATTTGGAAACATCTGAATAAGATTTCCGGCCGCAGCAGGATCTCCATTGGTTATTTCATGAAATTTTTTATTTGCCCATAATACATTACCATCACCATCTACAATGCAATATGGTGTTGGCATTTCAGCAAATAGGGCAGTATTGACCTCACTTGCCCCAAAGGAGAATCTCTCCAAGGCTCCCAAAAGTCCTTTTTTCTGAGAAAAATAGAGCCAACAGGATACGGCAATATAGATCAACACAAAACAGAGCACCAAACCCAGTGCCTCCGGGGCAAAAAAAGCCACTGCCACTTCCATAAAAAGAAGTAATGCTGTTAGCAAAATCGGCCAACGGAGATACACTTCCAGTAATCCATTTGACTTTTTATTGTTCATGATTACTCTCCAAAACTGTTAACACTTTGGGAAAGATTATACCATATATAGGTATTTCAAAAAAGCTTTATGTTGTAATACCGTTCTAAGTCCCTGTTATTACAAAAAAGCCACGGTGATACCACCGTGGCTTTCATTGCACTATATTAATCTACCTGGAATGGAAGAAGTGCTACGTGTCTTGCTCTCTTAACTGCAAGAGTAATAGCTCTCTGATGCTTTGCGCATGTACCAGTAATTCTTCTAGGAAGAATCTTACCTCTCTCGGAGATATACTTTCTTAATGTAGCAACATCCTTATAATCGATGTCCTTAGCCTTCTCGCTGCAGAATACGCAAACTTTTCTTCTGCTGCGGAAACCGCCGGCTCTTCTAGGTCTTGAGCCACTTTTATCTGACTTCTGAAATGCCATGGTTTTTTCCTCCTTGTAAAATACACAAGGGCTTGCTTCCAACTTAGTTAAACGGAAGACCCTCGTCCTCTACCCCATCAGGTATATTCATAAAACCATCGCCGATTGAGCTGCCTTCATTAGAGGCACCGGAGCTACCGTAGCTTCTTCCGGCATTGTAGCTACCACCATTGCTGGCTGCCGCATTCTTGCTCTCTGCGAATTCCTGATTTTCTACAACAACATCCGTTGTGTAAACCTTTTGGCCATCCTTGTTTGTATAGCTTCCGGTTTGAATTCTTCCTTCTACACAGATCTTCGTGCCCTGATGCAGATACTTCTCTGCAAATTCAGCAGAACGACCAAATGCAACGCATCCGATAAAGTCTGCAGACTGCTCATTGTTTCCACCTTCAGCTCTACGAACTCTGCGATCTACAGCAATAGTATATCTTGCGATTGCCATGCTGTTCTCACCCTGTGTATAGCGGATGTCAGGATCTCTGGTTAATCTACCCATTAGGATAACTTTGTTCATTGTTAATTCTCGCTTTCCGCTCGATAATTACTCAGCCTTCTCTTCAGCTGGTGCAGCTTCTTCAGCTACTGGTGCTGTAGTCTCAGCTTCCGGCTTAACAACAAGATATCTTAATACTGGTTCCATAATGCGAATGTGGCTCTCAAGCTCATTCGGAGTATTGGAATCACCTGTGAATGGGATGAAATAATAGAAGCCTTCCTTCATATGCTGAATCTCATATGCAAGTCTCTTCTTGCCCCACTCCTGGATGTTCTCACCTACAGTACCACCGAAACGGGTGATATAACCCTCGATCTTCTCGATAGCAGCTGTTCTCTCGTCATCTTCGAGCTTCGCACTCAGAACAACACATAATTCATATTTGTTCATGTCTTTACCTCCTTTTGGTCTCTGGCCTCTGCAACTGCGCAGAAGCAAGGAATTTAATTTACGGATAGAGATTTTAACAGAACAACTGAGTAATTGCAAGCATTTTCAATTTGTTTTTTATTGTTTTTGTTGCTATATTTTGTTTCTTTTTTATAAATCCGAAATGAATATTTTTCCTTAATTCATTTCATTATTTTTTTATTTCTGTTTTGACCATGGTTTCTTGATCTGATTTATGGCTTTCCGACTCATTTGACTTTTTTCGGATCATTGCGATCACCTTACTCCTTGGAAGCATAAGCTGGTGCCCACACCCAAGACATTTAATGCGGAATTCCGCTCCGACACGCAAAATCTTCCATTCGTTTGAGCCACAGGGATGCTGTTTTTTTGTGGTAATAACATCACCTACCGCGTAATTCCCTTCCATCATTAATCCTTTCTGTAAAAGCCTGCTGCCTATGATTCATTGCCCTCAAGTATAGCACATTGCTCTTCATTTTGGACTTCGGATCTCGTAGCGATTTCTTTTTTCTTTTTTTCCTCTTCCGACTTCATGTCCGCATGCATTCCGTTATCAGACTTTCTGTCTTTTTCCATATCATACTCTGAATGCTTCTCGGTTTCCTGCATAAGCATATCCGTATTTTCTTCTTCCATGGCGGCCTCAAGCTCCGCACGAATCAGCAGCGACTTCAGATTTCCACTTGCTGTTTTTTGCTGATGTTTGGATTCCCCCAAAAGCTCTAATCCAGAATATGTTATAAAATTTTCTCCTCCCGTCACCGTTTCCCGGCTGACATCTTCCGGTGAAGCTCTGATTTTCCATCCCAATGTATGAAATCGCGCGTTTTCATCTTTCCCGGTATCCGTCAGTTCAAGTCTTGGAAGACTCAAATAAGTAAGGTTCTCCACAAAGCTTCCGACCTTATCCCCCTCATAATTACTTTCGTCCGGATAATGATAATCAAACCAAACCCTATAACGTGAATTGCGGTATCGAAACCGTACACTTTGATCCATCATTTCATGATGAACTCCCTGAGGATCGATAAAACTTGCCGACATATGGTATTCTCTCGGAATGAGATCCGATCGTAACACATATCCGTTTCGCGCGATTAATACCTCATCTTTATACTGAATTGTATTTCCCAAATCAGTTCTTTTGGCTGGAACAGGCGCTATGGAAATTGTATTGTCTTCACTGAATTTCGCTGTATTAAGATATTTCCACTGTACCTCTTTATTACTCCGATAGTTCACAAAATTCTTATTACTGACTGTTTCCTGAATATAAAAATGCCCTTGGCGGATCTTTTCTCCCACATGATCCGCCAGAAGAACCCGGTCATTCAACCACATACTCCATCCATATTC
>OCTW011520149.1_pt1 | contig 10411 bp, 9 predicted proteins | sample 1539671 | NCBI WGS metagenome assembly OCTW01 (sample SAMN02144230, study PRJEB22623) | gut metagenome | biome: sheep rumen | host: Ovis aries | place: New Zealand
GGAAGGAAAGCTCAAAGCTAAGGATATCAAGAACGATACCATTATCTTTAAGGGTGATGATAATTTGCATTATGAGAAGTTCCAGGATGGAACTGTAAAATGCATTGAGGATGAGATACCGTTTGAAGTGCCGGAGGGGTGGGAATGGTGTAGAATAGGAAGCTTATTCGATACTGTCACAGGAAGTACACCGTCAACTAAAAACAAAGAATACTATGGTGAGGAATATCCCTTTTTTAAACCTTCTGATTTAGACTGTGGCTATAATGTTTTTAGCTCAACTGATCATGTATCAAAAGCTGGTTATGAAGCAGGACGCCCTTTAGCTAAAAAATCCGTTCTTGTAACTTGCATTGGTGCTACGATTGGAAAAATCGGGCTGATTCAAACTTCTGGTATATGTAATCAACAAATAAATGCGATGCTTCCATCAAAATACATGGATTCAGATTATACATACTATTGCATGTGTTCCGAATTTGAACAAAGTCAAATTATTAATAATGCATCTGCAACAACATTACCGATACTAAATAAAAGTCGTTTTGATATGCTACTCTTTATTGTTCCTCCAATCCAACAACAAAACAAGATTTCTGTTGAAATAAACAAATATATTAAAATGGTAAATTCTCTTGAGGAAAACAAAGAGTCATTACAAGAATCAATTTCTAACATTAAATCTAAGCTACTAGACCTTGCTATTAGAGGAAAACTCGTCCCACAGGATCCAAATGACGAACCAGCTTCTGCCCTTCTAGAGCGTATCCGCGCCAAAAAAGAAGAACTTATAAAGCAAGGCAAACTCAAACGTGACAAGAAGGAATCCGTCATCTACAAAGGTGATGATAACTCTTATTATGAGAAGTTATACGATGGGACAATACATTGCATAGATGATGAAATTCCATTTGACATACCATACAGCTGGCGATGGGAAAGGGTCAGAAATCTATTTTGGGTTAACCCTAAAAACAACATAGCTGATGATACATACGTTTCATTTATACCTATGGCTATGTTTGAGGATGGGTATTCCAGCAAATATTCTTACGAAGAAAAAACATGGAAAGAGTGTAAGAAAGGCTTTACTCATTTTGCAAATGGAGATGTTTGCTTTGCAAAAATATCACCTTGTTTTGAAAATAGAAAATCTGCGTATTTAAATAATTTAAAAAATGGATACGGAGCAGGAACAACAGAATTATATGTTTTGAGAGGATATACAGAAGATGTTATAGCCAATTACTTATTATCATTTGTGAAATCTGAGTATTTTATATCTCGTGGACGGAATACATTCTCAGGAGTAGTTGGGCAACAACGCGTTGACAAAGAGGTTATGATTGATACTTTTATTCCATTACCTCCAATCGCAGAACAAATAAGAATAATAGATAAGCTTGGTATGGTATTTGCCGAGATTATAAGCATAGAGGATAGTATCAATTGATACTATCCTCTATATCGTTTATTAGATTATGCATTTCTCTTATTGCTTTACATATTTTTAGTTGTTCTTCATACGGTGGTACAGGCACAAATATTTCTTGGAGCGTATTTGGTTTCAACTCTTTCTGATTAGTAGAACCTTCACCATTTTTTTCTAAGACCGGCTGTAATGATTTTAACAATACATAAAGATAATATGAAGCTATTTCTTTTCCAACACGAATGGTTGTAACATGAGAATCAGGAACAATAGGTAATTCTGCTTGTACATCAATATATCCAACACGACCGAGAGTTCCCGTACCGGTAGAATTGATAACAATATCACCAGTTCTAATGAATTCGGCTTCGTCATATTTGAGAAGCGTAGACTCATCTAAATACTGGGCAAGAGAATAATCGATTCCACCCTTCTTTAAATTACATTTTTGTGCAAATACTAGAACATCACTACGATCAGTATATTTAGGTGCTTTGCCTCTTTTTATTTCTTTATTGCACAATGAAGATAGTCGGCTCCAACACCATGTCTCCGGAATGCTAAATGGCAGTTCAGAATCGATGCATATAGTATTTCCGTCCTCAAACTTCTCATAATAAGAGATAACTACTTAATACCAAGCTCATTGTTGAAATTCTGCAGACTAGATACGCGGTATAATGGTTCTTTTGAAACACGTCGTTTTCTTGCAACTTTGATGTATCCATTCACATAGACAGTGAACTCCTGTTTGATGTTATCATAATCCTTTATGATTTTGTTATACTGTGAGTTCGGTATTTTTTGTTCATTTGGCCATTCAATGTATTTATCGTCGTTCACTATAAGAGCATATCTAAAGTCTAAACCCGCATTGTCCCTTTTGAGAGAGGGAATTGCATGCCCGATTCTGCCAAATTTGCGAACGTCATCTCCAAGATTATTGCGTAATGGTATAAGAAATCTATTGTTGTTATTCTCGATACACAGGCATAAATGAGCTCGTCTTGATTGTTTTTTCAGATTTCCAGTATCAAGAAGATTAAAATACCATTGATGATCAGTAAAATATGACTCTCGGATAAAACAGCATTTTATTGTCATTTCCCCTCCAAATAATAAAGGGAGCTTTACAGCTCCCGTAATATCTTCAGCTTTTTTTAGACAGGTACATCTGACGAACCCCTCACAATTTCTTCAGTTTTTTTATGCCGGATACTTCTGACAAACATCCCAAAGAAGCTTGTGCTTCTATAATTAATATATTCTATGCATACAATATAGTCAAGCCGTTTTTTGAAATAGTATAGTATTAAGTTTTAGATAATGATTTATGTTATCTTAAGAATATTATAAGTATGAATGGAAGTAAATCAAATGGATTTTTGTGAATTTTTCATGTCGATTTTGTGTTCAAATATAGCAATTCTATTTCGACTGAATCTCAATATTCATATATTCTAAAATGGGAATGACAAGGAATTTCGCAAGAGAAAGGTAGGAATAAAACCATGACATTTGAATCATATCTTAAGAAAGACAATCTTTCCGATCATACTATTTCTGTATATGTATGGACTGCGGAGTATTTTAACAATAACTACGGCACCCTGAGCAGAGAGAACCTTCTATCATATAAGGGTTATCTGATGGAATACTATAAACCTAAGACGGTCAACCTTCGTATTCAAGCAATTAATAAATATCTTGATTACAAAGACCTTGGTAAATTCAGATTATCAGCTGTAAAAATACAACAAAAAAGCTTTTTGGAAAATGTTGTAAGCAATGCTGACTATACATTTTTAAAGAAGCAGCTCAAGAAGGATGGAAATATCCAGTGGTACTTTGTTGTATGGTACCTTGCCGCTACTGGCGCCAGGGTCAGTGAACTCATAAGAATAAAAATCGAGCACGTAAATCTGGGATATTTTGATCTTTACAGCAAGGGAGGCAAACTCCGCAGACTATATATCCCAAAGAAACTTCGTACAGAAACCCAGAAATGGTTAGATAAGACCGAGAGAGAATCCGGATACTTATTCATAAATAAATACGGCAATAGAATAACTGCACGTGGTGTATCCCAGCAATTAAAAAACTATGCGGATAAATATGGTCTTGATAGAAAGACCATCTATCCACATAGTTTTCGTCATTTATATGCAAAGAACTTCCTCGATAAGTACAATGACATTGCACTTCTCGCTGACCTGATGGGGCATGAAAGTATTGAAACCACACGTATCTATCTAAGAAAAACTGCGACTGAGCAGCAGGAGCTGGTTGATAGGATTGTGACGTGGTAATACTACTTAAGATTATTATTGATTGAATCTATTCTTGTTAAATAATTTGATAATGTCTTTGCAATTATTATTTGTTCATTAAAAGGTGGAAGCGGCACGATCACTTGTTTTAAATGAGTGGGACCGTAATGTTGGATGCAATTTCCTGTTTTTAACAAATTGACTTGTTCTAGATATACTTTTGACATAGCAAAATAGAGAAAATAATCTTTATGAATCGCTGATGTCATTTGAAATCTTATCTGTCCTGTATAAGGAATTGCTCCAACTGCTTCCTCATCGACAATAGATACTTTACCTATAGAAGCACTAGTGCATATAACAATATCACCTTTTTTTAATTTGAAATGTGCCCATTTTTCTTCCACCATAGCGGGATCAAGATAATTACAGCCCTCTAATGTTACTCTTTTTGTTTGTAACCCGGATATTCTTATTAAAGGAATGCCATTATCACGAAAATCTTTTTTTAAAATTCCAGGACCTTCCTGAAAAAATACAATTTCATGTAAAGTTACCCATGACCATCCATTTGGCAAAATAAATGGTAAATCAAGAGGCTCTCTTTTTCCTGTCATATAATAAGAGTTATCATCACCTTTGTAGATGATGGATTCCTTCTTTTCTCTCTTTAGTTTCCCCTCTTTTATCAGCTCTTCTTTTTCTTTACGAATCCTTTCAAGAAGAATTGAAGCAGGTTCATCATCTGGATTCTGAGGAACAAGTTTACCTTGAATTGCCAAGCCAAGTATTTTAGCTTTAGTAATCTGAATCAACTCTAAAATATCATCGTTTGCATTGTTTAAAGAACTAATATAATTATCAACTTCTTTTATTTTGTTTGTAATACGAACACACTCGTTTAGGGGTGGAAGCGGAAATAATAAGCTTTGTAGGGTTGCGCGAGTTAAATGTTTTATTGTGACGCCTTTACATATTTCCAGAAGCTTTCCTGTGAAAGTGTAATACATCATAATATACATATAAAAATATGGATCTATGTTTTCGTAAAATCTGACTCTATGCAAGGCATTTTGATAATAAATCACTTGATCACTATTCCAAACGCAACTTCTTCCGACATCACCACCTTCGCATATCAACAAGTCCCCTTTTTTTATTGAATATCTTTCGAGCTCATTATCCTCAATTTTCATTTCATTAATATCACTTAAGTCGATTTGATTCCAGCGAACATTTACGCTTCTAAGATACGGTCTAAAGACTCCTCTATTTTTGGCAGAATCTAGTGCCTTTCCTAATTCAAAAGAGGATATCACATTTAATCGAGTCCATTCCCATGTTTCAGGAATAATAAACGGTATCTCATCTTCAATACATTTTACCGTTCCATCCTGGAACTTCTCATAATGCAAATTATCCAATGAATAATTGGATTGAACATCGCTCTTTTATCGCTTGGGTTTGCCAAAAACAAATTGACAGAATTTAAATGTATATATATACTGTAATTGAAAGCAGTAATGCTTTGGTGTGCAACACCATAAGTTGTAGACAATTGGAAGTCGTTAAAAAATCCAAGTCCGATGTTGTTATCTCAAGGGTAACAGAGGCTGACAACCAGCATGAAGTTGTAGACAATTGGAAGTCGTTAAAAAATCCAAGTCCGATGTTGTTATCTTAAGGGTGACAGAGGCTGACAACCAGCATGAAACTGCAAGGGCGAGTTATTTTGTACTCGCCCTTTTCTTAACTTTATAGGAGACATAATGAACAGGATAAATGATGCACAAAAAAACAGAATAAGAACCAGATTGATAAATGGCGATAGAAATTATAACAAAAATCTGAATAATAAAGTCTTTCTTGTGTTGTGTGATGATGGATATATAACATCGGTGTCATTCTCGAAAATGAATTTTAAGCATATGTCTGGAGTTAAGAGTGATTTACTAGATGAAGATTTTTATAATCATGCTTTGAAAGGAACATTGGATTTAGGGAATATATTGTCTGATCAGAAATATGATATAAGCACCTTAAAAAAGAAAACTACAGCTATTGAGGGTATAAGTGATGTGTTCTATAAGGATGGTAACAAGGTGCTTCTGATTGATTCATTGAAAACACATACATATACATTTCCGGTTGCCTTGAGAAATATCCAATCGAATATTTGCGTTGGTTTTGTTGGGGCATCGCATGTGACCAGAAGCTTAAGAAAGGACACAGAACAGTCATTAAGAGATAATGAAAAACGTGTTTTGGCTATATTTGAAAAAATAAATGGCAATAACTTGTATGATAAAATTGTTTATATTTCTGATGTAAAAAAACTGTATGATAAGAATAATGACCTTGTGAATATGTTAGGCGGTTCCGTTGAGTATAAGCTGTTGGAAATATTGACTAAACCGGAATAGAGATATGTTGGAGATTAATCATGGCGTGGGAAGCTGATTTTTTAAATAGTATGAGTAGTCTGAGAAGTCCTGTGATGGATAAGATCATGTGGTTCTTCTCGGTTATAGGAAACGGTGGGATACTGCCTATAGGACTTACGATTTTGCTGCTTATCTTTGTTAAGACAAGGAAGATAGGAGTGGAAGCGCTTATATCGCTTTTATTAACCTTTATCATAGCGAATCTTATCATAAAACATGCTGTTGGCAGAATGAGACCATATGAGGCATATACATATCTTGAGTCACTGATCGGAAAGATGGTCGATACATCCTTCCCTTCGGGACATGCTGCAAATAACTTTGCAGTGGCAATAGCGATACTTATAAACAATCGTAAAATCGGTATTCCGGTGACAATTGTTGCTGCAATAATGGCTTTCTCGAGAATGTATAATGTGGTTCATTATCCGACAGATGTCCTTGCGGGAATTATTATCGGAACAGGTGTTGCGATAGCTGTTCACTTTGGATTGAAGCGGTTTGTGTATGAAAATATCAAAGAAAGAAGTGATATTGAAAAGGAATGAAGCATATATATCAAGCCATGCAACATAAAGAATAGGATACAGAATGAATGCTTGCATTCAAATCTGTATCCTATTTCTTTGTGTTATACGGCGCCATGCTTTGTTCTTGATGTACGAAGCACATCAAGAACAAAGCATGGCTTGTTATATATGCTTACTTATCATCTTTCTGTGATTTTTTCGCCGGGCTCTTGTAGATTCCGTTGAACATTTTTTCCATCAGTCTGGAACCGCAGTTGAATTTGTCCTCAACCTTTTTCTGACCGTATTCCTCGGTAAGGGTTTCTCTTTCGGAGAAAAGATTTGTTCCCAGTCCGAGGCGGTTGCCTTCAATCTCAGCGCCTACAGATGCGAGAGCGGTAGGGAAGATGTCAATGGTTGAATAAACTCTTTCTTTATTCGGATCGGCAGGTTTTACTGCAGGATTTATTATGCAGGTGAAGACCTTGCGCTGGTAGGAATCAGAGACCTTATCACAGTAATCAGTGTCCATCGTCGGATGGTCTCCCATGATGATTATGGTTGTATTTTCGTAGAAATCCTGTTCCTGAATCCAGGTTACAAAACGGTCGATCATTCTGGAAGAACAGTTGATAACGTTTGAATACCTGTTCTTACCGAAATCGTCATTGCAGAGCCTGCATTTATATCCGTCCTCGTTATGAGTGTCCATGGTCTGTATCATCAGATGGAAAGGCTGATCTCCTTTAGCGAGTTCTGTAAGGTCGGCTTTCGCAAATTCGAAAAGCTTTTCGTCCTCATAACCCCACCATTCTCTGTAATCCTTTGGGATAAGTCCTTCCTCAAGTGCATATTTATAATCATGGATATCGTAATTACCGTGAGAAGTAAAATAGTGGTCACAGCCTCCGAATTCTGCATCGGAACCCATTACAAGAACGTTATGATATCCCTCGTCCTCGAGTATATCTCCGAGAGCTATGACACCCGGGAAGAAATCGTCCTTTGCGCGCATTCCGTTATTTCCGAGAGGTGTCTTAAGCGGAAGACCGCAGGTTGTACCAAATACAGCACCCATTGTCCATACGGTAAACGGAAGAGAGATTCCACCATTTATCTTGCTGCTTGTTCCGGAAAAATCTTCGTTTTCTCTGGCAAGAGCGGTGAGTTCGGGAATGACATTTCTATTAAAGGCACCGCCGTTTGCTTTGTCCATGTATGTGACTTCCATGGATTCGACATAGATCATGATAAGATTTCTTTTCTTTTCAGGGAACTTTATCTCGACCGTTCCCGGATCGATATATTTCTGTTCGATGAATTTTGAATAAACAAAATGGCTTCTTATAAATGTCGGAATATTAAACCTGAAGAAAGCAATAACAAGTCCGATAACCAGGATGACCGAAGTGAAAATCTGGAAACCATGGTAGACCTTTCTGCCTGTCTTTCCTTTTTTTCTGGTTTTCAGAAGTATTATAAGCGACGGAATAAGTATGACCGCTATTCCGGCAACTACGGCTATGACTGCGGCGCTTATAACATCGGGATTGGTTCCCTTGAGTGAGGTTCTGAGATGCCAGAGTATCTCGTCGAGAAATATCCTCTTGAAGCTGCAGGATGCCCAGATGATCATTCCGGTAAGAATAGTGCAGACTACCAGGAAGAAGAGAAGCACTGAAATCTTCCATATTGGAATTATCTTTTCGTTCTTGCAGGTATTATCGCTGTCGGTTTTATTGTTCTCGTTTGCGTTGCTGTCAATGTTGTTGCAGTCGGTTTTATTGTTTTCTTTTGTACTGCTGTCAGTGTTGTTGCTATCGGTTTTACTGTTTCCGTTTGCGTTGCTGTCAGTGTTGTTGCTTTGTTTTTCGTTATCAGATGTTTTGATGTTTGTAAAAGTCTGTTTTTCTTCGAGTGACATTGTTTAATCCTTTGATGCGGCTTATTAACAGCCTTATTTTTTGTGAGTTGAAATTAATACATTTTGTTGGTGGGTTAGTTTGATATAACACACTAAAATGGATTGTACTTTATTTTGTCACGATTATCAAATTAAAATCTCATTAATTTGTGCACTTTTGAAGAATTGTATAAGAATATATTGCAAGAATACAAAGGATAGATTATACTAGAACAGTAAATTCAACAGAATTGGTTTACATAAAGTTGTATTTGAAAGAGGTTTTAAATATGGACATGAAATTCATACGTAAGCTGCCTACGCCGCAGGAACTGAAGGAAGAGTTTCCTATCAGCAAGGAAATCGCAGAAGCCAAAGCAAAACGTGATGAGGAAATCAGGAAGATTTTTCTCGGAGAAAGTGATAAATTCCTTCTCATCATCGGACCTTGCTCTGCAGATAACGAGGACGCAGTTCTTGATTATATGAATCGTCTCGCTAAGGTAGCTGAGAAGATTAAAGATAAAATATTTATCATACCACGAGTTTATACAAATAAGCCGAGAACAACAGGCATCGGTTATAAGGGTATGCTTCACCAGCCGGATCCTGAAGGCAAGGAAGATCTGCTTGCAGGAATCATCGCTATCCGGGAAATGCATGCACGTGTAGTTCGTGAGACAGGCTTTACCTGTGCAGAGGAGATGCTTTATCCTGAAAACCATCGTTATCTCTCTGATCTGCTTTCTTACGTTGCGATCGGTGCAAGATCTGTAGAGGATCAGCAGCACAGACTCGTAGCCAGCGGTATCGGTATTCCTGTTGGTATGAAGAATCCTACAGGCGGAGATATGTCTGTTATGATGAATTCCATAATAGCAGCCCAGAGCACACAGCGTTTCCTGTATCGCGGATGGGAAGTTGAAACACCGGGCAACCCGCTTGCACATGCAATCATGCGTGGTTACGTTGATAAGTTCGGACGTAATATCCCTAACTATCATTACGAGGATCTTCGTTCACTTCTTGATGCATATGCTGCAAAGCCTGAAATAGTAAATCCGGCTTGTATCGTTGATACCAACCATTCTAACTCTGGTAAGAAATACCTTGAGCAGATCCGTATCGCAAAGGACGTTCTTCACAGCCGCCGTGCATCAGAGGATATCAAAAAGCTTGTTAAGGGTCTCATGATCGAGAGCTACATCGAGGATGGCGCTCAGAAGATCGGTGAGGGTATCTATGGTAAGTCTATCACTGATCCATGCCTTGGATGGGAGAAGACTGAGAGACTGCTTCTTGACCTTGCAGAAGAGCTGTAATATGACAGTTTCATCCGGATGTTAGTATATAATTATTCATCTGCCGTTTCGGCTGATTGAATAATTCATAACAATTCTATCAGGAGGGTTTATAATGGTAGAACAGATTTCTATTTTTGCTGAAAATAAAAAGGGCTCAATGAGAGAAATCACTCAGCTCCTTACAGATAATTCGCTCAATATTTATTGTGCGATCACCAACGACAGTGCTGAATACGGTATCGTTCGTCTTCTTGTTGATGAGACCGACCGTGCAATTAAGCTTCTTAAGGATAACGGCTTTACATGTAAGCTGTCACGTGTTATCGGGGTAAAGATCCCGGATAATGTAGGAAGTCTGAACAAGCTTCTTGCTGATATCGAGGACAGTAATATTAATCTTGATTATCTCTATGTTTCCTACAGCAGAGAGGATGCAACACCGGTTGCAATCCTTCATGCATCGGGTTATGCAGAGGTTGCTGAATGCCTGAGAAATCGCGGGTACTCGTTGATATAACAAGCCATGCTCTGTTCTTGATTCGCTTCGCG
>OCTW011567231.1_pt1 | contig 10410 bp, 6 predicted proteins | sample 1539671 | NCBI WGS metagenome assembly OCTW01 (sample SAMN02144230, study PRJEB22623) | gut metagenome | biome: sheep rumen | host: Ovis aries | place: New Zealand
TCATCCAGTATATAAATGGTTCAAAACCTATACCAAGAAAACAAATGCAGTATTTAAAAGCTACTTATGAGAACATGTACTGTCAGTAGAGAAAGTATTTAGTACCTGGGTCAGATGGATAATCAAAATAAAAAATAGAATTTGAAATGGAGGAAATAAATTTATGGGAAGTGAATACGATTACACTTATATATTATCAAAAAGTTTTGATTCTTACCTTAAGCAATATCTAGAAAAATATGATCAAAGAATAAAAGAAATCATTTCCAATTCGAAAATATCTTATGAGAAGTTAAATTTTGCATACTATGAGGGATTCAAAGGAAATACGTGGAATAAATATGCTATAAATATGATCATCAAGAATAAAAGTAAAAGTGATATAAAGTATTTGGAATTGAAAAAAGATGTATTAAAGGATTTCTTACAGAAGTCTTTAGATGTGAGTAACTCTGGCTTTCTTATTCAAGATTTGGATTTGCTAGTAGATGATAATGATAGCTTTGAAGTTGATCTTCCAAAAGAAGACTATGACTATGGAATTTTGATAGAGGATATTAATGAATCTTTATCAAGAAATGAGCCAGTTTTAGTTCTTGATCGGCTTCACACCTATACTGTAAAACTCTTGAGAGAATTGTGTAGAAAGCACCGTCTTGAAATAAAGGATGATCTTGGAAAGAATCATCCTATTCATAGTCTGATGGGTATGCTAGTTAAATATTATCAAAAAAAGAATATTCTCCAATCAGAATTCAGTACAAGTGCTTTAAAAAGTAGTATTTCTTTGTTTCAACGGTATAATGATATTAGAAATACGAAGAGTTTTGCTCATGATAACGATGTACTTAATGATACTGAGGCCATATATGTGATTAAAATAATGGTTGCAACTTTGGAATTTGTATCTCGTGTTGAAAAGGAGCTCTCATGAATTTTATATCAGAAAATTTATTAAAATTGTTATCTGCTGTTGCTGTATCGGGATATGAGAGTGATTTAGCGCATAAAATTGATGAACAATTATCATTTGTTAAAGATTATGATCATTATATTGATCGTATAGGAAATGTTGTTGTTCATAAAGCTAATAAAACATCGTGCCATAAGATTTTGATTATGGCTCACATGGATGAAGTTGGTATTCAAATTATGCGTAAGAATGGTCCTGATACATATTCATTTAAAGTATTAGGTAATATAAAAGCAAATACTATAGTGAATAATATAATGCGGGATCGTGATGGAAAGAAAGGCATTGTTTTAAATGCTTCTAATAAGGAATTAGAAAATTATGATTATGATAGTTTAACATTTCACTCCATAATTGGAGACTTTGAAATAGGGGATGTACTGACATTTGATTCACCTGTGATTAATGGAGATCATGAAATTGTAGGAAAGGCTTTAGATAACAGAATCGCCTGTTTTCTATTATTAAAAGCTATAGAAGCGGACATTGACGTTGAAAATGATTTATACTTTGCTTTTACGACACAGGAAGAGATAGGCATGAGAGGTGCAAGAGTTGCGGTGACTTCTATTGAACCGGATCTTATTATCGATATAGATACATCTGCATTAGGAGATAGAAGCAGTTTAGAAATGGGAAAAGGTGTTAGCATTAAATACTCAGATGGTATTGGTGTTTCTAATCAGGATCTTATAAAAAGAAGTGAGAAGCTTGCAACGATGTTCCATATTAAATATCAAAGGGAAGTAAGTGATTATGGAGCTACAGAATTAATCATTTCTAATGAGAAAGATTATGGTGCTTATCATTTGGGGCTTTCTATTCCCTGTGCAAATATGCATACAGGTGCTTCAATTGTCAATAAAGAAGATGTTGAAAATTGTTATCAACTTCTTCTAAGACTAATTGACTGTTTAGGTAATTTAAAAGATTTGCTATGAAGATTTAGTTGGATGCAAAAATGTGCATAACCTCTACTTTATTGTAATTAATAAGGCGATATGTTATAATTAGCATAGCTAGATTATTAGAAAGTAGGTGAGCGACATGAAAAAGATTAAAATCCAATGGAAAACTAAAACTGTAAAACATAATAAAGAAAGAGTAAATCAAATGTATTGCTTTAAGAACTGTAAGAAGAATCAAAATTAATAGTTTGAATACTCGTAAGCAGCATGGCGAAAAAGGCTATGCTCTTTTTTATAGAAATGGGGATTGTGGTTGATGGATGAGAATATGATCGAAACAGAAATTAATGTGGATAAAATATTTAAGTTTCCTAAAAATATTTGTATTGAGAAGTACAATGATCTTTATTTGGTAATCTACATGGATGGAGTGTGCTGGTTAGTACTTAGTGAGCAGGAGAAAAAGATATTTGATGTTTTAGCAAGTGGTGCATCAATTGCTTATGCTCTTGATCGATATGATGAAGAAACCGTGATAAATGTCATTACACAAATCATCGCAAAGGGGTTTGAACACCCCTTAATGATAGAAAATGAAGAAAAGGATATGTACATTTATCTGACAAATAATTGTAATCAGCGATGTAAACATTGCTATATGTACGCTGGCGACTTTCAATTTGAAGAGTTATCTCCAGAGCTATGGAAGAAGGTGCTTCATGATTTTAAAGAGAATGGTGGACATGGTGTAACATTTACAGGTGGTGAAGTTTGCGTATATCCATCCTTCGAAGTGGTTATAAGATATGCACATGACCTAGGATTAAAAGTCACCGTATTATCTAATGGGATTGGATGGTCAAATGATCAAATTGAAAATTTAGCATCTTGTATTGATGAAATTCAAATCAGTATCGATGGCTATGATCGTGACTCATATTATGCGGTGCGTCAGTCATATGGCTTTGAGAAAGCATTTTTAACAATCAAAGCATTCTTAAATCACGGAACTAGCACTTCAATAGCAGTGACGCCTTTATACGATGATCTCGATCAATTTATTGCACACTTTGAACCTTTTGCTAAAAAACTGTTAGATGATTATCCAAATTTAATGATGAGATTTAATTATGAGCTGCTAGAAGGAAGAAGCATCAAAAGGGATGAAGAGAAGAATAAAAACTATCGCAATAAAATTAATGCTTTGGTTAAGCGCATTTATCCAAATAATGAGCTAGAAAATTTCTTACTTAATTATTCTGATCGCACAATAAGAAAAAATTGTGGTTTTGGTGGCATTTCTATAGCTGCTAACGGTGATGTTTACTGGTGCAATAGAATTCACGAGCTAACATCACATTATAATATTAGACAACACAGTATGGATCAAATCATGCGACTTTCAAAAGAAATGACGAAGAAAACAGATGTGGATCATACAATTCCATGTAAAGACTGCAGTATTAAATATATATGTGGTGGGGATTGTCGTATGCGTTATATAGGTATCAAGGAAGCAGATATGCAGTCTTGTGATTGGATCATTAAATGTCCTAAGGGAACCAAGGAGTCTTTTTTTGAGAAGATGATAAAGTATAATGAATACTTCTATTTAAATCAGCCAGGGGATGATGAGATTGAATGACTTGATCGTTAATATTGACTTTGAAGAAAGTAAAAAAAATAATGGATTAATTATAGAATTTTATTCTGGTACTATTCCACATTTGAAAAGTAAAAAGTTTTCAGGACAATTGAGAAATATTAATCTTAATTCAGTTTTCGTTACCAATAACATTAATGCAGGTGATTTGGAACAAATGAAGCTGGTATTTAATAATGAAGATAATATTCAAGTAAAGAAGAACCAGTATCTTGTATCATTAGAAATCATTCCATATCTTCAAAAACTCATAAAAAATGGATGCTTATTTTATCGTGATCGCACTACATCTATGTATCAAGTTGAAGATATTGTTATCAATTCAAAGAACGAAAAATTAAAAAGAAAAGTAATTTCTAACTTTGAATATGCGTTTGATAAGACAATTGTTTATTTCTTTTATCAATCTGATCGAGTGATTCAATATAAGCAGGCATGTAAAGCAAAATTATACATAGATATTCATGAGAAACAGTATAATGCTTATTTATTATTTGATTATAATAATCACGTTGTTAGGTATGGAAATCAACCAGAAAAGATAGAAGCTAAAGCTTTTTATCGAGATTATGCTTTTGAAAGTCATATCCTTGAATTAATGAACGAATGCGGTTGGAAGTATGCAAAGGATCAGTATTTTCACTACTTAGGTAAAGACATTACAGAAAGCATAAAAATGATGAGTGAAGCAGGACTTCTATTATATACAAAAGAGGAGAAACATATTGCTTCAGCTACTTTAAAAGAATGCTCTATGAGCTATGATATCGACTGGTTTGAATTACGTGGAACATTTTTGGCGAATGGAACCGAATATGATTTAAGTCAAATTATTAACAGCTCGTCAAATTGGAAAGAAATTAATAATACAATTGTATTTATACCAAGAAGTATTCAAAAATTAAACGAAAAAATAGAAAAGAAAAATGAACATCTAGTCATTGATAAGAGGCAGGTGCTTAATGCCCTTTCTATTGCAAGTGATCTAAATATCCATCATATTAAGAATATGAATTCATTTATTAGTTATGATCAAGTAGTGCTGCATATACCTGAGCAGTTGAGAAGTATGCTTCGTGGTTATCAAGTAATTGGTGTTAAATGGCTGCTTTCATTAAAAGCTAATGGATTTGGTGGATGTCTGGCTGATGATATGGGATTAGGAAAGACAGTTGAGATGATTGCTTTTCTATCTGATCAAACAATGGCGAAACAAAAAACAATTATAATTGTTCCTAAAACATTATTAGAAAACTGGAAAAGAGAGATTCTTAAATTTGCACAAAATCTATCCGTCTCAATATATCACGGTAATAATAGACATGACATAAAAGTAAGTGATGCTGATCTTATGATTACAACCTATGGAACTTTAGTAAATGATTTTTCAAAAATCAAAGCTTATAAATTTGATAATGCCATTGTCGATGAAGCACAGTTCATTAAAAATTCTAAAACAAGGGCATATAAGGCAATCAGTTCATTAGAAGCTTCTAATAAGTATTTGCTTACGGGGACACCATTAGAAAACAATGTTCAGGAGTATTGGAATTTGATGCGTATAGCCGTTCCTACAAATATGACCTTTAGCGAAGTAACTAATGGAATTGAGGCAGAGAATATAATAAATAAATTGAAATCAATCACTCAGCCTTTTTTATTAAGAAGACTAAAAAGCGACGTTCTCAAAGAACTTCCTGATCGAACTGAACAGACTTTATATTGTCAATTCAGTAATTTAGAGAGAGAGCTTTATGATAGTGTTCTCTCATCGGTTAGAAAAGAAATCTTGCGAAAGCCTGATCGATATGAAGTCAAATCAAATGCTACATATCTAAAGGGACTATTATTATTACAGGAAATATGTTGCCATCCTAAGTTAATACCAAATGAACTCAATTTTAATAATTGTTATGAATCATCAAAGTTAAGCTTACTTTTGACAATGGTTGGTGAACTACAAGCTGGAGGTCATAAGATTGTAATATTTAGTCGCTTTAGCCGTATGCTTCATATTATAGAAGAGAACTTAATTTCTAATCACTTCAATACTTTCTATATAGATGGAAGTACAAATAATCGACAGAAAATTGTTGATGACTTTGAAAAAAGTAAGGATGGTATTTTTCTGATCAGCTTAAAAGCTGGAGGAGTAGGTTTAAATATTGTATCAGCAGATATTGTCATAATGTACGATCCATGGTGGAATCCAGCTGCTGAAAAACAGGCAGAAGATCGTGTATATCGTATTGGTCAGAACAAGAAGGTCACAATTTATAAACTTGTTGTAGCAAATTCTATAGAGGAAAAAGTATTATCATTACAGGTTAAGAAAAAAGATGTATTCGATCAGCTGATGGCTAATCAAAATGTTCCTTCTAAACTTAGCTTAAAGATTTTTAAAGAATTATTGGATATAGAGTAATGTGAATAAAGCTCATTTGAGAATATACCCATGTGAAATTATGATATTGCAACGAATTAAGAATTAGATTTAAGAGCTTAATTTGAAAAATATTAACAGGAGATTAAATAATCATGAAGTTAACAAAAATTCGAATTAAAAATTATCGCTTGATTACAGATGCTGAAATGGATATTGATGATCAGTTAACACTTATTGTTGGTAGGAATAATACTGGGAAAACTTCTTGTATAGATTTAATAGAAAAGATTATTAATGATAAGAAGTTATACTATGATGACTATCCTTTGAGAAAACGTAGAGAATTATATCAATTATTCGCGCAGTTTATAAAAAGGAAAATCACGTATGAAAAGCTTACTGAACAATTACAGCTGACATCGATTGAATTTACAATTGATTATTCAATGGAAGGATTAGATGTTAATCTGGGTGCCCTTTCACCATTTATTATTGAGCTTGACAGTAACACAACTATTGTAAAGATTCGAGTGGAATACAGATTGAAAGCTGATGAAAATAAGTTACGCGAGGCATTTGAACCATTATTTCAATCAGATGATTCAGAAAATAAAGAAAATGAATTAGAAATTAGAAAGAAATTCGCAGAGCTGACGCCAAAGATGTTTGAAGCTGTGATTTATGCTGTAAATCCAAATGATGAGTCAGATAAGCAAATAAAGAAAGCTGCGGAACTTAAAGAATTGTTTTTAGTTTATACGATTAGGGCTGAGAGATCTTTGGGGGAAGATGCAGAGCAGAATAGAGATTCACTTGGTAAATTGATTACTGAATTCTTTGAAAAATCAAAAGACGATCTAGATCCTGAGGTTTTTGAAGAGATGGAAAGTCTAAAAGGTGTTGTAGAAAGTGCTAATAGGGAAGTTCAGAATGAAAGTGATGAAATATTAAGCAGATTGGTAAATAAAGCCGTTGGTTTTGGATACCCTAATGGTGAGGAATTACAATTAGGAGTAAAAACAAAGTTAGAAATAGATGATCAAATAAAGAATCAAACAACTCTAGCGTATACAAGTGATAAATACGATGAAACACTGCCTAGTACATATAATGGCCTAGGTTATAAAAACCTAATAAAAATTGAATTTTTACTTGCTAGTTTTGCTAGAGAAATTAAAAAAGATGGCAATTGTAATATTCCATTATTGTTTATTGAAGAGCCCGAATCTCATATGCATCCACAGATGCAAAATTTATTTGCTCGCTATCTTACAGATTTCATTAATGAAATAAGTTGTAGAAGTATTCAAGTCATATTGACTTCACATTCATCACATATTGCAAATCAAATTGACTTTTCTAAAATTAGATATGCTCGAAAAAATGCTGATGGAGTCATCTATAAAAATTTGAATTCGTTTACGGATGATAATGAGGAAAATTTAAAATTTATTAGGAAATATCTTGAATTAACAAGGTGTGATCTGTTCTTTGCAGATAAAGCAATTTTAATAGAAGGTACATCTGAGAGGCTATTATTGCCCGATATGATTCAGAAACTAGCAAAGGAGTCAACTGAGAAGAATAATCTATCATCTCAATATTATTGCTTGATAGAAGTAGGAGGCGCTTATGCCCATAAGTTTATTCCATTTATGGAATTTTTAGAGATACCAACATTAATTATTACTGATATAGATCCTGCAAATTCAGAAGGAAAGAAGTCACTTGTTTCAGAAGGTGATCATACAACTAATGCGGCAATTAACGATTGGTATAAACGTGTAAATAATATATCAGATAGCAACAGAAACAAAAAGAAAATTCCGCTGGAAGATATTATAAATATGTCTGAAGAAGAAAAAACGATTGGGAAGTGTCATATAGAATTTCAAACTGAAGAAAATGGGATATGTGGACATTCACTTGAAGAGGCAATTATTAACGTGAATAGAGAGCATTTTAATATTTCAAACAATGCAACTGAAGAGGAAATTACATTTTCAGGGAAGAAAACCGATTTTGCTTTAAGGTTAATTAATGAAAACCCAAATTATTCTATACCTGCCTATATAAAAAATGGATTGGCTTGGCTTGATAAACAAAAAGTTCTAGACTAGGAGGGACTCATTGTGAAAAAAACAAATTATGAAATGGCTAAAGAAGAAGCAGATAAGGTTGATGAACAAATCATTCAACTTCTAGAGAGTCATAAAAGTTTTCGCGTCGAGGCAGGAGCAGGATCAGGTAAAACTTATTCTTTGAATAAAGCTATAGAATGGATTCAATATAATAAAGAGGATGAGTATAAGAAGAACAAAAAACATGTAGCGTGTATCACATATACTAATGCAGCTGTTGATGTTATTACTGAAAGATTGAAAAGTGACTCATTTATTGAACCGTCGACAATTCACTCATTTGCCTGGAATGTTATAAAGCAATATCAAAGTAGTCTGATTAAAATGATCAGAGAAGATGAAAAGATTAAACAGGTAAATCATGACAAAATCACAGCCGTTAAATATACTCTTGGAACAAGGTATGTTGAAGATGGAATATATTATTTGCACCATAATGATGTATTAGAACTTTTTGTGAAATTGTTAGATAATAAAAAATTCCGTTCTATTTTTGCTAATCTATATCCATTGATTTTAATTGATGAATGTCAAGATTCTAACAAAAATGTAATAGATCAGTTTATTAAGTATTTTATTTCAAAGGATGAAGGGCCACAATTTGGGCTCTTTGGGGATTCTTGGCAAACAATCTATCAATCAAATAATGCATGTGGTCTGATAGATGATCCACATCTTAGTGTAGTAGGAAAAAAATCAAATTTTAGATCAGCACCTCGCATTGTTGAGCTATTAAATACTATTAGATCAGATCTTCCACAAATTTCAGCAATCGATGACTATGAAGGTGAAGTTTTAGTTATTACCTGTGACGATTATAAAGGTGAAAGAAGAACGGACAGAAATTTTAAAGGCGATTTACCGATTGATGTTTTACAACAGCGTATTAACAAAGTTAAAGATAAGATTAAAAGCAAAACAGATGGTGAAAGCTTGAAAGTACTTATGATCACACATAAGGTTCTTGCCAAGCAACAAGGATATGAGAGATTGTTGGATATATTAAATGATGATTTAAAGGATAAGAATGACTCTTTTCTTTTGTTTTTCATGAATATTGTTGAACCAATTTATAAAGCGCTTAAAGAATCAAATATGCAATTGTTATTTAACACATTGGGCATAAGAAGGTTTCCCATTGAGACAAAAAAGGAAAAACTAAAATGGAAACAATTTGAGAACAATCTTACGACCGCTAGAACCAAAAATGCTATTGATGTTTTAGAATGTGTGATTTCGTCAAAATTAATTCCAATTCCAGCGGATATTGAGGAGTACACTAATTGTTATAAAAGTGATCCTGATAAGGAATATGCAAAAGTTACCATTAAAGAGTTTTTGAATATTGAATATGACGAATTCCTTTCAGCTGTTCATTTCCTATATCCAGAATCAGAATTTTCAACCGAGCATGGTGTTAAAGGTGAGGAGTATGATAATGTTATCTTTGTTATAAGCAAAGGTTGGAACAATTATCAATTTGAAAAGTATATGCCAATGCTGAATGGCAATGTTTCAAAAAGCAATCAAAAAGCTTTTGAAAGAAATAGAAACCTATTTTACGTTTGTTGTTCAAGGCCTAAGAAAAGATTAATATTTTTTGTATCGGTTGAGATGTCAGATGAGTTCAGATCCTTTATGGAACAATTAGTGGGCAGAGATCATATAATAACTTATAGTGAATACATAAATTTATAATGGATTAAATAAAAGCTCTCATAAATTCGTTATTAGTTCTAAGACAATGGATTATTAAAAGTACGATAGTGATCCTAGTTGGCGGTTACTAATATTCATTGCATATTAACAACTGATAACATATGAAATGAAAAGGTGGCTTGCTGTTTAAGGAGGCAAGTTACCTTATTTTAATTTTGTCAAAAGTGATTACCATGATCATTATAATTCCCGCTTATTAAAATGCTGTATATTTACTTTATGCCACAATATAATTATTTGTCTGCAATCGACAAGTTGTAGCTTTTAACAATTTGTTACTGCTTCATGCAATGTTAAACTCAACATAATAACCTTTGTGAAACTCTTTAATATTTATCTGATCTGCTATTCATTAATATATTTATACAAATTTGTGAGTATTTAAAATATGTAACAAGACGTCCTATTTTGGGGTGGCAATATAATAAAAATAAGACTTGCTATTTCTCAGTAATCAGGTATACTAAAAACCGAGGATAGTATTGGCGGCATGTTAAGATGCCTAAAATGCAGATAGGAGAAGTTGCTACCTTCTCCTATTTTTTCGTCTCAAGGCTTTAATCTATTAAATTAAGCTGTTAGGGCTTTAATGATTAATAAAATTAAAATTAAGTAAAGGA
>OCTW011506430.1_pt1 | contig 10409 bp, 8 predicted proteins | sample 1539671 | NCBI WGS metagenome assembly OCTW01 (sample SAMN02144230, study PRJEB22623) | gut metagenome | biome: sheep rumen | host: Ovis aries | place: New Zealand
AACAGGGGCTCTCGCTCATTCCGTTAAGTATCTACTTTAAAAAAGGTAGAGCAAAGCTCGAACTCGGTATGTGCAAGGGTAAAAAGAATTATGATAAGCGCGCGGTAGAGGCACAAAAGAGTGCGAAGCGCACAATGGAAAAAGAAATGAAGCAAAAGTATGCTTCCTTTCATTAGTTGACAGTCAACAGTTGACAGCATATAGAAGCAGATAGCTTACAATTCAAGCTGTTTTGAAAACTGTACACTGTATACTGTATACTGTTGTCTGCCCGCATTTTTCTGCTTTCAAACTTGTTTGAAAGCAGAAAAATGCGGGGATGAAAGGATTTCGACGGGGATTAAGAAGTATCATAAGCATGCGGCGGCGCACGACCGCCTCAACAACGGGCAACTTAAAAATTAAAGGACAAAGAAGAAACTGTTCTTTGCGCTGCTTAATCAATAGCAGTGCCATCTGACCGGGTTACCGCGCCCCGGGGTTCAGGTGTGAGTAGCGGTAAAGGTGAACAGGCGAGCGGCTCGTAACCTGTCATCCATCAGAGCCTACCGATTCTTACAGCTTGTTTGTGAGCGGTAAGAAAAGGGAATGCCAAAGCATAAACTAAGCATGTAGAAAGTGGTATGGGCGAATTTTCGGACGCGGTTTCGATTACCGCCATCTCCACCAACTGCCTCATGGGCGAACACCTTTTTCTTCAGCGGCGGCTTCGCCGTAAAGGTATGGCTCTGAGAAAAAAACAGCATTTTAGCGTTTTGCTAAAATGCTGTTTTTTGTGTAGATAAAAATGTTAGAATGAGATAATTTAAGAAAAAATGTTATGTTTCGAGAGTGAATTCTAATATATATTCAATCGAATATATAACATAATAAAATAAAAACACTTCGTTTGCCAGTAAAACACTATTTTAAGTTGTGTAGAAAATATGTTTTGTTAGCATTTGGAAATCCTATAATTGGGTTTAGTTAATGTTATACACCCAATGGAATACAAAGATAATTTTTAAAATTGTCCCAAATATATTGACATTTGTCCCAAGATAAGATATAGTATTATTTAAGCTGGGGAGGAGAATTTACATGAAGAAAAAAAACATAATTAATTTGATTAAGTACTACTCTGAAGAAAACGACGCAGGTTTCAGAAATGAGGCGTATGAGATTGCTCGAGATTTTGATGCTTCTGGCGATTATCAACTTTCGGAATATATTATTGCCTTAATGTCAAACGCAAATACTTTTGTGCCACAGCTGAATGAGTTTCAAATGTCCTTTTTTGAGAAAATAACTATCTCAAATGAACCGCTACCACTCCCGGAGTCAATTGAACAAGATATTATTGGAATTGTTCATGCTATCGGTAGAAACTCCGGTATTAATAAGTTCCTTTTTCAAGGTGCTCCAGGAACTGGAAAAACAGAATCAGTAAAACAAATTGCACGTATTCTAGATCGTGAATTATATGCAGTTGATTTTTCAACGATTATTGATAGCAAATTAGGCCAAACACAAAAGAACATACGAGAGCTTTTTAGAGAACTAGCTTCATTGACTTATCCTGAAAGAGTTATTATTCTTTTTGATGAGATTGATGCAATTGCATTAGACAGAACTAATTCAAATGACTTGCGTGAAATGGGGAGAGTCACATCTTCGCTGTTGCGTGAATTAGATCGTTTGGATGAACGATTAGTATTAATTGCGACAACGAACTTATTTGCTTATTTTGACAAGGCATTAATTAGAAGATTTGATTATATTATTGACTTTAATCGTTATTCAAAAGAAGATTTGCTTGAAATATCGGAAAAGTTGCTTTATGTTTTTCTCAACAAATATAAATGTAACGGTAGAAATGTTCGATTATTTCGAAAAATTATAAACATTATGGAGCCGATTCCTTATCCGGGAGATTTAAAGAATCTAATTCGAACTTCAATTGCTTTCAGTGATCCTAGTAATGATTATGATTATTTGAGAAGGTTATACACAGAAATAACAGGTAATCGTGATATAGATTTAAAAACATTACAAAAATATGGATTTACAGTAAGAGAAATAGAAATCTTAACTGGTATTTCAAAAAGTCAAGTTGCAAGAGAATTAAAAGAGGTAGAAAATGAATGATATTTTACAACTAAAAGGCCAATTTCAATTTCAACAAAATCCCGTAGGGTTTGGTGGCGCTAATATTCCAGTTGATGCATATGTGAAGACTTCTCATATGGAATCTCTCCGCACACAACTTGAAAGCATACTGTCTTATTGGACTAATAATGATTCAATTAAAGGAGCATTAGTTAGCGCTTATTATCATAATGTTATTGCAAAAAGCAATAGAATAAAAGGTCTTCTTTGTACGGGGAGTAGCGATCCTAACGAAGCAATTCGAGGATCAAAATTTTATGGAAACTCTCCTATTCAACATGTCTTTACATACTATGTGAAACTTAATGCTCTTCAAGAATCAATCAGAAGATTAGAGAATTGTATTGAGATTGTTAATAACGAGTACGCAGGCAAAATTACACATAATGATATTAAGGATATTAACGATAATAAAAAACAGTTTTCACATCCTGCAATAGCTAAAACGAATTTTGCCAAAGTAATTTCGGATTGTTATTATGTGGAAAAATTTTGTATTGATCGAAATGTCGAAAAAGTTACAGATAATACTATCATTACTTTCTACAAGACCGATGTAAAGATTATGGATCTACTTCAAAAAATCGGAATTGATATTATTGATGCAAAAACCATTGATGAGACAACCGTATTATTAACCCCTGATGAAGTGCAGATCTTATGCGACCAAATGCCCTATCTTATTTCAATGGCTGTTCGGGATCTTTCCGAGTTAACACTAGAAGATACAGAAATCCAAGATCCTCGTATTGTTAGTATTCCTTCACCAGAACAAGAGCCTATCATTGGAGTAATTGATACATTGTTTTATGAGGATGTATATTTTAAAGAATGGGTTTCTTATACAAGAATGGTGGATGAAAGCATTCCGACCACTACTGATGATTGTACACACGGTACAGAAGTAACATCAATAATTGTTGATGGACCAACTATTAACCCTGAACTAGATGATGGTTGTGGTCGATTTAGAGTTCGACATTTTGGTGTGGCAACGAACGGTCCGTTTAGTTCGTTTACCGTTTTAAAAGCAATTAGAAATATTGTTTCAAAAAACAGAGACATTAAAGTATGGAATCTTTCTCTTGGAGCTTTTATGGAAATAAAAAGAGATTTCATTTCTCCTGAGGGTGCAGAGTTAGACAAAATTCAGAGTGAATACGATGTTGTGTTTGTTGTGGCAGGTACTAACAGACCTAAAGGGAGAACCGAAGAGATGAAAATTGGTGCTCCAGCTGATTCGTTAAACTCATTAGTTGTAAATGCTGTGAATTTACAAGGGCAAGCAGCATCATATCATCGTGTTGGTCCCGTTCTTTCATTTTTTAACAAACCAGACTTAAGTTATTATGGTGGAGATAGAGACCAATTTATGAGAGTTTGTTCTCCGGCAGGGGAATGCTTTGTTTCGGGAACATCATTTGCAGCACCATGGGTTTCTAGAAAAATGGCATACTTAATTCATAATCTTGGTCTTTCGAGAGAGGTTGCAAAAGCGTTGCTTATTGATGCTGCTGCTGGATGGGATAGAAAAGATGATGTTTCTCACTCAATAGGCTATGGGGTTTTGCCTATAAGAATAGAAGATATTGTTCAGTCAAGAGATGATGAAATACGATTTGTTATGACTGGTTCATCAGAGGCCTACGAAACATATACTTATAATATTCCTATTCCAGTTTATGAGGAAAAACAACCATTTTTTGCACGTGCTACATTATGCTATTTTCCTAAATGCATTCGTGATCAAGGAGTTGATTATACAAGTACGGAAATGGACATTCACTTTGGTCGAGTGAAAGAAGGGAAGAAAGGACATGCTACAATCAAATCAATTAATGCAAATCGTCAAGGAGAAGCAGAATATTTATATCTCCCTGAAGAAAACGCTCGAAAACTATATAGAAAATGGGATAATATAAAACATATTAACGATACTCTTAGTAGAGCAGCACGACCAAGAAAAGTATATGGTTCTGGAACATGGGGCTTGAGCATTAAAACAAAAGAAAGGCTTAGTAACAAAAATGGAAAAGGAATGCCATTTGGCGTTGTAATTACCCTTAGAAATATGAAAGGCGAAAACAAGATAGATGATTTTATCAAACTTTGCATGTTGAGGGGTTGGGTGGTCAATAGCATTGATTTGACCAATCGCTTAGAAGTTTTTGAAAAAGCAGAAGAAGAAATATCATTTGAATAAGTCTGTCCCCCAAGTTACTAATTAATTGAGATTTAAAATCCACACATTCGACATGTGTGGATTTTGGTTTTATAATGCTCTTGGAGAAAAAAGAAAGGAGTGTTTTAAAATGAAACAATCATACACCAACGAGAAGACCGGCATCGATTACACTTTGGTCGGAGATGTATATCTGCCAAACCTTGTGCTGCCGCACAATAATTCTGAAACATTAGGAATTTGGGGGCAGCGTTACCTTGAACACATCAAAATACACCGCAAGCCATTTTACACTTCCCTCAAAATGCAGTGCAAGTTAGATGAGCACTTGCGGGAGGTGGATATGCGGGCAAGTGAAATGTATGACCGCCTTGTGAATCAGCTCAAAGAACAGCAAGGTATAACTGAAAAGCTCAAAGCCGATGATATGATGGCTTGGGTAGGTGCTATGAATAGCATTGCAAATCATGCAAGAGAACTCGTGAATTCAGAAGTAATCTATATTGTTTGAAAAAACAGGGAGAATTAAACCTCCCTGTCATTTTATTCTGATAATAAGAATTATACTGCGATGCATATGTAGGTTCACTCTATTAAGTCAAAACAGAATAAATCTTCGACTATTATTTCATCCTCAAAACATTTATATTGAACAACATACTTTTCATCTAGATTTATAAAGTTGTAAACAACTCCGTCTTCAAGGGTATTTCTATTTTCTTTATCTTGAATAATGTTGTTGTTTACATTTACAACATCTACATTCTCTGGAATAATAATACTTGAGGAATACGATATTGAAGAGTTATTAGTAATTACCCTGTTATCGTCTTTGCTTTTAGCGCCTGTAAACGGAATTGATACAAGAATAAAAAGCACCATCATGCAGATTAAAGCATTTCTAATGCAAATATACGATGAATATACAATATTATTTCTAACAATGTTGCGATTTATATTTCTATTTGTACAATCGTCATATTTTTCTTTTGCGCTAATATCATCCGCTGACAGATCTGACAAATCTACTGTCGACATAGTGTTTTCATCAAAAAGCACCTTAATAGCATCTATTCCTGAAGTGAGCAAATAGACAATTGCCGCTAACAAAAAGACAAACGATATCCAGTGAAAGGAAATATAGGTGTATTTTTTAACAAGTGTGTCAATCAAACCTGAAGCACCCATAATCACAGTGATAGCAATGGTGATACCAATTACATTTGTTTTTGCTTTATCTTCAAATTTGTTTTTGATATCAAAAGTTTCATGGTATTTCTGCCTAAAACCATCTATAGAAATCGTTTCGACATTATCCATAAATGCAATATTGCTTTGGCTTTCTTTGCTATTGATTTTTTCTTTGAGTTTCTTGTTTGCTTTACGTACAGAAAGAGAAGGAAATATTTGTTCAATTATTCTGTAAAGTAATTGTTTCATTTTATGATTCACCAACTAATTCATCTACGATGGCTTTTTCAAGTGGAATAGTGCTATATTGACTTAACCAACCCCATTCTCCGGTGGGATTTACTTCAATAAAATAGTATTTCCCATTTGAAAATGCCAAATCAACGCCTCCAAATATCAGTTCCAATTTGTTCATTAGTTTAATTATGTTAATGGAAATATCATATGGCAATGATACAGTTTTATATTGCAGAGTATCTTTAGAATTTTTTCTCCAATCACCATATATGTTTTCACCGTTTTTTGTAATACAAACCGGGAATAACTTGTTTCCAATAACCGTGACTCTTATATCAAGTTTATCATCAAGAAATTCCTGTATAATAATAGGAGCATCTTTGATATTTGAATCTAAGAGTTCTCTCCCACTAACAACTGAAGAATATGTAAAATACTCTTTTGAATCATCATAGAATAATGCAGTATCAAGTGATTTTACGATGTATTCTTTATCGGGTGTAATATCTTTTGGTAATAAATTCCCAACAAAAGTTTTCGGAGTTAGTAATCCAACATTTTGTGCACATTGAAGCTGATATAATTTGTTTTCAGCACAATATGTCTTTACGGGGTGGTTAATCCATTTTGCTTGTTCAAAAACAATTAGATTTCTGATAAAAGAACTCCATTGGCTCCTATATAACTGCTCATTTATACTGTACTTTTTGTGAGAACGCAAGAATACAGGTGCTCTAAAAAAGACACCTTTAAGATTATCGGTTTTGATTGTATAATAATCATCTTCCATCTTTATTGTCATTTTTCGATCTTGCAATGAGAATATTATTTCATATTCTCCAAACTTATCACGATTTAGACGAATGTAGTTTTTCTTTCGTTCGTGCAATTCAATACAGACAAGATCAGTAGAATAATCAACAGATGAAGAAATTATTAAATATTCAATATCATTCACCTTTTTGATCCTCTCCGGTTTCAACATCACATTTTTTTGATACAGGCTTTTGAGGATCATCACTTTTCATCATTGCAATGTTAGATGAACAGTTTACCCAAAATCCTTCTTTTGATTTATAAGAACAGCCCTTTGGATTCAGATTTTGATTAGGTACAGTATACTTTTTGGCTTTTTCTAAAATAATATGCTCCATATATTTAACACTCCTTATCTCTCATATTGTTGAATATTCAGAACTTATATTAAAACTATTATAACTAAAATTATTCAACTTTTCAACATTGAAAAACAATGCCTAATAATGGTTCACTATTACTTTTACATTGTTTTAGCATGGAAACGATTAATAAAAACATTTTCAATCAAAACATCACAAGATAGCTCAAGGTAACCAATATGATGCTTGGAGTTCAAGCAACGAATACCTCCAAAGATCAATTTAGGAAGATTTTAAAGCTGTATGCATGGAAAAATCGGAAGGCAAAGGCCAAGTATTTTAGTTTTTTGATAAACACTATGAATTGTGCTATCTTTCATGAATTTTTGCCTCCACATTGAATTCTTTTTTTATAGTTTCATTAATTAGAATTTTTTGATACACATAAAACATAAATGGGAGTTCTTTTTCTATATTCCACCACTTTGCCGAAAGATGTTCAAAATCAGTATGTAATTCATTTATTTCTTCTGATACATATTCAATTAAATAAAAATGGTTTATTTTGTTGATTGCTAATTCTTCAGCAGTTTCGTCATAAGAATACGTATCTATTTTTCTCAAACATCGCATTTTTGATGTTTTCAAGCCTGTTTCTTCAGATACTTCTCTAATTGCGGTTTCTTCTAGTGAATTGTCTTTAATTTTTTTGTGTCCTTTTGGTAATACCCAACTACCATCTTCTCTTTGTACTAACGCAAGCCAAACACTAGAATTATGTCTACAAAAAACAAATCCCCCTGCCGATATCTCAATATCTATATTTTCTTTAAACGTTTTTCCATATACTGAATTATTAACCCATAGACCGTTAAAGTGTTTCTTTAATGCTCCATATAACGAGCCATAGTCCTTTTTTATTTCATAGACGGGAAGATCGCGTACTTGTTCAGAAGGATTTTCGGCATAAGAGGAAACAAATACGGTATCATCAATCATAATAAATCTGAAATACGGTTCTCCTTTTTGATATTTTATTCCACTTTTTTCTAAAGATAATTCTTTTATGAATTTCTTCATGCCCATTTCAACTATGACATGTGTTGAATTTAGTTCACTTTTAAAATCATCAATGGACTCATATTTTCTTAATGCCATAAATCCTCTATTTATCCAAGTTGATTTTGGTGAAAGTAATACTATTTTTAACCTTTTTATTTTTCTATATTCTTCATAATCTGCAAGGGATATTATTGAACTATCTGAACCAAAGAATTCTATACCTTTATTTGCCAAGATTTTTATTTCTTGTGCATTTTTTGCTTTTTCTATAATATAAGGTTTAGCCTCCTCTAAGTTTTGATAGATTCTTACAGCAAGATATTTTTTGTTGTTTTGTAATATTATTTCTTCGTTAACTCTATTGATATCATTAAAAATAGCATTATCTGTTAAGTTCTTAAGCCAGTTGCGTAAGTCCATTTCTGCTTTGGATTTTTTACCATTGCTAAAATCAATGTAAGTTAACCCCGATAAATCGGAAGGTAATTCAACAGAACCACTTTTAATTATAATTGAGTTACTTCTTCCTAGTTTACCAGAAAAAAGCCCATGTTCAAAAACCACATTATCTCTTGGAGAACCAATATTTTTTCCTCTATACCAAACTTTGTCATCTGCAGTATATAGAAAAATCGAAGCACCAATATTGTGTTTTTCAACTAATTCTTCCAAAACTTCTAGTGTGAACTTTCCGGCTGTAAATATAGAGGGACTTTGATTCCATCTAATGGGTACAAAACCATTTTCTTCTACAATTCTTGCAATTTCTAACAATAATCCGCTTTCATTTGCTTCTGTTGAACTACCTATAAATACATTCATCTTATTATATCCTCCAAAATAACAGAATTAACAACTACTTATAACAGTATTCTTCATTTTTTGCAACATCTATTGCAAAAATGTACAAAAAAGCGACAAAAAAAGACAGAATTAATCAAAAATTAGGGGTTGACAAATGAAAATCACTTGTTCTCAGACAGAAAAACCGCATTGAAGATTTTACTCTTCAAGGCGATTTCTTACTCAATTTCCTGTTCAATATCGTTGAATAAATCATCGTCAAAGAATCCCCTTATAGTTATTTCAAGTCCGTCGCAAGTTTTTTTGAAGGGAAACAACGCCGGGGATTTGACTTTTTGTGTTGAGCATACAGTAAATCTTTGACGGACCGTCGCTCCTAAAATGCCGAACGTGAATGTGACAATATTGTAATGGAATGTTTATACTTATTATGTTAAAATAGACGCGAGGTGAAATGAATGAATGTTTTTCTTTTGGAGGACGACGAGGCAATCGGCGTTGCGCTGACTTATTCGCTTGAAAGCGAGGGTTATTCCATTACGCTCGCTAAAAGTATTGCCGAAGCGAAAAGCATAATAAACAGCAACACTTTTTCACTATATATTCTCGATTTGACCCTGCCCGACGGCAGCGGTTACGACATATGCAAGGAGATTAGGGCGCAGGGCGATTATCCCGTTATTTTCCTTACCGCTTATGACGACGAGGCAAACGTTGTTATGGGCTTTGACTTTGGCGCGGACGATTATATTTCAAAGCCGTTTAGACTTAAGGAATTGCTTGCAAGGATTAAATCCGTGCTCCGTCGTTACAGCAAGGACAGCGCAGACGGAATTATTAATATCAAAAACGTTAAAATTAACACAAACGAGGCAAGGGTGTTCAAAAACGGCGAGGAGGTTATTCTTACCGCTATGGAATACCGTCTGCTGCTGACAATTCTTAATAATCGCGGAATTGTTTTAACCCGAAACAGACTGCTTGAGGACATATGGGACGTAGAGGGCGATTTTGTAAATGACAATACGCTGACTGTTTACATAAAAAGGTTAAGAAACAAAATTGAGGACAATCCCGCTGAGCCGAAGATTATTAAAACCGTGAGAGGAATGGGGTATATTATTGATGAAAAATAAAGAATTCTTTATTCCTGTTATTATTGGCGTTTCCGCTATTGCCGCAACTTCAACAATAATGCTGTTTATGAATAAATCGGGGGCAATAATCTGTGCTGCGCTCGGCATTATTCTTATTGCTATATTTTGTTTTTATACAAATAGGCGCTACCGCGCAATAAGTGATTTGAATGATTATTTGTTGCTTGTGTGTTCAGGTAATTACGATTTGGCTCTTGAAGATAATACTGAAGGAGAGCTTTCAATTCTGCAAAACAATCTTTTGAAGGTTATCAGTCAGCTTAAAACGCAGAATGAAGTGATTGAGGCAGACAAAGTGTACCTTGCCGACTCTCTTGCGGATATTTCACATCAGCTTAAAACACCGCTCACCTCAATGCTCGTTGTATCCGAGCTTCTTGAAAAAGAAGAGGATGAAGCAAAGCGCAAGGAGTTTACGGAAATAATCAATACCCAATGCGAAAAAATGAGCTGGCTTATTCAAACGCTTTTAAAGCTTTCAAAGCTTGACGCGGGAACCGCGGAAATGAA
>OCTW011502708.1_pt1 | contig 10408 bp, 10 predicted proteins | sample 1539671 | NCBI WGS metagenome assembly OCTW01 (sample SAMN02144230, study PRJEB22623) | gut metagenome | biome: sheep rumen | host: Ovis aries | place: New Zealand
TAAGATTTTTATTTTTATTAATAATAAAAGACTGAAAATATAGGTATTTTCAGTCTTTATTATATTTAGAATCTATGTAATGTCTTTTTATATACTTTATCTATTTCTTTATCAAATTCTCCTAGATTATCAATATATGGGAATTTATATTGTAATTGTGTTAATATAGCATAGTCAATTATAGATATGTTTTCTTCTAGAGTTACTTTTCTTTTTTCATAGTCTAGAGTATCTATTGCTACTAAGTTTTTATTATCAAACATTAGATTATTTGCAAGTTCAAATAAGTAATAACCATATTCTGTTATTACTTTAGTATCTTCTATAAACTTTAATCTAGCTTTAATTAATGATTCTATATTAAGGTTATCCGGTATGTTAAGTGGATCTAACATATTATTTGGAAAATATTTAGCTTTATAGCCTAGTACTATTCCTTTATTTGTTATATGCATTTCTCTTGGGAATATAAATGAATCTAATTTAAGATCACTTTCCATTAGCATGTCTTTATTATACTTTTGTAGCATATATTTATCATAGTATATATATTTTTTAAATATTTCATCATTATTTATTCTATATACTTTACCTTCTGAACCTTCTGCTACATATGTTCCCTTTAATGTTTGTAAGTATTTTTTAAAATCATTTGGATTTTTGTAAATTTTAATATTATTCATATAAAAAACTCCCTTAGTTGGGAGTTATTATAGCATATTACTTTAGAGAATTAATAATACTTTTGAATTCTTCAAAAGTATTAGCTACTTTAAAGTAATCATAGATATTATCTTTATTAAAGTTTCTTTTAACTAAATCATCAATTAGAGCAAGACAAGAATCGAAGTGATGATACTCGTTATAAATTACCATAGGCTTATTAATGTAGACATTTCACTTTCATTGTTAACTAAGTAATGCAGTATATTATTATTTATTTTTATTTGTTAATTTAACAATAGAACCGACATCCATAGCTTCTTCATAAAATACGTTATAAGCTATTTCCCTTCCTGCTAATGGAACTACTATATATTTAGCAACGTTATCTACTGTTTTTACAAATATTGATGCAAAATATTTAGGATTACTTAAATTCATTTTCTCAGCAAATTCAATTGCATCATTTAAAGTTTTAAAAGAGTTTTCTTCTACAAAAGATGAATATTTAATAAAGCGTTCTTTATTTATTATTATATTATTTCCAAATCTCATTTTATATTTTTCTGATTCATTATTCATTTATATTCTCCTATTCTTATAAATAATTATCATTTAAATTATAGCATATCTCTAGCTATAGTTAACCAATAAGCATGTACTAATTGTTCATTTAATGTATTATCTATTCCTAGGTTATTCTTATCTTGTAGAGATTTTATATTATTATAAAAAATATTATATATACTCTTATCTATAAATAACTTACCTCCAAAGCCTGTATTTATATAATTATATTTATTATTATCTAGATTATCTTTATAAGTTAAGTTCATGGCTATAGGAAATGTTTTATATAATAAATCATTTTCTTCATCTATATATATTATTCTATTTATATTATCTTTTCTTAAAAATAGAATACCACCTAATCCACTCATTCTATTACCTGTTTCATAGAATAGTAGATTAGGTTCAGAGTATTCTTTACAGATATTTTCTATGTTATATTCTGATTCAATATACTCTTGTTCTTTTTCTAGATTATCTATTAGATCATATTGAGTTAACATGTTATTCACCTATTTTAATATTCTCTATAGATATTAATTTATTATCATTAAATACCAATTTAAATAGCTCTGGACAGTTCCATTTACCATTAAAGATTAGTTTATTATTAAAGTATATTTCTACTTCTTCAGTACTATCATTTAATACTATATTACAATACTTAGATAACATAGCAGATAGTGCTGTACCATGAGAGATAATAGCTACTCTTTTATCTTTATGTTTAATAAGTATTTCATCTAATATATTATTCATTCTATTAGATACTTCATTTAGTGATTCTCCATTTGGTAGTTTATAGTCCCAGTTAGTAAATTGATCTATATAAAAAGATTTAGGTAGTTCAGACATAGAGTTAACTCCAAACTTTCTTTCACCTAGTCTTTCATCTACATTTATTAATATGTTATTATTCTCTGCAATGTACTTTGCAGTAGACATTGCTCTTACATAGTGAGAAGAATATAGAATATCAATACTCTCTAATTCTTTTACATTACTTAATAGTTTAGCTTTATATTCTCTTTCTATACTTAGAGGATTTTTTTCATTTCTTATTTGTTCTATATCACTTGCGTTATATGTATTAATTAAGTTTCTCATAGGTATAGAGTGTCTAGAAATATATATAGTAGTCATCTTATCATCTCCAAGGTTATTATAGCATAGAGAATAATAATAAAATCCAGAATAGTTATTCTGGATTTATTTAATTTAAATATAAAAAATAGGGCTCTATCCGAAAATAGACCCCTTACAAAAATGTATAACCATTTTTTCCTTGCATAAGTAATTTATCATGTTTTTATATTTATGTCAAACTACAGTTTACTATTTTCTTTGTAGTGAATATCTATAATCTTATCAAAATATTCATAGATGGATTTTAGTAATCCATTATTATTATAGTATTCTTTATTACGTATCATTCTTTTATAAAATAATTCACTTATTTCATGATTGACATCTTTTTTAACACCAGCACTTGTTACTATTTCGTTAAATAGATACAAGGTATAAGTAATTTGTCTTATTCTAGAATTTCTTAATTTATTAGTTCTATTTTCTTTTCCTATACCACAATTTTTTAAATAATTAGTAACTAATGTATCTGCTCTATATGGGTTATCTTTTTTATCAAGTTCTGATAAAACACAGGAATTATGAGCAACTGCATTTCTTAGTTTATTAATTTCTTTAAGTATAAATATATATTTCTTGTCATCAAGATTATACATTATTGTAAAAAACTCAAAGAAATTAATTAATTCACCAAATGTAATTATTTCCAGAAATTCCCATACAGGAATATTTTCAATTTTAGAATCACCATCTATATCATATTTTGAAAATATTTTATTATAATATTCATTTGTAACTTTTTTTCTAATACTATCATGTACTCTTCTTTGATTCTTTGCATCATTATAATCATGTTCTAAGTATAAATTTACTATATTATAACCATCTTCATTTTCTAAATCTTCTATTATGTTTAGTATTCTCATTTTTAGGTAGTGTTCTATATCGATTATCATTTTAAATAATACAATTCTAGTTCGATAATCAATTATTGCTAAATCTTTTAAATAAGCAAAATCTAAATCAATATATTTTCCTTTTAACTCACCACATTGATATTTTGGAAAGTTATTTTTATAAGCAGTTACATTATAGTAATTATTATTATCTCTTAGATACTTTTCAGCTTCTTCCTCTGAACTTTCTGCAAATTTAATATTTTTATTTTTTAAATATGGTACCATCTCAGATATTTTCATCATAGGTCTTAATTGTTGATTTTTTGATTTATTTAACATATGCTGCACCTTCTTTATGTGAAATGTATTATAACATATACAATTCAAAAAATAATATTAATACGTATAAAAATTCAGAATAGTTATTCTGGATTTATTTCAAATAGATATTTTTCTGGCAAAGATAGAAACATTTCTTCACTTTGACTAAAGTGATGATCTTGTCCTTCTTCTATATATACTTTTATTTTATTATTTTCTATTCTTTTTAATAGACCTATATATGGATAAGACTGATCTAAACTACCATATATAAAATTTATAAATTCACCTTTAAAAGATAGTGCTCCTTCTTTAGTCTTATGTAAGTTATACATTAATGGACCATTTACTAAAGCTAGTCTTACTATCTTAGGATACTTAGTAGCAAACCAAGCACCTATTAGAGCACCATTAGAGTATCCTAAGTAATATACTTTATAATTATTAAATCTCTTAGTATAGTCTTCTATTACTTCCATAGCGTTATCTAATGGATTAGTACCATCAAATGGATTAGAAGAACAAATAACGGTACAACCGTATTTGTTATTTAATCTTTTAGCCATTTTTAAATATTTATTATTGTATCCATACATTGAACCATCTTGACCTGCTTTAATAAATACTATGGTATTATCACCTTTGATAATACCATAGTCTATTATAGCTATGTCTTTTAAGGGACTATGGAGTTCTATGTCATATTTAAAATCTTCCATGTTACTCATCTACTTTAGTAACAATTTCTAAAGTGTAGTTATAATATTTTTTTAATATTTCAAGAAATGCATTAGTATTATCTTTTTTACAGATACTTCTAACAAATACTTTTAATCCATTTGACTCCACTTCTGAATAAGAGAAGTCTTTTATTATTGGATTAGTTTCTTCTACAACTAATTCATGTGAATGCATTTTGAAATTACGTATTTCTGATGGTATATCTAGATAATTAGTAATATTATTATCTAGTATATAATCTTTAATTAGTGCTCTTACTATTTTAGCATTATCATAATAATTATCTTTATATAGCCATTTGGATTTGTTAGTCTTTGTACTTGTAGATTCTTCTTCTACTTTTTGATTAATATCTTCTCTTGATATTTCTAACATTTCTTCTATTTTAGATATTAAATATTCTTTTCTTTTTAATATTTGTTCAATATTCCATTTCTTATTACCTTCGTTATAGTAATCAATAATCTTTCTTGTATATTCAAATGAAGTTATTCCGGTTTTATTATTACCTTCTTCATCTTCGCCTTTATATATTCTTATTTTTCTTTCAAAGCCACAGTTAAGTGCTTCTTCATTTTTTATATCTTGAAGTAATGCCATATTACCTAGACCATTTATATAAGGTAATACTTCTTCATCTTTAATGTAATCCCATTCAGAGTTTTGTTTATATGCTCTTGGTAAAATGTGATCCATGTGTAAAGAATTATCTAGAGCATAGAAACTATTATTAGTATCTTCTCTAATTGTATACTCTAAAGATAGCATTAATGGTTTTAAGAACTTTTCGTTATAAACATCATTATCTAAAGCGTCATATACTTTTGCATACATTCTTCTAGATACCATTGTTCTATTTAAATCTTCTTTGATTTCGTCAACACTTTTGCAATCTACTATAGATTCAATTAATTTAAATGAAGTTTGTTTTATTTGGTTTAGGTTACATCCTGCAGTTAGTGATATATAAAAGAACCTTCTTATTTCTTTAAATAGATCTTCTTTATTAGGATAGTTAACTTCGTATGCACTTGTTAGTGCAGTCATTACATAGAACTTCCATGGTATATATCTTAAACTTAAAATTACTGGATCTTTAGATTCATATACTTTTCTAAGTGACTCTGAGAAACTATGTAGTTCTTTAACTAAATCATATATATCACTTCTTTGAATAATATCTCTTAGTTCATCTACTACTTGTCTTTTTGGATTTGATTTTAGTTTAAAGTATTCATAGAATACGACAAAGTCATCAATCTTAAATCCATATTGTTTTGATAAGTCTTCAATATTCTTCCAGTTATTATTAAATATTTGTTTTCCTGTTTCATCATCTTCATCATATTTACCTATTATATATGATTTAACAATATCTGATGGTGAAAGTTCTAGACCTCTATCATTTAATACTTGGAATAGTTTAATAGCGAATGATTGGTTAGTACATTCTATTTTAATAATATTTGTAGAATAGAAAATATAATTTACAAACTCATCTAATTCTGTTTCATTTAATTCTGATAATTTCTTATAGAAGAATACTGCTGTATTAATATATTTATATTGAGGATCATCTAGTTTTAATTCTTTTTTTGTTGGTTCATCAATATCTGCAAATGATTCTGAGTTAATAATTAGATCATTAAATATAGAATCATATTTAGGATCTGTTTGTAATTGTAATCTATTTTTTCTTCCCTGGAATAAAATACAGTTTTGGATTTTATCTTTATCAGCAACAAATATTTCATCACTATTTTTATTAATTTCAGGAAAGTCTTTTACTAATACATTCATTAGTATCATTAATGTTGTAATTCTTTGTTGACCATCTATTAATTCAAAATATCCTTTTCCATCATTAACAACAACTATTGATCCTAAGAAATAACAATCATTATCAATAGTTTTATTTTGATAGGCTTCATATAAGTCTTCCCATAGAGCTTCTAGTTGATCATTAGTCCAACTGTATTGTCTTTGATAGTTAGGTATTTTATATATACCATCACATGAGAATATTTCACTTACTGTTTGATTAATTGGTTTAAATGTATCTACTGCCATTGTTACACTCCTTAATACTTGATTTAGTCTAATTATAGCATAGAGATGAAAGTAGAAAGAATATTATATACCTATTAAAATATTGTTCTATACCATTGAGATATATCTAAAATGAATTTTTTACCACTTCTATAGTCATATATATAAATATTTTTTATTTGTTCTTTATTAACAGGACCAACTACTTCATTTTCGTTATAATATTTATTATTATACAGATTCTTTATTTTTATCAGCAATTGTTCCTAAATCAATATCATTAATAAATCCTGATTTTATTCCTTCATATACTAACATAATTACACCTATTAATTACATTACAGTTGCTCTCTTCAGGGGGTGGATATTAGCATAAAAATCGATGGCATAAAACCCAGTAAAATCAACGTTTTTCAAGACTCACAGTTTAAAAAAATACAATTCTACCCATCAAAATTTACTAAAATTGATGGGTGGCTGATGGGTAAAATGATAAAGAGAGGAATAATAATGATAAGGAAAAATAGTTGTGGTAATATCACTGATGAAGAGTTTTTAAACATAATAATTCCATTTGATAAAAAGATGGATAAATATTTAATAAAGTATATGTATGAATATGTAGCACATTATTTGGCTGTAGGATATGAAATGAGTGCATTATGGGAATGTACTATAGAACAACAAGTTAATTCAGCTTTAACTAGATTTACCGATCCATTACTTGATGGAATATTTAATTATGATAAATTAGATAAAATATTAAAAGATAAATATAAGTTAAAGATAGTTGATAGAAAAACATCACAAATGATTAAATTATAGAATAATAAAACTAGATGAGTTCAAATCATCTAGTTCTTTTTTATGCTATTATACCGTTATCGGTATAATATGTTTTTATTATTTTCTCTAAACTCAGAAAATAATTTATAACATTGATCTTTATTCTTATTAATATAATTACTTAAATAAAGAATTACTTTTTTTAACATATTTTTTAATTGTGCTAATTCTTTTCTATATTTTTACCATTCTCGTAAAAACTCATCTCTGATAGTATTATTCTTGTATGCTTCAAGCAATTTTATTTTTTCATTCACTAACATGCAATGCTTAAGATAATCAGAACCAAGATTTTGAATTTTTTTTAATAATTCTTTAAAATATTCAATTCTACTTTCAATAATAGGTATTTCACTTCCACTCCATGACCAACTATGAGATTCTAATTGCAATTTTTCAAATAATTCATAATTATTATTTATATTTAATAATTCTATAATACATTTAATTCTTCCCTCTTTAGATCTATTGGATATTATAATAAATAAATCCGTTAATATATCCTCGTTATCACTATGTTTTTTAATTATATCTATCAAATATTTTTCTTCTATGGCATAGTTATCTTTTGAATTACTAAATATTAGTTTTAAAAAATTAGTTCGTTTAAAATTAGTTATTTTTAAAATAGATTCTATAACATATCTAATTTTTTCGTCATCGTGTTTCCATATATTTTCTAATGCGTTATGATTATTATGCATTATATCAGGATTATTATCTATGAAATTCAAATATTTATCAATAAAATTTTTAAAATCTAAATTCATAAACATGTCAAAATATTTTCCATGATAATCCAAATGATCACGATTTTTTAATAATAATAGATATGCTTTTATCAACACATCATAATCACTCTTAAAGTACTCTGTTAACTTTTCTGGTGTATTTTCACTATATTCATTAAATAATAATGATGTCATTAAAGATAACACAAACAAATCATCTTCGTACAAATTGCAAATTATATTAAGTGTTTTTGGATATATTTTTTCATCAACAGAAATATATCTTTCTAAAAATCCTAAGTTTATACTTGTTCCAGATTTAATCGTAATTTTCTGAGAAATGAAATCGGTAAAACTATCTAATTCTTTTTTACATATTTCTTTATCTGGAATTAAGGAATAACATGCAAACATAAAATAAGGCTTTTTTGTGTATTCATATTTTGATACTATTTGTTTCGTTTTTGAATATCCAACTTTATCTATACATAATTTTATTATACGTTCAATAGGAAAGTTTTTTAGTAAATTATTGCTAATAAATAAATCTAATAATTTACATACATCTATATCTTCTTTTTCAAATAAAGCAATGATAAATGATGATATACCCTTTCCTATATCATACTTGTTTTCAAGTAATTTCTCATTTTCAATAATTCCTATTTTACTTATATTTACATATATTTCATCAACATTCATTTGATTGACTATTTTCTTCATGTTTTCAATTGTTTTGTCATTTTTGTAATCATGGTCAATATTATTATCAATCATTTTATAATACTTATATATATCATCTTCTTGTGTGTTTATATCAAGATTAGGTACATTAAATGCTTTATATTCTTTATTAATGTTCTCAGTTAATATTGCTATTTCAAAATCAAGAGGTAATAGATTATTAACTAATTCATTAACTTTCTTATAATCATTTTCCATTATTAATTTAATATTTTCATCTCTTCCATATCCTGATGAATAAAGATGATTTAGTATATTAATTAAACATTCTCTATTATTTATATTTTTAGATTTTTCAGTTAAATAATCAAACATAATATTCCTAAATTTCCTAAGATTATCTGATTCATTTAAGCAATATTGTGTTATAACAATATTTCTTTTACTAGACGAAAAAGAATAATCTCCATTAAATTTTAAATAATGTAAAATTAAATTCATTATTAAATAAGTTATACTATCATCTTCTAAATCGTTTGATGATATTAAACTTTCAACCACTTTTTCCTGTATATGAAAATCGCTATAATATATTTCATCTCCATATCCCCACATATATGCAAACAATTTATATGCTTCAGGAATTATACTATTATCCTTTTTTATGTATTCTATTATAATATTTAACGCTAAATCTATTTTATCTGAGTACTTAAATTTTCCCAATAGATTAAGCAATTTATTATCAGGATATTCTCTATTTTTTGAAGTGATTATTTCATCATATTTAAAACTTATCTTATTGTAATTAATAGTTTTAACAAAATCAGAACAAAAATTTAATGTTTCAAAATCTAATAAACTTCCAAATGAATCTAAAAAATCAAACTTATCATATTTATGTGCGTCAATTGCATTCCAAACTTGACTTACACCTGATTTAATTAAATCAACAGTTTCTTGATTATGAAAAACGTTTAATAATAAATTTATGTCTTCTATTAACCTGCTCTTAGAATATGGATACATATTAATTACAAGATTTTCAACACTTATATATTTTTTTGTAATTACATTTAAATACATTGCATAATTTGAAATACATTGTTCTGAAATTTTAGCAATATCATCATCTATCATATCGATGATTTCATTATCATGTAAGATTGACATATCATTTCTAAATTGATTTTCTGTTAAATTAAATAAAGTAATTAAAGATTTATGATTATCGTTTTTTAAATCAATAGCATTTAAAATACTTATAACAGCTAGGGATTTCATAATAGTACTACTTTCTTCTGATAATTGTTTTACTACATTATCGTAATACGAATTATAAATATCTTCAATAGTAGTAGTTTTTCCAGTACCTGACTCAATTACATTTGAAGCCATCATCAATATACGTGCATTACCTTGTGAAACATAAATAATGTTTCTAATTATTAAATCATTTTTAATATTAGAATTCTTTTTAATTATCTCTCCTAATTGTTCATCAGTTAATCGTTTTATATCTATATACCCTATTTTAAAACAACTATCGGTTTCATTTTCTTCTTTTTTTATTTTTTCTATAACCTTGTTTTTTGCATAATCTCGTACTGTAGCTACTATTTTCAATTCAAACTTATTAGTAGGATTCAAAAAATACAATACATGACCTATATCATTTATATTATTAATATCATCAATAAAGATAATGTATTTATTATCTTTTTTTAGATATTTTTTTAAATCATCAAATAAACTTTGATTTTTATTTTTTATACATAATATTTTATATTCATTTAATTGAGTTTTATCATTAATCAT